>Ga0306867_1001175_pt1 | contig 12579 bp, 17 predicted proteins | sample AntRauTorckE6831_FD_190432 | JGI IMG/M metagenome (GOLD analysis project Ga0306867, IMG submission 190432) | Saline lake microbial communities from Rauer Islands, Antarctica - Metagenome Torckler E6 #831 (v2) (version 2) | ecosystem: Environmental > Aquatic > Non-marine Saline and Alkaline >... | reverse complement strand
GGAAAGAACTATAAAGGAGAAGACAGACCATTTTTTGCAAGAAAAGGTACTGTAATACATAGTTATCTGGAACACATTGGTAAAGCTATTGCGAACAAAGAGTCTATAAGTCAATCAGATATTCGCGATGAAGTTGCTAAACTCTTAGAGCTTGATGAATTCAGTGAGTATGGACCAGAGTTTGTAAACATGCACGTTAATCAATTTAAACAGTTGACATCAGGTATGAGAGCGCTTATCAGCGAAATACGCGAAATACAGAAAGAGATAAACCCAGATGTTGAGCCTAAGTTTTACTTTGAGCTTCCTATTATGGACAGTCTTTCTGACTTAGCAGGAACCATTGATCTTGCAGTCCTCTTTTCTGATGGAACTGCCGCTGTATACGATTACAAGTCATTCTCTCGTCCAGGAGAAGAAGCCCCAGGAGCTTTAAAGCAGAACAAATGGAGTATGCAGTTAGCTCGTTACAAAAACATGTTGAAAGAGAACTATGGTATCAAGAGTTTTCGACGTGCTCGTATTATTCCTATTCGTGCAACGTATTCTGAGTACTCAGGAAACGAATGGATTAAAGAAATTGAAGATGGCTTCAAAACTATAGCCATGCAAGACGCAAATAATCGTCAGGATACGCAGTATCTCAACGCCATTCCTGTCGAAGAGCTAACAGGCGACCCTGTAGTCGATAGGTTGATTAAGAAGCTCTTAGAAGAGAAATCTCAGACTCAATCTTTATTGAATCGAGCAAAAGCTGGAGAAAAGACCAGACTAATCAATAAGATCTCTCGAATCAATAACGCTTTAAAGAATGTACAGCTTAACAGAGATGTTACAGGAATGGTTAACGATGTAATAGAACTGTTTAATCAATATAAAGATCGATTAAATCTTCCTGCTACTGATGAACGCTTTATGGATTACAGCGAAGTTACAGATGCTATTGGAGAAATGGAGATATATGCTAATCTGGCTTCTGATTTCAGTAACCAGTTAGATAATATGAAGAAAGAAGACCGTAAACGTCTTGGACAAGCAGTATCTAAAGCAGAAAGTACGGCAAGACTTCTTCAAAATAGAATGTTGGATGAATTAGAAGAGCGTATTGGACATCATCATCTGAAAGCAGGTGAGATTCCTTCTGCCTTTGCACGCCAGTTTCAGGGAATTCAAGACTGGAATATGCCTGTGTTTCAACGACTCAACGAACTTATTCGTGAAGCAGATGAAATTACACGACGTAAAACCCTTGATGAATTTGAAACCATAGAGAAGATTGATAAAGAGTTTTCTGATTGGGCAGCTGCTAATGGGTATGGTAAGATGGAGAAATTTGATCTTCTATACGATGAAAATACAGGAAGACTTGTCAGTGAATACACGAAAGAGTTCTGGAAAAAGCGTGACGATATACAAGAACGAGCTCGTAATAAAGGCAAGGTTACAAAGGAGGAAAAAGACTGGCTGAAAACCTACTTTACATTGGATGAACAACGTTATGAATCTCGCAAGGAGAAAGTATTCAAACAGATTGAACACGATCTTGCTGTTACCCCCATGACTAAAGAAGAAGCAAAATCCGCTAAAAAACGTTGGTTAGACAACAATTCTATTAAAAGCGATGGAAGCAACCTGTACTCTTCCTACTACTTAAAGCCTCGTGAAGATAAAGCATCAGATTATCATTCAGAGAAGTGGAAATTCATTGAGTCTAACGAACCTGTTAAGAACTACTATGATATGTATATCAAGTATAACCTACAGTGGACAGAAACCTTTGGCTCTCAAACCATAGGGAGACGCTTTGTAGCTAATGTTCGTAAAGGGCTTTGGGATAACATAGTAGAATTTGGTCCGGGAGGTCTTGGAGATTTAACCAGTATCTACCAAAATTCACTTCAGATTCATCAGGAAGATGAGCTTCTTGGTGCTGTAGATTCCAATGGTAATAGTCTGGCAACGATCCCGCTTCTGTATACAGACCCTGTGTATAACAAACCTTCTAATAAAGAACAACAACGTATAGAAGAAGAGTTAGCAAAGAAATACACACCAGATACTCCAGAGTTTGAGGAGGCTGTTCAAAAAGCTCTCTATGAAAGAGGGAAAGAGCTTGGACTGAAAACCAAGAGCAAAGACCTTACTAAATCCCTTATGGCTATGGTGTATTCAGCAAATACTCACCTCTCCAAGTCTGCTATTGAGGGAGAAGTCAAAGCCCTGAGAACCCTTATCGAAAAAGAACGGGTAGAAAGTATCCAGTTAGATAATTTTGAAGAGAACATTATCCGAGAGGTTGAAGGAGATCTCGTAAAAAAAATCGGACTCGATCCCCAACTGAAAGAGTACTTTGACAGCTTCGTTGATATGCTTTTGTACGGCAAACAACTTAAAACTGATACGAAACTGGGTGATTATTCCCTGGCAAAAGTCATGAATAGTATGATGCAGTATATGTCTATACGCTCATTAGGGTTTAACCACACTATTCAGATAGCTGATTATATTCAGGGTAAAACAGCCATGGGTATGATAGCAAGAGAAGGTAGATACTTTACAAAACAATCATGGGGAGAAACACTTACAAGTTGGTCTCGACGTGATGATCAGTTTAAAAAAGTAGCTGAATACTGGCAACCTGAATCACGAAGTATTCCTTCTGAAAAAATAGAATTAGCAGGAGCTACTACTTTTTCTCGTCGTTTTAGAAGCCGTACCTTATTTATAGGGTATGTCTGGTCTGATGATAATATTTCAAAAGGGGTTCTCTCTGCTATGGCAAAGCATTACGTAGTGGACTCTGACAACAAAATAAAGAATCCTAAATTTGACAAGATTCTTGATAAAGATGCTCCTTCTGTCTATGACTCTGTACAAGAAAAAGATGGACAGTTATACATTGAAGGATTAGATGTCAAAGAGTTCGCTAAGTTCAGAGACAAAGTTCAAAAGATGTTATATCAGATACGTGGTACACAAAATGAACGTCAGAAAGGGTTAATTTCACGTACAGTTCTTGGACAATCTTTAATGCATTTCAGAAGCTGGATTCCTGGCTTAGCTCAAGCACGATTTGGTAAACTACGCTATGATTCTACGATGGAAACCATTGAGATAGGACGATTTAATGCTGCTATGGGAGAGGTATTAGGAAACGGAATGCTTCCTGCAGTTAAGGAGGTGCTTAAAATTATTTCAGAAGTAGTGGCTATGGGCTTGTATAAAAAGACGCCCAACAAAGCAGCTATCCAGCGTAAATTTGATAAGTTTATACAGCAACACCCCCAATACCGAGATATTTGGGATGTGGAAGATGGACAGGTACCTGATGCATTCATACAACTATATAGAGATAAGCTTCATGGATTAGTTGCAGAACTAAGAATCTATCTGGCATTCTTTGTTACTGTTCAGCTTCTTGGAGGGCTTGAATGGGATGATGAAGAAGAAGGAAACCTCTTTACATGGAATGCACACCAACTCGCAAGACGTGCTCTGCTTGAATCTTCTTTCTTCTGGAATCCAAGTTCCGTAGATGAGATCATCAAATCTCCTATTGCTTTATGGGGACAGGCAACAGAAGTTAAAAAAATGATAGCGAATGGGATTATTGAAACATCCTATGTAGTAAAAGGTGAGAGAGACCCACGAGATAAAACTCCGTTTGGGTATTACGGATTGAAAAACACACCTGTTATTAATCAGGTGTTAGATATATTTGACCATTTCAACCGTTATAACCCTCCTAAGAGTGTGGTTGAAAAAGTAATGGAAGACCCTGATAATTAAGGACATATCTTACCTGGATGAACACCCTTATCTGTGTGAAAGCAGGTAGGGGTTTCTTCTATCTTCCCAAGAAGATAATCATAATACTGAGGAAAAATACGAGCAGAAGAATACATAATACTTCGTGCATCAGGTGGTATGTTATTTTCCCAGTTAGTAATAATATTTTTAGAAAGTCCTAAAAGGTCAGCTATGTCCTTTCTTCCCATGTGAGGTTTATTCAAAGAAATGAATCTAAACATAAAATAACCCATCTTTTCTGTCTGTAAATCAAGTCCGATTAAATTGGAAATTCCTATACAGAAAAAGCAAAAGTTCTTTCTATCCATACTTTTGCTTAGCTTAGACCTATAAAGTTTTGCAACTTCTGCGTCAGAAGATGGAACCCCTTCATATTTAGGGCTTAATGAGTGTGTGGGAACTTCCAGAAGATCGGGAATAGAACTCATAATAAATCTTCTTCTATTGCCCAACTGTCAAATTGTTCTTCATGTTCTTTAAGATCTGACTCTGCATCAAGAAAATTAAACGTAGCATCTGGGTGTTCACGTTGTAAATCAATAAGCATATTGCGTAATTGAGAGAACATGGTGCTTACAGTCATGGCATCTCCCTTTAATTGTTGATCGCTCATAAAAAAATATAGTTAAATGTTAATATTTCTGAAAATGATTAATTATTCCTTAAAGGTCAAGTGCAAGATTCTTCTTGTTTTATACAAGTAATAAGTTCTTGTTCTAACCATTCAGGAATATGGGGATTAAATAAGTCTCTACTATCTGTCTCAAAGTCAAAAAAATCCCAATGTTCTGCTATTTCGCCAACGGTGCGATCAGGAGATTCGTAATAGTAGTCGAATTCCAACTCTATAGACTCTGAATTGATAAGACGACCGAGTTCAGCATATTTTAAGGCAGACTGCCAGTCAAATGGAATCAACTTATGTTGGTATGCCCAATTAACAGCATCTTCATTATCAAGGTGTAGTGTGTAACTAGGCATAAATAATTAAGAAAATAAATAGTAAAATTGAGAAGAAGAGTATAAAAAATACAACTTCCCCTTGTCTTCTGCTTTTCATAAAGTAACCTCAATTTTTTCAGGCTCTTCATCAAGCAAAGTTGGTTTTATGGTGTTATACCACTCCTCCGTTACATTGTCTAACATATCATCTATCGATTCTAACGCTTCTTTAAGCTTCTGCCTTTCCTGTTTAGAAAAGACTTTACAGTTAATCCCTTTGTCTTCATACTCATCTTTGTCGAAGAATATATTAGGGTCTACTACTTCAAATCCTAAATTAGTTAATTGGTTGATGCAGTAATTATCAAATTCTTTATTGTAATCACTTATACACCGAGCATAATAAACTTTCTTACATTTTGATTTGCTCATATATCTCCTTTACTTTGATTAATAAATCGCCTAACTCATCTGCTTCAGGTTTAACATCTAAATACTGTATCATTGTAGCTACAGTATCTTTACCAGATCCTATTTTACCGCTTATTGCTATTATCATATTATTACCACTAATTCTTTTTTAAGTGTGTTGTACTCTTCAATAATGAAGACCTCATCTTCATCTGTTTCAAATCCTTTTTCTTGCAAAAGCTCTACCACTTGTTTCTTAGTGGTAGCCCTTACAATAGCAGTTTGAGAACTATTTACTTTTACTCCATAAAGTTTCATAGATTACTCCGTAAAGTCTTCCATGATATGCTTTAGATTTTTAACAATCAGGTGTTGCTGTCTTTTTTGAAGCTCTAACAGCCTGTTTTTCTTACGTAAAGCTATAGCAAGATCATCAATCCAGCTTTCTAAGATGACTTCTGACATTGTTAATACAGCTTCTGGGCCAAATTTACCAGAGGTAGCAATATCAAAATCTGAAGTATCTGAATTGATAAGCCTTCCCATTACCAAAGAAACACCAACTTCTTCTTTATACCTGTCTTCAGGGCTACAAATAGCTACTTTTACTTTACCTGAAATTGTATTTACACCATCATCGTGTTCTTCATCGTTTAAACCTACTCCAAGAGTTACTTTATACCCTTCTATATTTAAAGAGTACGTAGTGATTGATAAGGTATCTGTTACATGTATATGGTCAAGGAAAATCGCTTCTCTCCCTGTTGTCATCATTATTACTTGTTTTTTACTTAGCATTATATTAGTTATTTTGAATGATAGCACAGGAATCTACTACCTGTACTAAATTAAATTGTTTTATTGCTTGTTCTACTCCCTTACATCTCTGCCTGCTAAAATCATGTACAATAACAATAGGAATGTGGGAAGTAGTTTTAAGCGCTTTAAAGGTTGTAGTAAACGTCCCATCACAATCAATGAATGACATATCTGCTTTGGGAATAACAACATTTTGAAATATATCTTTAATGTGCTTAATGTTACCAACATGCTCTGTATTCTTAAGAAATCGTCTATAGGTTGAAGGGGCTTTAGGTTCTGGGTATCCCTTATGAGGGTCTATAGACAAAACGTCAAGAGCATTTTCAGCCAACTGTAAAGTCGAATATCCAAATAAAGAACCAATCTCAATTACTTTTCTATCTTGTGAGATGGTTTTTAAAAGGTTCGTTTCTCGCTTGCTTAAACATGTAGGTATATCAGTCATTTCTCTACACGAGAATCTGATTTGTTTTCATTAGCAAACATCTTGCGATACTGAATAAACCCACAAAAATTCCCGGACCATCCAAATTTAGGACTATCAAAAGGCTATACATTCAACCCTCTTATCCCTAATTCTTCAAAGCCAGATAGTTTTCCTTTAGCTGTTTCTATTTCTGTATCTAACCATCCTGTAGGCTCATAAGGTCCATCAGGAGATTCAGTTATTGTTATCTTCATTGTCTTCTATTTTTAAAAGATTACGTGTTTTACCAAAATCTCTTGGCTCTGTTACTTCTTTTACTTCACCACATAGTCCACACTCAAGTATGTTGACTGTAACTATGTGTCCTTCTGGAACTCTTGCTCCTCTTTTTTCTGCACAGTCAAAACATACCCAAGCTGGTTCTTTCATCAGAAGTCTCCTTCTGCGCAATGAAGACAAGTTAATCCTTCTTCTCTCCACATATTAACAACCTTATTACGATCATCAACCATAAAAAGAATTTGGTTCTTAGAGATTTTCTCTGTTTCAAGGAGTTCTTCTAACCATTGTTTCTTTAGGTCTTGGTCAGGAGTAAAGTCTCCATCTCTTCGCATGATAAAAATATCAGGAAGTACTATATAATGACGTCTGAACCATTTTTCAGTTGCATCCTTAGTAATATCAGAACGCCCGCTAAATATTACAGTCTTAAATCCTGACTGAAGACGAAATACATGGTAGAGAGTTACAATACTTTCTACAGGAGAATCTAAGTTTATATTACGAGGATCAAAAAAGACTCCCCAATGGATCTCTCCGTTATCTTTTAATGCTTTCTTTCGGCGCAATTCTATATCTGCAAGAGTACCGTCTAAATCGAATATAACGTATTTCATATATCTAAATCTTCTTTTATTTGTTCCCAACGAGTATCCCAAGACAATAACATATTATCTAAGTCTCGCTCCATGGTGGTTAATCTTTCAGTTTCATTAGGATGCAATGCCTCAGTGTTATGAACCATGCCTCTTATATTATTTCTCAATCCTTTAACTCTGCCTTTAAATGAGTTACGTTGTTGGGAAATTACTTGTAGTTTTGATTTGCTCATTGTAATAGGTTTAAAGGTTTAAAACAGTTCTAAGATCAAGTTTTCGTGCCAATTTTTTGTGTATTTCTACAAACTCATTGGCAACCTGATCTTCTTTCATATTTAACAGTTCACTAATACGAGCAAGCAAAGCGCCATCTTCATTATTATGATGAACAAGTTCTTTACTACTTCCTAACTTCTCTGGATCTTGCCCAGAAAAAAGAAACCATTCAATTTTCATTGCAAGTAAATCATTATCTGCAACTTCTTGAGGAAGATCATTTAAACAGTGAGGAACTTGTAACTTGTTTTTAATAGCATCTGCACACTTAGCGTACAAAGAATTATAATCGGGAAGTAGTTTTCTTAAAGGGCTTGGAACATCTTTCATATACGCTTTAGCATTATCATGATGAAGGGCTGTATATTGAAATTCTTCAGGTTCTTGATCTCTGAGTGTGAGAAATTGAACCAACAAAGCATGTTGTAAGATGCTCCAGTGGCTTCGAAGTGTATTGTTAAAGCGTTGTTCCCGGCTTAAAATTTGAGTGATGTCAGAAAACTTTATCATAGAATCGTTAGGATTCTTATAATAATAACGACTTCCTGAAGGCATATAAACATATGGATTCATCAGTATTTCTTACCTCCATGCATTCTTGAACGCTGATCATTGTATCTCATTTTCAGCTTGACATGTTCTTCAAGGTCTATATCGTTTTCTTTACAGAATACAATGATAGAACTCGCTGCTGATTTTAATTGATAACGTCCAAGCATTTTAGCAATAGAGAACATGCTTTCTGCAAACGTACCATCAAATTCGACATTAACGACATTAAGTTGGAAAGCTTTTCCTTCTTTATAGTAGAAGTAGTCTAACAGACGAATAAACGCATCTGCAAGTTCATCTTCTACACTGTCTTTAATAGTAGCTTCGAATATTTGAGACTCTTCAATAGCACCTACAGCAACTTCCTGATAATACATATCAAGTTTTGCTCGTCTATCGTGTCTGTCTGCTTCTACTGCCTCTGCTATCTCTGTAAGTACCAGCATAAGAATTTCATCAGAAGGTCGGAAATGGTCCCACCATCCTTTTTCTTTGGCTGTTTGATAAATTTGGTATGCTAATTTGGTGTAATTCATATAATTTATATTTAATAATTGATGGAAAATTTACAAGAGGAAAAGAAATTATAGTTGATGGAACCTCTGGTACTTGTAATTTTTTCAATAGTTAAAACTTGAGAATAAGTAGGAATTTGATGAATAATATGAGATGAATAGTGAGTCAAAGGTGACTCTGCTATACTATACTTACATACTAATCCATAATGTCTTGAGGTCATACGTGTACTGAGGTTCTGTAATTCTTGAATAACCACTTCTATTTCTGGTGTTGTATCTGTACGTACAGAATAATGAAGAGATATGTCATTATAGTATGCCTCAATAGCATCTGCTACTTCAGGATCTGCTGTAACCTTCGTATCTGTTAATAACTCATAAACTTCATCATCTTTTGTAGTTTCTACAAACTCTTCCCAGTTTTCTTCTGTAAAATGGACATTATCTAAAATCCCAATAGAAGATAAAGAAGAAGGGGGCGTATTGCCCCTTCTTTCTATCTTATAACTATTCGTAGATTTCGATGAGTCTTTCTCTTCGGTGTTCGTCAGTTTCAACATCGTCTTTTGTGTATTTATTGGAAACTTTTAGGTTAGACAGGATTTCTTCTATCTCTTCTTTCTCATAATTGAGGTAATCATCTTCAAAATAACTACTTTCAATTTCTTCCCAATGGTCTTTACCTTCAGCAATAACAACATAAGGATAATACTCACAGCAACGAATCTTAGAACGATCGTGCTTAGGAAGTGCAACAATATTCATTGGATTAACCAAGCACGCAAGTACTCGTTCTTCTCCGCCGAATCCAAACTCTTTTACATAGTCATGAGCTCCAACATGAAGTCCTGTAGAACAGGCATTCGATATATTAGGATCACACTTATCACGAGGCATGGTTACAGGTTCTCCAAGACGAATCTTGTTTCCGTAATCTCCTTCTCTATAGTGAGGTTCGTAATACACATCTGATTCAGAAATGAGTATATCCAAACTATCATGGAGTGTTTGAAGATCTCCAATAGAGCCTTTTACTTCATCAGGAGCAGGAGTATCTTTTCCATAACAGTCTACTATATCATAGCCTTCTTCTGTCTCGACTACAGCATACTTTTTAGGAGCCTTTTTCCATTTCTTAATCTTCATGTACTCTTTAGATATGAAATTAACCATATCGTCTGTAGTTGCTCTTTCTCTTTTCCTGCTTACAGATTTGTAAAGCAGCGCGTAACCGTTGTCTGTAATGGTTACACCAAACTTCTTAACATAATGAAAGAATCCTTGACGAGCTTTTGCGTTAGGGTTAGCTGCACACAGCTTCCAGAAATTAATAAATGCTTCCAATGGATAATCATTGTTTGCATAATCTATAATCATTTCTGCAAGTTCTGAAGGCATTGGAATTCCTTCCATACCTTTGAGGTAAAATAATCCATTACCGTCTTCGACAATAAGATCATTATGCAATACAGTATTGATTTTAGCTATTGTGCTTTCAAGGGTCTTAAAATTCTCTTCTGTAGGATCTGCTTTATAGGTGATAGCAGCTTCGAATATTTCTTTAGCCCTCTCACTTTGAAACATGTAATGTTTGCCTCCTATAATAATAGAAAGGTCTTCGTTATTTTTAAACGCTATTACTTTTTTCTTCATAGTTTTTTAGATATAGTTTAGTAATTAAAATTGGATTAAAATTGTGATATTTGCAAGATTGTTTATACTCTTCAAGATATTCTTTAGGAACATCTGACACCCATTGTACATAGTTTTTCATAGGATACTTTAAAAACATGCCTATCTCTGCATATAAACCATCGATCTCTTCTTGGTCCGGTTCAATTGGTGTAACATATGAAGGTACTGTTTGATCGAACCCTGAAAGTTTCTCCATTAATTTAGAATATCCAGGAAGCTGTACAAATTTATGTTTTATCTCTTCGAAGTATTGATTGATATTATATTTATCGCCTATCCTACTAAACGGACGCTTATTACCTGCTTTTTTACAGTAAACTGCCGTATCAGGAAGTTCTTCCTTAATAACACGTTCGTTTTTCTTAGAGATTTGAATAACCTCTATCTTGAGATTTCTACGTCGATATTCTCTACCTAAGATGCTTATCAGATCTCTTAATAACTTACGGTCATCGTGAAAACCATAAATTACCATTCTGGTTCCAAACCGTTCTTTAAGTTTAGAGCCTTGAGTTTTATCCCTAGTGAAGAACGTATTAGCATGAGCGTGCATGAAATTAAACTTCTCTTTCTGTCTCTGAAGTTTTTCTTCATGACGTTTATCCCACTCTTCTTTAAACTCATCTGAAATGGTGATAGAGTCAAGCTTAGTCATGCCAATAGTACACTGGTCATAAAGATCTCTGTAGAGTTCTTTTGCTTTTGCTATCATTTTTTGCCTTTTTTCTTTTGGCGTTTTAAAAGGGTAGTAATAAAAATCATAGCTTGCTGCTAACTCAAGAAGATATTTTCTGTTTCCTTTCCAACTGTAATCACGTCGTTTAACAATAATACAACCATCAGGATATTCTTTTTTCAGATACGCGCTCATCAAAGAACTGACTTGAGCATTGGTATCTGCTATAATCCATTTACAGTCTTTGGTATAATTATAAACAGCTCCCATTTGCCAGGAAGATGTTGAAAGGTAGCGTTCTCCTGAAGAAATAGTATAAAAAGTACGTAACACAATATCGATATAAGCTTTCTTAGATTCTACGTCAAGAGGCGTATATTTAGGATGTGTTACTTTCGTCTTCACAAAACGATTAATCTTGATTTTGTATTCCGTATCATCTGTTTTATGGATGACTATTTCATTATTTGAGGTTTGTTTCTTCTCATACAGATCTTTCAGAGATGAAATTGCATTCCATTGCTCATTTATTTTATCCTGAAAATAATCCTTGACTTGGAAAAACCTATCTTGAATAGCTTTAACGGTCTTAGATGTATATTCCACCGATTCTCTGTTCCATACCACAGGAATCTCTCCTATGTCAAAAAACAAACCTATACTACAGATTAGACTATGATCTATTTCAGGAAGAGCACTTACATTAAGAGGATAACTTACCTTTCCTAAACAAAGGTCTATCTTACGATTTATCTCTGTAGGATGAGCTACACCATCTACAGGTTTATCAAAACGAATGATATACCCTTTACCTTTAATAATGGTGTAATCATTACTAACATTGCAATTCGTATATGAAATGCCTTCGAAATAACGAAGACTTTTCTGAATCGATGAACGAAATGAATAAATATCCCCCTCCTTTATATTAACACGAACCGTTGTACCATTTTGCCTGTCTGTAGGTTCTTCAGCTAATTTAGTAATACTTGGTCGCTTTTCTCCTTTATGAATAGCATAATGATAGCGCGTACCATCAACATATGTAATAAGTTCAAACATATTACTGTAACCTAAAGGAGATTTAGCCCCAAAACCAAAAGCACCTATCGAATCGTTAGTTTCTCGTTTTGTAGACTTACCAAATTTACTATAGATCTCTTTCATTATTTTAGGAGAAATGCCTGTACCAAAATCACGAACAATAAACATATCAGAAGTTCCTGTAAGGTCACTTCGTTCTGTGATTTCAATTTCAACATCTCCTTTATACCCTGCATCTACGTGGGCATCAAACGCATTAGAAACAATTTCCCTAACGATAGAATCAATGGGATTTGCATAGTTAATAAAAGACTTAAATATTAACCAATCATCTTCTTTATCTATACTAAACTCCAGCGATTCTTCTTCGTCAAGAAGCGTTTCTACCTTGTTGTCTTCAAATTTATCAAATTTCATTCTTTAACCAATCTATTTCGGGTTTATTTTCTTGTTTTAAATACTCGTTGCATCTACTAAAGCACTTACTACCAAAGAATCCTGTATAAGCAGCGTAAGGACTTGGACGAG
>Ga0306867_1001172_pt1 | contig 12605 bp, 15 predicted proteins | sample AntRauTorckE6831_FD_190432 | JGI IMG/M metagenome (GOLD analysis project Ga0306867, IMG submission 190432) | Saline lake microbial communities from Rauer Islands, Antarctica - Metagenome Torckler E6 #831 (v2) (version 2) | ecosystem: Environmental > Aquatic > Non-marine Saline and Alkaline >... | reverse complement strand
CGGTTTCTGACGTCATGTACGGGATCCCACACCCGGAAACCCTTGCAGCGTAAGGGTTTCCCGAGGTCGTCCGGTTTGGGGTCAACCCGAGAAACGCTATCCACATGGTTATCCCCATGCTGTGGACAGAGTGAGATCACGCTACGTGGTGAAGCTCGTTTGACCGGAAGGGTGATCGTGATGCCAGGACCGCTCCCCGAGGTCAACAAGCGTCGGCGTAACTCGCCGACGATCCCGACGACATCGCTCCCCGTCTCCGGCTTCGATGGCGACATCCCTGACGCTCCGAGCGGCTACGACCTGGGGACGCAGGGCCGTCAGTGGTGGGCGTGGGCGTGGCGTACTCCGCAGGCCGCCGCGTGGTCGGCTGGCGATCTCTACGTGCTGGCTCGTCGTGCTTCGATCGAGGACGACATCAAAGCCATCAACGCTGCTGAGATGTCGGTCGACTTCGAACTACTCGCCGACGTCGAGGGCGTCAAGGAGATCGCACAGCAGTTCCAGCGCTTGAAGGGCATTGTGTCCGGTCGCCTGGCAATCTTGAGAGAGGCACGCGACCTCGATGACCGTCTCGGTTTGACGCCGAAGGGTCTGGCTGCGTTGCGCTGGAAGATCGTGGCCGACAAGTCCGATGCGAAGTCGGCGCCGACCGATGGCGATGGTGGCGGTAAGGGCAATAGCTATGGTCACCTGAAGTCGGCGGGCTGATGCCGTGGCGCGGTCCGCAGCACGATAACGATTTCCCGTCGATCGGTTGGGCGCTGCTCGACTGGTTCGATGTGTTGCCGTCGCCGCGTGATCCGTCGAAGAAGCTGAGGTTCACCGACGAGCAGGCGATGCAGATCGTCAACTGGTTCGCTGTTGATCCGACGACGAGCAAGCTGGTCTACAACCGTGGGTATTCGCGCCGGTCGAAGGGCTGGGGGAAGTCACCGATCGAGGCTGCAAAGGTCATTGCCGAGTTGGCGGGTCCGGTCCGGTTCGACGGGTGGGACGCTGACGGCGAGCCTGTGGGGCGGCCGTGGGGTGGTCCTGGCGATCCGCAGCCGTGGGTTCAGGTCGGCGCAGTCTCCGAGGATCAGACAGATAACACGTGGTCGGTGGTCTACTACTTCCTGACCGAGAACGATGGGGCCGCTGCCGACGAGTTGAAGATCGATCCCGGTCTGACCCGGTGCTACCTACGTGACCGTCCTGGTGCCAAGCTGGAGCCGGTCACCGCTTCGGCCGGCTCCCGTGAGGGTCAGCCGATCACGTACGGCGCTCTCGACGAAACCCATCTGTGGACGCCGCGCAATGGTGGCGTCAAGCTGGCCAGGGTGATGCGCAACAACGCTGCGAAGATGGGCGGCCGCACCTACGAGACAACGAACTCATTCGAGCGTGGCGAGAAGACGGTCGCAGAGAACTCGTTCAAGGCGGTACAGAACGGTCACCCCGGCATCTTTGCCGACGAGGTCGAAGCGCCAGCCGAGATCAACGGTTTACCGGTCGATGTTGAGGCGTCCGACGAGGTGCTGCTCGCAGCGTTAAAGGCGGCGTACGGCGATGCGTCGTGGGTTGATCCTGGCCGCCTAGTCGAGCACGTGCGGGACCCTGACACGCCGTGGTCTGACTCGGCCCGCTTCTTTTTCAACTGGAACCAGGACGCTATCCTCGAAGGCGATGTCGGCCCGATCGATCTGGGTTCGTGGGATTCGCTGACCGAAGCCGAATCAACGCCGCTGCCCGAGGGTGTCCGGTGGGCGCTCGATGTTGCGCATGACCGTTCATGGTCGACGATCGGCCTCGCTGGGAAGCGCGCTGACGGTTTGGTGCATGTGGAGATCACGACGGCGCAGCCCGGCACCGGTTGGGTTGCGGCCCGTGCAAAGCAGATCCAAGACAAGCTCGGCGGTACGCCGTTGACGGTTGGCCTGTCGAGCCCGGCCGGTTCGCTGATTGCTGAGCTGATCGGTGCCGGCGTGGTGGTCGACGAGATGACACCCGGCGATCAGGCTCGTGCGTTCCTGTCGTTCGTGGACGCCACCAAGGGCGAAGCACCCAAGATCCGCCACCGCGGCGAACCGGCTCTGCGTCGTGCAGTCAAGAGTGCCAGAACCAAGCCGAGCGCAGATGCCGGCGAGACGTTGACGAGGAGGGGTTCCGTGGGCGATGTGTCTCCATTCAGTGCAGCGTTCATGGCGTTCGGTCGGCTCGGCGTTGAAAGCGAGCCACCTCCACGCACCCCGCTATTCGCAGTCACAAGATGATCGGAGGCCCACATATGCGCGAGTTGCTGTTCGGTCTTTCCCTCGTTGCGTGCTCGATCTGTGTCATCGTTGGCGTTGCCCACTGGTCGCCAGGCTTTGCATGGATCATTGCTGGCCTGCTCGGCGCGCTCGTTTCGTTCCTGGTGCTGCAGGGTGGCGACGGAGTAGGCGCCGAAACCGATGATTCCGAGCCTGTCGAATGAGCGGCCTGTCCAAGATTTTGAAGCACGGCCTCAGCTTCGGTGGCGGTAGTGGCGGTTTCAAACAGCCACCGTTCTGGCCTGGCGATGATCTCGCCGCACGCTTCGGCCGGTCGGCGCCGGTCAATGCTGAGGAGCGCATCGAGTCGTCGTTCGAGGACTACGTCCACAAGGCGTACAAGGCGAACGGGATCGTCTTTGCGTGCGTGACTGCTCGCATGTTGCCGTTCTCTGAAGCGCTGTTCCGCTACCAGGAGATGAACACCGAGGACGGCGCGCCGGGCCCACTGTCGTACGGCCCCGGTCTTGCGCCGCTGGACAAGCCAGGCCGACTGCTCACGCGCATGGAGCAAGACAACTCGCTTGCTGGCAACTCGTACCACACGATGGTGAACGGCAAGCTCCGCCACCTGCGACCCGACTGGGTCACGACCGTCACTGGGGTGCCTGGCGACCCCGACGCGTCACCGTTCGGCCTTGAGGCCGAAATCCTCAGCTACATCTATCACCCGACGACTCGCAACAAGTCGGGACGCCGTCCCGACCCGGTGCTGTTGACGCCCGCCAAGGTGGGCCATTACGCGCCGATCCCCGACCCCGAAGCGCAGTGGCGGGGAATGTCGTGGCTGACGCCGGTCATCAACGAGATCCAGGGCGACCAGGCGATCACGAACCACAAGAAGCAGTTCTTCCGCAACGGCGCCACGTCGAACTTCGTGGTCACGTATGACCCGAACCTTTCACCGGAACACTTCGCCGAGTACGTCGAAATGTTCGACGCCGCTCACGCAGGCAGCGACAGCGCCTACAAGACGATCCATCTCGGCGGTGGCGCTGACGCCAAGATGGCGGGCGTCGACCTCAAAAATCTTGACTTCAAGGCAGTGCAGGGTGCAGGCGAGACGCGCATCGCAGCGGCGGCCGGCGTCGGATCGATCATCGCCAGGCTCTCCGAGGGGCTGCAGGGTTCGGCGCTGAACTCCGGCAACTACAACAGCGCAAAACGGCAGTACGCCGACATGACGCTGCGTCCGCTTTGGCGCAACGCAGCGGAGGCGCTTGAGAAGTTCTCAAGCCCGGCGCCCGGCTTCGGCCTCTGGTACGCGTACAAGCACATCGACTTTTTGCAAGAGGACGCGAAGGACGCTGCCGAAATCTTCAACCTTGAAGCGACGTCGACCAGGACGCTCACCGATAGCGGATTTGATCCCGAGTCGGTGAAGGTCGCCGTCAGCACCCAAAGCGTTATGGCGTTGAAGCACACCGGCCGCCCGTCAGTACAGCTGCAAGAGGGTCCGCAGCCGTTGACCCCGGCACCCACGAACGGAGATACCGCATGATCACGAAGTCATTCAGCGCGTCGAACGTGCAGGTCAAGGACGTAGCCACCGGCGAGTTCGAGGCCGTGTTCGCAACGCTCGGCGTCATTGACAAAGACGGCGACGTGATCACGAAGGGCGCGATCGAGGACGGCGCCAAGGTGGTCATCTCTGCGTACGGACACAGCGTGTGGAAGGGCTCGGCCCCGGTCGGTACCGGCACGATCCACGAGGTCGGCAACGAGGCGGTGTGCCGCGGTCAGTACTTCATGGACACCACGAAGGGTCGAGACGATTTCAACACCGTTGCCGGACTTGCCAAGAGCGGCCAGGGCGAGTGGTCTTTTGGTCTACTGGGGGTCAAGTCAGAGCCGGGCGAAGTGGGCGGAGTGAAGGCAAACATGATCAAGGCTGTCCACGTTCCCGAGGTGTCGCCAGTGTTCATCGGTGCAGGTGTCGACACCCGCACGACGATGACGAAGGCCGCATCGGTCAAGCATCTGCAGTCCTCGGTTCGGCGCCTGCTGTCTTCCGCTGGCCGCACCCGCTGGGAGTTCATGGACAATTACGTCTTCCTTGAGGACTACGACCTTGACCAAGGCTTCGCAGTCTTCGGCATTTACCACCGAGACGGCGATCGTCTGGTGCAGGTCGATTTCACATACACCGACACGTCGGTCGAGTTGGGCGCCGAGGAAACAGACGTGCATATGACGCACGTGTTTCTCCCGAAGTCCTACGTTGACACCAAGTTCTCCGAGCACGCCGACGCGGTCCTGACCGCTGCCGACGTGCTCGCCGACAGGGCACAGGAAGTCGTGACTCTCCGTGCTGCCAAGGGTAAGACGATCGGCTCCGAGTCGTCCGATGCGCTGACGAAAGTCTGCGCTGTTCTGGACCGCTTCAAGGCTTTGATCAACGCACCCGAACCCCAACCCGTTCCCGATGAGGACGACGCAGCCAACGAGGCAGCCGCCAACGAGTACGCGCGTTCCATCGCAATCTCCCAAGGAGTCACATCATGACCATTTTCGATTTCCCAGAACTGCGAGAGGTCGACGGCAAGCTCGACGACCGCCGCAAGCAGCTCGCCGACATCTTCGCCGAGGCGCAGCCCGGCGGTGAAGGAACCATCGACCTGACGCGAGTCAAGTGCATCGACGGTACCAGCGCCGAGAAGGCTGCTCAGATCAAGACGCTGAACGATGAAATGAGCGATCTCGGCCTGCAGCGCGACAACCTGAACGCCGTCCAAGGCGCCAGCAAGGCCGTCGAGGATCACCGTTCCATGAACGTCGAGTCAGGCGCAGGCGATGCACCAGCGTCGCGCAAGTCGTTCGGTGAGGCTCTGGCCGCATCGTCGGCGGTGTCGACCAAGGGCTCGAAGGCGTCGCTCGACTTCACGCTCAAAACGCTGATGCAGACATCGGCAGGCTGGGCACCCGAGTCGACCCGCTCCGGGCTTGTCGTGCTCGACGCTCAGCGGCCCATTCAGGTCACCGATCTGCTTCCGTCCGTCCCGACGTCGCAGGCAGCGTACAAGTACATGGAGGAGACCACCTTCACGAACAACGCAGCCGAACGTGCCGAGGGTGCTGCCTACGCAGAGGCATCGCTTAAGCTGACCGAGCGGACCGCCATCATCGAATCGATCGGCGTGTTTCTGCCGGTCACTGATGAGCAGCTCGAAGACGAAGAGGGTGCTGCGGCCTACGTGAACCAGCGGCTTCCTTTCATGGTGCGCCAGCGCATGGACGGGCAGATTGTGGTCGGTGACGGTTCGACTCCGAATATCTTCGGCGTGAACAACGTGTCCGGAATCCAGACTCAGGCCAAGGGCGCTGACCCCGTCCCGGATGCCGTCTACAAGGGCATGACGAAGGTCAAGGTCGCTGGCCGGGCAATGCCCAACGCTGCGATCTTTCACCCGACCGACTGGCAGGGTGTGCGTCTCCTGCGTACGACTGACGGCGTCTACATTTGGGGCTCTCCTTCCGAGGCTGTTCCCGCTCGCATCTGGGGCCTCGCGGTCGCAGAGTCGGACGCTCAGACGGAGAACACGGCCGTCGTTGGCGACTTCGCGAACTTCTCGCTGCTCGTTGAGCGGCGCGGCATGGAAGTGAAGATCAGCGACAGCCACGACGACTACTTCGTCAAGGGCAAGCAGGCCATTCGGGCCGGCGTCCGTGTCGCCACGGTCTGGACCCGCCCAGCGGCGTTCTGCACCGTCACCGGCATCTGAGCTACTGAGTAGAGCGGGCGCGTTCCACGCGGGGGCGCGCCCGCTCGATGTTCAATCCCAACCATCACCCCAATAGGAGAGCCGACATGGCCATCATCGAGAACCCCGCCAGCACTGATGGTGCCGGCGTCCGTATTCAGTCCTACTCGCTCGGCAGCCCTGCAGCGCCGTCGACCACTGCCGTACATGCTGCTGTCACGGACAACGGCGCCGAGCAGACCGTCACTACAGCCATTACGTCACCCGACGTGCCACGCGCGGTCACGGCGACCGCTGGCGGCACTGGGGCTGACATCAAGGCCATTCAGGTCACGGTCAACGGAACCGACGCATCCGGCGCTGTGATCTCCGAAGATCTCCCGGCGTTCACGGTGAACACTGGCGGCAGTGTCACGGGGTCCAAGGCTTTCGCAACTGTGACCAACTACGTGATCCCACCGCACGACGGCACCGGCGCCACCACGGCACTCGGCACATCCGACAAGATCGGCCTCGGCGTTTCCATCGGTCGCAATACCGTGATTGCTGCGTATTTCGGTGGCGTCAAAGAGTCGACGGCACCGACCGTCGCGGTGTCGTCTTCGGCGCTCCCGTCCAACACAGTCGACCTCGACAGCGCCAGCGATGGCTCGGAGATCATCGTCGATCTCTACAACTCATGATCAGCGCCGAGCGTCTGTGGCTGAACGCTGACAAGTCAGCCGTGGTTGCTGATGGCGATCCCGATGCGCGCTTCCTGCTGGTCGGCGTTGGAGGCAATGTTCCGGCCGAGTTCGCCGACCTCGTCAGCGCAGTTGCCGAAGCGCTTGAGCCTGAGCCTGAGCCCGAAGCGCACGTTGCGAAGCCAGCTCCCAGCGAGCGGCCCGCAGCAAAGCCGAAGACCTCGAATCGCAAGTAACGAAAGGGGCACCGGATGGCGTATTGCACCCGAGCCGAAGTTGTTGAACGTCTGAGGCTCAGCGCACCGGCAGCAGGCTCACAGCTTGAGACGAGCATCGATGATGCGATCGTGGCCGCAACAGCGCAGATCGACAACGCCACCGGCCGCACGTTCACGCAGGTGGACGAAGTCGCGAAGGTGTTCGGGCCCCGCTCCTACGAAACCCTGAGGGTGCCCGACCTGATCTCCGTCACGACTCTCAAGTTCGATGACGACGATGACGGCATGTTCGAGCTGACGATCCCGGCCACGGACTACGAACTCGATCAGGTGGTGCAGCGCGACGGCTTCCCGTTCGACACGCTGCTGCTGTTGAGCCGGTACTTCCCGACCGGGCGACGCAAGCGCACCGTGCAGATCACCGGCTCATGGGGTTTCGCTGCCATTCCGGCACCGATCAACCAGGCGTGCTCGCTGCTCGCCTCTCAGCTCGCTCAGCGTCCCGGTGCAGCGTTGTTCGGTGTCCAGTCGATGGGCGAGATGGGCGGCACACACATCGGCGCAGTACGACCCGACCCCAAACTCATCGGGCCGTACACCCGGGCGAGCGTCGCATGATCCCCGCTATCCGCATCGCTGCGGCCGTTGAGGCCGCGTGCGACGTTGACACCGTGACCGCATACCGGCCTGCGCAACTGGCAGCCCGTTCGGCGTTCGTGACGCCGGCCGAGACGTGGAAAGAGATCGGGGACGCAACGTTCGGGCATCTCGAAATGGGGCTCGACGTGTTCCTCGTCAGCGCACTTTCCGATCAGGAGCAGGCGCTCGACTGGCTCGACGTTCAGTCGTCGATCCTGTTGCGTCTCGCACCGATCGACGTTGACACCGACGAGGTCATAGCGACTTCCGTTGACGCGCCGTTCGTGTTCTCGAACATCGATGGCGTCCAGTTCCTTTCCTGCAAAATCACCTACACCCGAGCGAGGTTCGACCGATGAAGTCCACCGAAATTTATGAAGCGCAATCCGACGTCCGATGGGGCGTCGAGGTGTTCGCGAAGGGCGACGAGGTGACCGGCGACGCGCTGATCGCGCTCCTCGCGTACGGCACCCGTTTCGTTGCTCTCAAGACCCCAACCCCAAAGGCCTCTGGCCCGACACCGAAGGAGGCCTGACATGGCCGGATTCCGAATCATCACCCCGAAAATCTCGATCGACGGTACCGACGTCAAGGGCATGTCCCGAACCGTCAGTGTCGAGCCGGGCGACCGTCTCAACTTCGTCGAGAACGAATGGACCTGCTCGCTCGAAATCGAGCTGGCATACGGTACTGGGCTCAGCCACACCGTGATTTCGGCGCTGCGTGACACCGTCGTGGAGATCATCCTCGCGCCGACTGATGCCACGGTCGCCGCTGAGAACCCTCACTGCACGTTCAACTCACGCATCCCGCCGATCCCGTTCATGATGGGCGCCGAGTACGGTTCGCGTCAGACGTTCACGCTGGAGCTGGTCAGCGAAGGCGAACCGGTCTTCACGACGTCGTGACCAAGGTCAACCTGGAGGCCGACCTCGCCGAACTGCGTCGCGCTTTGCGTGGCGTCGAGGGCGGCCTGCAAGACCTCAAGGCGACGCACAAGAAGGCGGCCGAGGTGGTCGTTGTCGATGCTGTGCCGCGCGCCCGCCGCAAGACCGGGGCTATGGCCAAATCGATCCGTGCCGCTGGCCAGGCAAAGCGGGGTGTGGTTCGCGTCGGCTTCGCTCGACTGCCGTATGTGCCCGTCCAATACTACGGATGGCCGAAGCGCAACATCACACCGAACCCGTTCCTCGAAGATGCGGCCAGCGCTCGGCTCAACGACATCTACGAGGTTTACGAGGATGGGATCGACAAGGTCACGAAGAAGCACGGCCTCACCTGAGGCCGTCACAACAACAGGGAGAACACCACATGAAAATCAAGTACGGCCAAGCGCTCATCGACGGCAAAGTCATCGAGCACATCATCACACCATCGGTCACGAAGCGACTCGAGAAAGACCTCAAGTTGAAGATTGGGCCGGACGACACTGGCGACACCGAATCATCGATGATGATCTGGATGGCGTTTCAGGCTGCCGGCGTTCACGCACCCTCCTTTGAAGCGTGGATCGAAACGGTCACCGCAACCGATATCCGAGTTGAGGAAGTCCCTTTGGGCACAGAGAACTCAGAGACTCCTCCCTCTGGTGCGCCGTTGCAGTCGCCATCGAATCCGGTCACGGACTGAGCCTCGCCGACCTTGAGGACCCGTGGGTGCTTGAAGTCGCTATCGAGTACCTGAACGATCGGGCCGAGCGCAGCAAGAAGAAGTGACGAAGGGGGCGAGTATGGCAAAGAACGTGACCGTCAACATTCTTGGCGACAACAAGGATCTGCTGAGGAAGCTCGGCCAGTCCGACAGCAAGCTCGGCGCGTTCGCTACAAACGTTGGCAAGGTGGCTATCGCTGCCGGTACCGCAATCGCTGCCGCTGGCGCTGCTGGCGCGGTCAAGTCGATTGCTGCGTTTGCCGAGTTTGAAGGCTCGATGAACGAGGTGTTCACGTTGCTGCCCGGCATCTCCGAGTCGGCGATGTCGGAGATGTCGGGACAGGTCAAGAACTTCTCCAAGGAGTTCGGCGTCCTGCCCGACGAGGTTGTTCCGGCGCTGTATCAGGCTTTGTCGGCTGGCGTCCCGAAGGACAACGTGTTCGAGTTCATGGAGACGGCGCAGATGGCAGCCAAGGGCGGCGTCACTGATCTGTCGACGGCGGTCGACGGTATCTCGTCGGTCGTGAACGCTTACGGCGATGATGTTGTGAATGGCGCCAAGGCGTCGGACCTGATGTTCACGGCGGTCCGTTTGGGTAAGACGACGTTCGAGGAACTGTCTTCGTCGCTGTCCAATGTGACGCCAATCGCTTCGGGGCTCGGTGTCAAGTTTGAGGACGTGTCTGCTGGCCTCGCTGCGATGACTGCGAAGGGCACGCCGACCGCTCAGGCCACGACGCAGCTTCGTTCGCTGTTCGTTGATCTGTCGAAGGCTGGCGGCAAGACCGCCGAGGTGTTCGAGAAGACGGCCGGTCAGTCGTTCCAAGAGTTCATCGCCGCTGGCGGCGACACGGCCGGCGCTCTTGACATCATGAAGACCGCCGCCGAGGACTCCGGCGTCCAGATTCAAGACCTGTTCGGGTCGGTCGAGGCCGGCTCCGCCGCGCTGTCGCTGTCGTCGGACGACACGTTCGCCAACAACATCGACGAGATGGGCAACTCGGCCGGCGCCACGGAGAAGGCGTTCGACCAGATGATGACCGGGCTGGGCCCGATCTTCGACAGGTTCAAAGCGAACCTTCAGGTCTTCATGATCACGGTCGGCGAGAAGCTGGCACCGCTGGTCGAGAGAGCGATGGAGCGCGCCGAAGATGCGTTCGCTGTGGTCAGCCAGTTCGTTCGGGACAACTGGCCGCAGGTGCGTGAAACGATCGCCGACGTCATGGACTACGTGAGAGACACTGTCGTCCCGATTGCTGAGACTGCGTTCGATGCGGTCGTGGGCGCGGCGCGTACGGTGGTCGACTTCTTCACCGACAACTGGGACACGATCAGGGACTCGATCGAGGGCGCGTTCCAGTGGATGCTGGACAATAAAGCGGTCGTGGCTGGTGCGTTCGTCGCTGTTGGCGTCGCTATCGCTACGTTGCTTGTTCCTCCGATGATCGCTGCTGCTGCTGCTTCGATCGCTGCTGCTGCCCCGTTGTATCTGCTGGTCGCTGCTGCTGCGGCGGTCGGTGCCGGGCTCGTCTACGCCTATCAGAACTTCGAGGGGTTCCGCACGGTTGTGGATGCGGTCGCCGCGTTCATGGTCGATGTGGTGTGGCCGAAGATCCAGGGGTTCGCCAAGTTCATTGCTGACGCATTCATGGCGCTCGTCGGGTTCGTCCAAACCCATTGGGGCACCATCAGCACGGTGATCAGCACGGTGATCGAGACGGTGAAGACCGTGATCGAAACGACCGTTGGGGTCATCATGACGTTATGGGACACGTTCGGTCAGACGATGATCGACTACGTCACGACGGCCTGGGGCACCATCAGCACGGTGATCAGCACGGTGATCGAGACGGTGAAGACCGTGATCGAAACGACCGTTGGGGTCATCATGACATTATGGGACACGTTCGGTCAGACGATGATCGACTACGTCACGACGGCCTGGGATGCTATCAAGCTGGTCATCGGCGGCGCTATCAACGTGGTGAAAGGCGTCATCGAAACGGTGACTTCGCTCATCAAGGGCGACTGGGATGGCGTGTGGGCCGGCATCAAGTTGACCGTTTCGGGCGTATGGGATGGCATCAAGGGGCTCGTCGATCTTGCGGTGAACTCGGTGAAGACGACGATCACCACAGTCACCGACGCGATCAAGCTGGCATGGGAAACCGTGTGGGGCAGTGTCGAGACGTTCGTGTTCGATACGTGGGAGAGCATCAAGACGTTCGTGTCTGACGGCATCGACGATGTGATCGGGTTCATCACTGGTATGCCGACGTCGATTGCGTCCGGTGTTTCCGGCGCTTTCGATTCGATCTACGACGGGTTCAAGAGCGTGATCAACAAAGTCATCGACGCCTGGAACGGCCTGTCGCTTGGCCCGTTCACGATCCCCGGTTTTGACTCTGGCATCCCCGGTGTGCCGAGCTTCGGTGGGATGACGCTCGGGCCGTACGGTCCGCCGAACATCCCGAGGTTGCACACCGGTGGCTTCGTCGGCAACCCGAGCGGGCCTCGTCGCGATGTGCCGATCATGGCGCAGCAGGGCGAGTTCGTGCTGTCGTCGAACGACGTGACGAAGCTGATGTCGGGCGGTGGCGGCGGCGGTCGTACTCCGGTCCATATTCATCTGATGGATGGCGTGACGGTTCGTGGCATGTTCGATGAGCGCGACGCCGAGCTGTTGGCCGGTTTGGAAGCGGGGCTGCGATGACCACAACGGTGCTGAGGCCGAACTCGACGGTTGTTTTGGGCGGGTTGCTCGTTGGCAACGCCAGTCGGCATGGGGCAACATCCGACGACTCGGACGCGTCCTACGTCAGCCTCACGTCAAGCCAACGTTTCAGGCTCGGGCTGACCACGAAGTCGCTGGCTGCTGGCGAGATCACCAAGTCGGCATCAGTTGGCGTTCGGCTGAGTCAATCTGGCTCGGTGATTGCGAAGCTGATCCGGCCATCGCCGTTCAGTGTCCTCATCTCGGAGACCTTCGCAAGTGCGGCCAGCGCTGCAACGTTGACAACCCAACCGCTGTCCATCGGCTACTCGCAGGGCGACATTGACGCTCTGCAGGTCGAAGTCGAATGGTTGACTTCGGCCACGCGGACTTTGGAACTGTACGTCAATCTGGTCACGGTTGCTAAGCCGGTCACGGCGGTCGACGCCGTCACCCCTGACCCATACACGGCTTCGACGTCGGTCCCGATCGCGTGGACGAACACGCTCGACGCTGACGGGGGAGCACAGACCCACTACCAGTGGAAGGTGTTCACGGACGCGCAGTATGGTGCCGGCGGTTTCGATCCGGCCACGTCGACTCCGACTGCAACTTCAGGTGAGGTTGTTTCGGCGTCAACGTCGGCAACCCTTGCGCCTGTCGTCAGCGGCGACACCTACCGCGCCTACGTTCGTGTGGCGCAAACGGTC
>Ga0306867_1001167_pt1 | contig 12632 bp, 10 predicted proteins | sample AntRauTorckE6831_FD_190432 | JGI IMG/M metagenome (GOLD analysis project Ga0306867, IMG submission 190432) | Saline lake microbial communities from Rauer Islands, Antarctica - Metagenome Torckler E6 #831 (v2) (version 2) | ecosystem: Environmental > Aquatic > Non-marine Saline and Alkaline >... | reverse complement strand
GGCCGACCTCACAGCAGAGAACGAAACGACACCTCACGAGAATCCGGATACGATATCTGAATCTGGTGACTCCGAGCAGGTGGCGTCGTACCTCTCTGGGCAATTAGGGGATCTACTTGCAGGGAGCACGAGAAACATTAGCCAAGCAGAATATGACCAAGCGAGAGCACTGCTTGGCGGTGAGTACGATGAGGCGCTCAGTCAGTATGTAACAGTTGCCGGTGAGACCGGACAAGAAGACTCTGCCGACGCGTTTCAAACAGTGCAAGAGGACACAGCTGAGCTGTCCACGCTCCGTCAAGAATTTGACGACACACGTGCGGAGTACGAGGAAGCCGTCGACGACGGCGATACTGAACGGGCACGCCGTCTGGCCCGTGAACTTGCACGTCTTGCAGAAGAGATCGACGGGGTGACTGTTCGGCTCGATGAGGAGCTCACGATTGTCGAAAACACAACTGGCAACGATCTGAGTGGGGTCGAAGACGATCTCGAAACGATTCGTCTGTCAACAGCGGAGATCGCATCCACGGCGACGCGTGCCGAACTCACTGAGACAGCCATCACTGCGAACGCAACGCCAGCAGCATTCTCGTTCCAGAATGCAACTCGGGTCACCGGGACGATCCACACGAGCAATGGTACGGCGCTCAGTAACGAGGATGTGACGCTACAGGTTGGAGAGCGTCGATACGACGTCGAGACCGCGAGTGATGGGCAGTTTTCGCTTCTCTACCGCCCGGTGTTTCTCTCTGTCAACACGACGACTGTACCGGTGCAGTTCAGCCCGGAAGACACGAGTCCGTACCTCGCTGCAAATACGACGACGTCGGCACAGATTACCCAACAGACAAATACCACGATCACGGTGTCAAACAGCAGCCTCTCTGGCCAATATGGGACACCACTCCAAGTATCGGGTGCCGTCGAGGTTGGTGACAATGGTACCGCAGCAGGTATCCCAGTAGAGCTGCTGCTCGATGGTCAACAGATCGGGGCCAGTGAGACACGAGCCGATGGACAGGTCATGGTGACCGGTGATGTTCCAACACGGCTCAATACCGGTGAGACCGACCTCCAGTTGCGGGTACCGCTGACCGACACGGCCGTCGCCGGATCCGAAACAACGACGACTGCCGAGATCACTGAAGCACAAACAGCACTCTCACTGGAGACCACTGTGAGCGGGACGGATGCGCCTACAGCGAATCTCACAGGGACTCTCCAACTGGCAGGTGGCAGACCGCTCGGTGAACAAGACCTTGCCGTGTTTGTTGAAGGCCAGCAGGTCGACACCGTGACCACCGCCGCCGATGGGAGTTACCGAGCGACGATCGCGACTGCCGATCTCGATGTCGAATCATCAAGTCCGACCGTCCGAGTTGCCTTCACTGGGAGCGAGACGCATCTTGCTGCGAGCGACGCCACAGCCACTCTCGAACTGCAAGCAGCAGTTAGTGATACGTCGGGTGGTGAGGGTACTGTTGCACCGAGTTGGACGGATGAGTTTTCACTCAGACAACTCGGGCTCGTCGGTGTCAGCATCCTGATCGTGGGACTGCTGTTCGGACTTCTTGTTCGGACAACCGACTGGAACCCGGGCGGACTGCTGGGAGCCAGCGACCCAGCTGATTCGGAGCGTGCGGCAGCAACGTCAGATCGAACCGATGACCCACCTCATGAGCCCACGCGATCGTACACACGAGCGCAGGCGCTGCTTGAACAGGCCAATGAAGCACTCGCTGCGGGAAACACGACGACCGCAGTGCAGATGGCGTATGGAAGCCTTCGAGCGCTCCTCACGGCAGATTTGGATGAGACGGATGCAGCAACTCACTGGGAGTTTTACGACCGCTGTCGAGAGAGCGGTATCGAATCGCTTGCAGACACGAAATCGGTGATCTCGGCGTACGAGATCGCGACGTTTGCTCCCACGTCGATCTCGACCGAACGGGCCCAAGATGTACTCGAACTCGTGTCGGACATGATTCACCAAAATAATCCGAGTCCGGCAACTCAGACGCAGCCGGGCTCGGACGATTAAGCCACAGTATCGACGTCGAGCAGGCGGTGAACTACTCTGGCTCTGTGGAAATCATTTGAAACTGATAAAACAGATATGCTGAATAGAGGGCGCGTATCTCACAGAGAGGCTCTTCAGAAAATCAGCTGGTTGGATCGGTCAATACATAGAAACCCTATTTCAAGCGATGTTTGAATACTTGTCAGGGAGAAATAATATATGCAATGTTTGTACTGACAGAATAGTGGATAGCTGCTATATACAACAGAGCCACTAAGTGTTATTCATCAGATTCATCATCTGAAGTATGCGCGGTTGCGGTTACACTCGTTGTCGTGGCGGTTGTTACACTTCCGTTTGCGAATGCTACGATCTCAAACCCTACTACGATTGTTCCGATAGTGAACACCCCGAGTGCCATTTTCAGAAGATACGCCCAGAATTCGGGAATCACACTGAGGAACCCAAGTGAACTTACGAGCATTGCGGCTAGTACAAGTCCAATCGATAGCGAAGATGCGTGTTCACGAATCCAAACGGCAAACGCACCGGTTGACCGGTCGTAATCTACTTGAATTTCCACATTTACCTCTCGGAGGCTTTTGACATATTTGTGATCCTGTGGTCGCGGTTCCGGTAATTTCTCATCTAGTTCGGTTTGCCTGCTACCTAATAGGAATGAACCGTTCGGTTCGCAGCTCTCATCGACCGACTGTTTCAGGCGATAATATCTGAAGGATAGTATTTCAACAAAAGAGGGGGTTTCTATAATGTCTTCGAGCGATCTTCGTAGTGTGCTACGAGCCGTGCCTCTGCCTTGCGGAGATGATTTGCAACGGTGCTTTTCGAACAGCCTAGTTCATCAGCAATTTCTCGAACGCTAGTCTGTCGGGGCACTTTGTAATACCCGAGCTCCCGTGCAACTTCGAGGACCTCTTCTTGCCGATAGGTTAGGGCTGTGACTTGCGAGTCCCGGTACGCGTCGTATTCTCCAAGACGGTTAACTGATACAGAGAGGCGATCTGGAAGGTTGGCGACAAGGCTCTGGAGGGCGTCCTGTTTGCCGGCAACCTCGAAGAGCATCTCACCGTCAATACCGTACTCAACCGGTGGTACGATGAGCAGTTCTGTGTCAGTGAGAAGGACTCGAAGGCGACTAGCGAATCCCTGAGCACTCTCCCGGATGTAGACGTAGAAACTGCGGTCATCGACCAGTGTCACATCGAACTCTTGGATGGATTCTGCGGCTTCGAGTGCTACGAGATATCCCTCACGTCCGTTCTCAATATCTCCGACGACGTGGAGCAAGGTAGTGACGTACTCCGGGTTCGAGAAGTTCCAGTGGCGCAGGTATACCCGTTGAATCGAGTCTTGCCCGGCGAGAAACTGGTGCATTGGATGTCGCGCTTCGGGAGGGAACCGAATCTGTAACTGGAGGTACCGCATTACCGGGGAGACACTCCAAAAGTAATTAAAAAGAGGTGGACTTGTCCGGCAAAAAACCGGAGTTCATGCATCGAAAATGAGTTCACATGAGCTCAGAGATGAGGTACCCGCCCGGTCCACGCGGACTGCCAGTTCTCGGTAATACAGCCGAATTGAGCCGCGATATCCTTGCGTTTTTCGAGAGGTTGCGTGACGAGTACGGTCCGATTGCAAGCTACGAAGTATTCGGGACGGATGCGTGTATGGTTGCTCACCCGGACGCGATTCAGCAGGTGCTCCTTGACGACCACGAGGCCTTCGAGAAAGGCGAGGTGCTAACGCGGAATCTTGCCGACGCGATGGGTGAGGGTTTGTTCGTGACAGGCGGCGATCAGTGGCAGAATCAGCGAACGCAGGTACAACCGGCGTTTTACCGCGACCGACTGAGCACATACGTGCCCGAGATGCGTGCTACTGCCAAAGAGGTAGTCGGACAGTGGCACGACGAGATGGTCGTCGACGTAAACGACTGGATGACCAAGACGACGTTGGACGTACTTGGCCGGACGCTATTCGGTGTGGATGTCACAGAAAACTCGATTATCTCAGAGGCGTCGGATGCAATTCTCGCACGATTCGATACGAGCCGGTTCTGGTCGTTCCTTCCAGACCGGCTTCCGACGCCGACGAATCGACGGTATCGACAGAAGCTTGGCGAACTCCAGACGTTCGTCGACGATCTAGCCGAACAGCGTCAGGAAAAACAGCCCGAGGATCGTGGCGATGATCTGCTGTCGATCCTCGTGAATTTTGTCGAGGCAAGCGATCTGACCCAGGAGGAGTTTCGCGACAATATGGTCACATTCCTTTTCGCCGGCCACGAGACGACGGCGCTAGGACTAACGTACACGCTACTCTGTCTTGCTCAACACCCCGACGAGCAAGCCAAGCTCCAAGCGGAAATTGACGCTGTCTGTGAGGGGGTGGTAACGGCCGAGAGCTTACCAGAGCTTGAACGGATGGAGCACGTGATCGACGAGGCGCTGCGCCTCTATCCACCGGTGTATACGTTCTTCCGCGAAGCGACGCAGGACGTGAAGCTGCAGGGATATGACCTCCCCGAGGGAACGACTCTGGTCTTGCCGCAGTGGGCTGTTCATCGTGACCCGAGGTGGTGGGATAACCCGGAGATCTTCCGTCCGGAGCGGTTCGCTAGCGACGCTGACTGGCCGGAGTACGCGTACTTCCCGTTCGGTGGCGGACCGCGTCACTGTATCGGTATGCGGTTCGCACGTATGGAAATGAAGACCGTCTTGGCGACGATTCTCAGCAAGTATACGTTCGAACTTTCATCCGACTCGGATCCAGACTTGATCGCCAGCACGAACCTCAAGCCTGGCGAGCCGATCAGGATCAAGCTAGACGAACACGCCGATGAGACGGCCCGATGACTGAAACCAATCAGATACAGAGGGCATCAACGGAGCCTACTCTCTATTCTCCTCGACGACGTCGATCCAGAGGTGCAGGTCGCGGTACGAATTCTCCCGAGTCGGCGTCTCTGGAGCTTCGCCGGCATACAACAGATACTGAACGCGGAGTTCTTCGCCGGTCCGCGTTGGCTCAAGGACATGTCGCTCGTGGTGTGTCGCATTGTGCTCAAGAGTCGCTGTGAATCGATCGACCTCTTGGCGATTAATTACACGTGTCTCATTGCCTTCCTGCTCGACTTCTTGCAGTTGAACAACGACGGTGTAGTTCGTTGGTTCATACTCGTTATTCTCGATGCCAACGATCATCTCTGCGCTCTCACCTCGCGCTAACTCTTCGGGGTAGCCGTCAGCAACCAGCTCACCGTCAGCATCCTCTGTAAGGAGATAGAACTCGCTGAACTGTTCACCCTGTGGTGGGACTGCAACCGCATATCCGACGCTGCTGATCGCAAGTAGGATCGATATGATGAGCACAACGTTGAGTACTGCATCTGTACGACTTTCCGGGTCAAACAGCTCTGATCGACCTGTTTCGATCCATGTCTGGTACGGTACCGAGAACCGGTCCTCAGGCGCCAGATCGTGTCGTCGACGTGCTGCTACAGCAACGGAGACGAGTGTGAAGAGAGATACCGATGCGGCAATCGGTACGAGTCGGATCCCCCACGGAGTGAAGTTCAACACGAGGCCGATTAACGGAACGATCGCAATCGAGAGCCCAAATGAGAGCGCAACGCGCTCGATACCGTCGATGCCCTCTCTACTGTGTGACGGTACTGTGGTCGCTGTTTCTTCTCTTTCAGCAATTGCTGCATCAGTCCCCGGGACAGCACTTGGCTTCTCAACCGACGATGTTGATGACTCATCAGTCGGTACTTCGTCTGTTTCAGAGGGACTCTCACCAGCTTCTGGGAAGAGTGCAGCAATGAACGCATATCCTGGAAGGAACAGGACAAAACAGAGTCCAAATATAACTCGTAGCGGAGTTTCGTTGATGATCGGAACGAACACGCTTGCGAGTGTTACTATCGTGAGAATGACAACTGCAGCTAGATCGGCAGGGAGCACTCGAAGAGGACGAGGGAGAAGTAGCCACACGTCCCGACGGTCCATACCATATTCGAAGGGAACTGGCATAAAAGGTGCTCGGTGTATGCCGAGTGTTGGAAACTAGGTATTTAACTGACTCTCACAATTGACAATTGTATGTCGTTAACTATATGTATATGTGGGAATACATACATTTAGTCACATGCCAAGCAAAACTCAAGCATATATATTGGTTGTAATTGGAACATTTCTTCTTTTATCGATATTTGCGGAGTTAGCCCCAATAAGTGGCATGGATATTTTTTCAGCCTTGACGTGACTTCTTCTTGCACCTAAAGACGCGGGCCTCCCACGATCAAAGATCCGCTGATTTCGAACCGTGTGCCGCCTTCAGCTCCGTCGGTCACACGGATATTCCACCCGTGTGCCTCGGTTACTTGCTTGACGATACTCAGACCAAAGCCGGTTCCTTCGGCACTGGGAGAGTACCCGGCTTCAAACACGGCTTTTCGTTCATCGGTATCGATCCCGGGGCCATCGTCTTCGACGTAGAAACCGTCAGCAATGGTCCCAACCGTGACCGACACGTTCGATCCACCGTGTTTCACCGCGTTCGACAGAAGATTCGTTAGCAACTGTCGGAGATGTTTACGATCTGCTTGGATCTTTTGATCCGTTTTGACACACAGCGTAGCATCCGTCTGACTGTGGTCGGCCCAGCACTCCTTGAGGAGCTGGGACATCTCGACTACTTCCGGTTCGATCGCTTCGGTGCCGACTCTGGCGAACGTCAGCACATCAGTAATGAGCTGGTCCATCCGATTATGTGCAGACGCAACTGTCTGCAGAGATTCACTATCTTGCTCGTCGCGGGCCAACTTGAGGTATCCCTGGGCGATACTCAATGGATTCTGCAGATCATGACTGACCACAGAAGCAAACTTGTCAAGACGTTCGATCTGCTGTTGAAGTTCTCTCTCTCGTTCGATACGGTTAAGCGAAGTAGTTGTATGGCTGATGAGTAGTTCTGCTAACTCGATATCACTCTCATCGAAGGCAGCGGCGGTTGTATTGATCGCCTGAAAGACTCCATATTCTCCGATTGGAACACTGATCCCAGACTGGTACGATTCTTTTGCGGGATCGGTATCATCGTTTGGTTGGATTTCTTCAACAATCTGAGAACAACCACTCTGATACGTTTTCCCTGCCAGCCCTTGGTCGATACGCATTTGACGACTTCCGTTTGCTGGAGCATCTTCGGAGATCGCGTGTGGAACGAGCCACTCACCTTCTCGGAGGAGTATGGAACATTGATTGAACTCGAGGATATCTGCCGCCGCATTAACTGTCTTCATACAGACCCCCTCGATGGTATCCTCTTTCTGGAGACGAACTGCAATGTGATGAAGGGCTTCAATTGTATTTTTTGAGCTCTTCTCCATAGTAGCGCCTTGTGAAAAAAATGCAATCAATCTTTAAAAACATAAACGGTTCGTGTACACCCGAAGCAGATCTCTATTCTCGCGGTTAAGCCCTGAGGCCCTCGACCTGTTCCGCCTGTAGATCGAAACAGAACCTGTATCGCTCACCCAAGCGTGCCGAACCCTTCTTCCTCCATCAGCTCGGCAACGCGTTCGGGATGGCGGAACGCCGCAAGAAGAGCGAACTCTCTCGCGTCAGTCTTTGAGACGTCGTTTGTTTCGAGTTCCTCAGCCAGCTCACTCCGGAACCCCGCTTCTCCCTCTGCGACCTTGTCTCGCACGTGAATTTCGAGACGCGTATCGCGCTCGTCTCCAACATTGTTCCGACGAACGAAGTAGGGGTACTCGGTCGCAGCCGACTGATCTGTAGCCGTCGATTGATCCGACACAGTCTGGTCGGAGACCGTCTCAGTCGATTCGTCGGTCGTATCAGGTTTCGTCGGCGTCGACGACTGCTGTTCGGTCTCAGGTGTGTCGGTGGCCTCCTCCTCATCGATGTTGTCCCCTTGGCTCGTCGACGACGCTGATTCGTCTGTGGTGTCGCCCTTGTCGTTCTTATTGTTGCCGCCGAAGTCGAGATTCCCGGATCCGGATTTGAAGTTACTCATGCGCTCTTCGCCTCCGTTGTATCCGTCTCACGCAGGTCGATTGCCTGTTCGCTGCTGTCTTGGATGTCGAGTCGGAGCACGGGGTCGACGTCGGCGTCAAACGTGTCGGTCGCAATGAACCAGGCTAGCTCGTACAGTGTCTGGAGGGTCTCGACCTCCCTGTCGCGTGTCCGGCGATGGCCTGGCTCACTTACCATCTCTCCATCTCGTTGGAACGTCTTCCACCGTTCTTCGATGACTTTGAATGCCGACCCTCTGGCTTCCCACATTGCGTCCATCAGACTCTCTCGGTTTCCGATTGTCACCGGCGTCGAGAACGACTCCGTGTTCTTGAACTGATCTTGGTACTGTTGATGAGCGTTCGTCTGTCCGACACCAGACGGAACGACACAAGAGAGCCCGATCTCGATATCCAGCTCTCGTTCCATGTTTCCGACCAGTTCCTCGAGTCCCTCAAGACTCAAGTTCCCTTTGCCAGCAGGTTTCACCGGTGCTACGAGTGTTCGGAGTGCGTAGATCGCGTTATGGAGAAGATCCTCGGCTCGCGCGTTTGGATCGATGAGAACTGCGTCATACTGCTCATGAATCTCTTCTGTGTCCCAGAGCAGATCATACAGGAGCTCGAAGCGTGGGTACTCCTCTCGACTGATGTTTTTCATCCCCGTTTCATACGAGATCTTCTGCTCGAGATTCGACGTGAAGTCGCCGAGCATGTCGTGGCTCGGAACGACGTCGACGCCTTCAGACGCCGTTTCGATGAGGTCGTCGAAGTCCCCGTCCGGCATGTTCAAAATGTGTTTCACGAGGTTATCCGCCTCAGGATCACTTCGGCTCTCTCCGACGTCGAACAGGCTCGTCAGGTTGCCCTCTTGCGGATCCAGATCCAGTACAAGTGTGTTCAACCCCATCCGCTCGAACGCGACAGCGAGGTTGGCTGTCATCGTTGTTTTGTATGTCCCGCCTGATTCTGAGTAGACTACAGCCGTAATCATAACGTGCCGTTCGTATTCTCACCCCATAAATCTGTGTCAGACAACTGTAGTGGATATGTGTTATGTATATCTGTATTGTATTTCTGTTACGGAAGCCTGTTACAGATGTCTGTAATAAGTATCTGTAGCTGATTGTTGTTGCACACACGAGAGAACAACGATGAACACGTGCTCTACTATTCTTGTGGCGGAGATCGGCCTCTAAGGGCCAAATTTCCCCTCACTCTGTTTCTGTACCTCTTGTCTGTCTCATTCATCTGTGCTATTCATCTATTATAGATGTCTGTAATAGATGTCTGTACTATACTTCTGTGGCAGTTTTGCGTGCTATTTCTCCTTGTTCTATCGAGAGCTCCTCGGAGCCCCCCGGCCAGCTGTTTGTATATGATTACGAATATCTGTAACAGATGTTCCCAACAGATATTCGCTACAGATACAGGGAAAAGTCTCAATTACCGGTGAAAAGAGAACACGACGATTCTCACCCGATCATCGAGGACGAACAATGACTCACGAAGAGGAACCAATTTTCGAGCGTGGTGACGTCGTCAAAGGTGAGGTAGATGTTTGACCATGGCTCATTCTCTCGAAGCATGACATCCGTCCCACGGCAACCAGTCTCTCGAAGTGATGCTAACAACGAACTCTTGAAGGGGAAGACTGATCGAGGCCTCCAAAGAGAGTTGGCGCCGTGGTGGGTCTCCGTCGAAAGTAAGATCGTTCTGTGGGAAGTTCAATCGATCAACAACGAGGATGTCGACTTCTGGCAGGCTCGTCTTGACAGTGATCTCGTCGACGAGGCTGTGTCTTTCCTGTCGAAAACTTCGGTGAACGCTCTGAAGCAATTCTCGCTGAGCGAATCGGTTGAATTCACGTACCATGGGCTCTCTACACTCTCTGCAGTTTCAACTCCCATTGTACAACTTTAGTATAGCGACATACAATTTACTAACTCATCCAAATCCGTATATCTTGGCATAGGGCCCTTCTAGCGTGAGAATATGGGGTCTGAGTCACTCACACAGAGTGGTCGTGATTACTCTGATAATCACGACCAGATTGAAGTACCCTGCCGCTGTCTGGTAAGCACGAATGCTGCACTCCCCTCAGAAGGACACTTGCCCCGGGGTAGAGCCGCCAAGAAGAGGCTCGCAGAAATGCAGAGGGCTGGCCGATGCCTGACCGAGGATTGTCGACGCCACTCGACGACAGTTTCGAGAGATACCTCCAGGACAAGGGGAAGGGTCGCGGTGGTGACGGCGGAAACTACCGACGAAATACAGCCCGAGAGCTCGAGCGATTCTCCGAGTGGGCCGCCGGCGACCGCGGTCGCGATGACTGGGCCGGAATCGTCCGGGACGACGTCAATAGAGAACCTACCTTCGAGGACCTCGATGAACGAGTGTTTCGGGAGTACGCCCGTCACCTCGCTGGCGACCGAGGTCTCAAACAGAACACCGTACAAACCTATTACCGTTATATCTCTGCGTGGTGTGGCTGGTGCGTCAACGAGGGTTACCTTGAGGCCCATTACGCACAGCGGGCGAGTGCGATGGCGCCGCTGCCGGAAGACGACGGCCGCAAGCCCGGCGACCAGCAGGCCTGGACGTCCGAGCAGCGCCACGCGCTCACCCGCCATGTCGACGAACGGGCACACGACGCCATCGAGTCGTACACGACACTTCCGGAGGATACTGACCCCCTCGACAGACAGAGAGCGCGCTACGAAGCGCTGAAAGCCGCTCGTGACCGCGCCCTGTTATTCGTCCTCGCCTACACCGCTGTTCGCGTCGGTGAACTACTCCAGGACCCGAACGATCCACGTCGACGCGGCGTCCGATGGGAGGACCTCTCGCTTGACGACGGGAGTATGGACGTCTACCGGAAGAAACAGCAGTGGGACGCCGCCAGTCTTCCTGACCCAGTGATCTCACCGCTGCGAAGTTACCGCCAACTGATGGACCCACCGACGGAGCGCTGGCCGGTGTTTCCGACGTTCGATCAACGAACGCTTGCAGGGCTCGTCCAGGATGAGCTAACCGACCGAGGGGAACGCCCGGATGCAATCGACGAGCGACGTGGGGAGTACGCTCGCGATCTCTTGGTGGCTTTTGAGGAGGACATCCGGCAGCCATCGATTACGACGGATGGGGCACGGTCGATTCTCCAGCGACTCACCGAAGCAGCGGGGATCGATATCGACCATCCGAAACACGATTATCTCGCACCACACGGCGGTCGACGTGGGATGGGTGAGGTCCTCGTTCGAGCGTTCGGGTACACGGTTGCAGCCCGATATCTCGATAATTCAGAGGAGATGGTGCGGGAACGGTACTCACACATTGAAGCTGGTGAACTCGGTGACGTCGCAACTGAAGCACTCGCCGACGTGGATGGTGATGTTACGTCTCCGTAACCACTCCGATTTCAATGATAATCACATGTCTAGCCGGAAATGACTACCCTTCATCTCTGGACGTTCACGGACTCTCCGATTTTCAGTGAGAGTCTGTCAATTGGTTAAGCAACCTCCAGAACCCGGATATTGTATATATATTGGACTGTTGAGGGTATTGGCTCGAGTGCCATCGAGCCATAGGCGGTCTTTGGATGGACTGCGATGGCTTTTGCAATCGCGAGAAATATGAGTCGTTCGACATCTGCTCAGTCTTACCCCGCGATATGGGGTATCTGAGTGGGTTACCAGCAATGTGATGGAGGGAACGCGTTCGATAAGCCTCGAGTTCTTTCGGCCTTCCACGCCATCGTGATCGGAATGACCATCCAACAAACCTCTCACTTGCCCAAACATATTTATAAGATAAATGAGAAGGCAAGTATACAGGCGATCGTTGTTGTCATCTCCCACGATGACAAGGCACAAGCACCAAGTCAGTATCCCAGCAGCTGCCGTGATCCACCCGTCATCAGTGGTAGTTCGGGACGGCCTGGTCGCCTGTAACTGTCTGCCCAGCGCTACTTCGGAGAGTAGCGCCGTAGACTCCTACACACCCCACCTTTCTTGACCGAGCCCGAGTCGTCACTCTTCGAACCTCGCGCAATGAACCCGTCGTCAATGGGGGGATCGCGCCGGTCGTCTAGTTTGCAGCGTCGCTGGCGCGATAGATTGCCGCACCGATTATCGCTTCCAGCGTTTCGACGTCAAATCCGTCGGGAGTGTGAACCTCAACCCGAATAATCCTTGGAGGGAACGTAGTAACTGCTCGTCTGTGTCCATCGGTGTGCCGTTAGAAGATGTTCGATGTGGATGCCGTGGTGGCCTACCAAAACACATATCTCAATTGCAGATAACATTTTAATTGATTACACGATCTCTATCCTCACAGGGGGTTTCTGGGATTAAGATGAACGGAAATAATTCAGATGCGCCTGTTTAGATCGGTACAGAACTCTGCTCAGAATCAGATAAATGGCTCTGTTGAAATCCTTGAAGATTTACATGTTTGTCGTGTAATTCCATGAGATGAAGACCCTCCCGAAGTCGCAGATTCTCCGTTTTACTGAGAAGGCGATCCACCTAGCACGCCGAGCAGTCT
>Ga0306867_1001165_pt1 | contig 12653 bp, 9 predicted proteins | sample AntRauTorckE6831_FD_190432 | JGI IMG/M metagenome (GOLD analysis project Ga0306867, IMG submission 190432) | Saline lake microbial communities from Rauer Islands, Antarctica - Metagenome Torckler E6 #831 (v2) (version 2) | ecosystem: Environmental > Aquatic > Non-marine Saline and Alkaline >... | reverse complement strand
GTAAAACGACATCAGTGTTCAATCATCCTTGTTCGGATGTCACCATCTTAATTACAGCATGCAATGAACTTTATTTGCCGATTCATTGCTTCTCGGCACACTATGTGGAGTGCGGGAATTGAAGCACTTCAATTTCAAACTGCGCAGAGCCAATTCGTTTATTCATATTATCTTATTTTACGCCAATCGTCAAAGACGAATTGGCGGTGTTGCAACGAAGAACTGCGGTTGAATTACCCGCTGAACCCCGGATTACATATAGCTATTGTTGGCGTTTCGTTATTTTCTCTCTCAAGGAATCCGTTTTATCTTCAATCTTTTCTTTGTTAAAAAGTCTATTGTACGAAAATGCAAAAAGTGAAATAATTACACCACCCAGAAACACAAGATTAATGCCTATTGCAAGTCTAAACTGACCTGTGTTTGTTTCTTCTAAGGAGTTAATTACAGCTAAAATTTTTGCAGGATAATTCCATCCCCAATCAGGAACTAATTCTAAGATTCCAAATAATACAAGAATGACAAAAAGTAGAAAAGAAATTATTCCGGGTTTCTTCCATTTTGATAATTTTTCTGTAATTTCTTTTTGAATATTATCTAATTGAATATTATCTAATTGAGATGTCACCTTATCCAGCGTCAAATTTACTTTATCAATTTCTTTCCTGTGATTTTTAGAAACAGTCTCTAATTCTTCTTTGTGCTCGTGTTTTGTCTGGTCGAGTTCATTATCTTTTTGTTCTTTTTTCGATTTTAATTCTTCTATAACTTTGAATACATCGCCTAGTTTAGATTTGAGTTCTTCATTTTCACGTTCTTTGTCAGACAACTCTCTTTGATATTTTCTACTTGGGTCAATAAAGTATTTAGCAATTTCTGAAGCAAATTTTTCTCTGTCTTCTGCCTTATTCGGATTCAACTCCGACATGTTACTTTTTAAATGCAGAATGCAGTTTTCAACATCTTCGTGCGGTAGCTCCTTACATTCCATTTGAAGTTGGTCGAAGATTATGAAATCCTTTATCTCGAACATAAATTCCCGAGGCAATATTTTTTGTTTTAATATTTCTGCCACAACATGGTCAATATCATTTTCGACGTGAGAATTTGTTAATGGGATTATCCATTGAAGTACGGCTTCAAGATTGATGTTTTTTGATTTTTCAGAACTATTAAATTTAATAAGGGGCAAACTAGTATCTGTTGAAACAAAGAGATATTTGTCTGGATTTTCTTTAGAAATTTTATCTAACCAAAGAAGAATTTTTGCATCATGAACTGCAGCTTTTTCTCCTTTCTTCCGAATATGACTTACTTCTAAATATTTTTCTTTAACATGTTTTACAAAAAACTCAAAATCTTTATCCTTTTCAACCGAATCGAACCAAGAATCATCAACATATTCAAGTCTTTCTTCGGAAATTAAATCGGATAATATATCCTTGTAATTTTGATACTTTGTCTCTATTTCTGTAAGGATTTTATCTGCATCTATATCATCTTTACTAGCAGCGAGTTCATTGTACCTTTCGTAATAATCTTGATAAACTGGCGATGCAATCTTTGATTTAGTTTTTAATGGAATCTGGTTGTCGGCTTTTCTAATCCTTTCAAATTCCCCATCTATCCAAGTTTCATATTCTTTAGTTGTAATGTATGTGATACAAAATTGTAAGTCTAAATAATTCGCCGCTTTTATAAATGAAATTGCATTATTATGTTTTCTATTGTGTTGTGAAACAAGAGCTAATATTACGTTTGTGTCGAGATAGAAAACTTTATCTTTAAATAATTCTTTTGAAAAGGTTGCGCTATCAGGATTTATCCCAATGGATTTAGCGATAAAATGATTCTGAGTTAATATGCACTTTGTTTCATTATAGATTGGTTCATCAAGTTCAGAGAAGAAATAAAGTAACCTTTTTTCAAAGTACTCAAAATCAATATCAAAATTTTCTTTCACCTTACCTAAACAGGTCTTAAATAATGGAAATAGAACCATTTCCTTATCAATAGACCCAGAAATTATTTTCGCACTATATTCTCCAATATTTGAAAAGATAATTGACAATGCAAACCAAAATGGTTTCTCGTATTTGGCAATTCCATTTGGTGCATTTTTAAAAATCTTACTAACAACTTGGTGTTCTCTTTTTTGAGAAACATCTTCAATTAAGCCTAATTCATTCTTTTTACCAACTGATAATTTATATTTCTCACTTTCATCTTCACATAAAACCAAGGAGTTTAAACTAAGTAATCTTTCAATTGCAGTCTCAAAAACTAGAACAGGGATGCTATATCCAATTATGTCGATAAAACTTTTTTGAATTTCTTCAATAGTTAGACATCCGCTATCAGAAAGTAATATTATCCTTTCAATAATCCTGTCTAAGGAGGATTGTTTAAAAGGTTGAACTTTTGATGAATGCTGAAAAATTGCAGCTGATAATATTTTTCTGTAAAAATCTTCCATTTAATCTATTTTGTGGTTAAGGACGGGTCATAATGAACGCAACAACGTTAAGTATAAGAATAGTAGCCGGCTGCGCGGCACTTTCCTGTCAAGTTACAAGAAAGTTGGAGCGGGCTACAACCCTTGAATTTACTACTATCCCGGCTATTATTTTTATACATTGTGTGTGCCCAGTATGGGCATCCTTTTGCTATGTTAAATATAGCAATTAATCTAAAGGGTGCAAGTCCCTTATGCACAGAAGTAACGCTCTGAAGCATTAGTAAGTCGCAAGCTCGTTCACCGTGAGGTGTGGAGTGAAGAAAGCGAGACTATCCGCCAGCTGGCGGAGTACTGACTGCTTGCCCCGAGAATCGGGGAACAGAAACCGCATATGAGGTCCCGATTGTAGTTTTTGTTGATTTTGCTTATGCAAAATCTTACAAAACTAACATCGGGATAGATGCGGCAGTGATTGGATGAAAGAGGATGTTCTTACCTGGGGAGGTCTTGTCAACCACGGGTTGGTTAAGGCAAGAAGTCAGCCGACGCCATAGTACCTAATAGTAATGAGTTGCGTTAAATAATCGCAGATGGTCTCACAAGTTAGGGAAGGGCTGAACGTTAAGTTGTTCCAAATTAAATAAGGAAGCTTCTGTCATTTGGCGGATCTAGCCTTGTTCTAAGCAGAACAGAGAATGAATTAAATGTAAATGAAGAATGATTGAACAGGTATTAACAAGGAAAAACCTATTGCGAGCAATGCGAAAAGTCCAGCAGAACCACGGTTCGGCTGGAGTAGACCGCATGCCTGTAACAAAGCTATCGGAACTCATGTCGATTGACAGAGAGGAACTGATTGCTCAGGTTCAAACTGGGAACTATCTGCCACAAGCCATTCTTGGAGTAGAGATTCCAAAAGGAAACGGGAAGTACCGCCTTTTAGGCATACCTACCGTAACCGACCGATTGCTTCAACAAGCGGTATTGCAGATAATCACAGCACGTTTCGAGTTTAAGTTTTCGGACTATAGTTTTGGTTTTAGACCAAACAGAAGTGTGCAACAAGCAGTACTAAAAGCACAGGGTTATATTAACGAAGGATTTCAGCACATTGTCGATATCGACTTGCAGACTTTTCCGCCAGCTGGCGGATAGATCACCGCCTTTTACTGCAACTGCTTTACCGTAAGATTAAATGCCGAGAAACCTTACGCCTTATCCGCAAATGGCTACGCGCTCCAATCTTAATTGATGGAAAGCTAGTCAAGCGAAGGAAGGGTGTACCACAGGGAAGTCCATTGAGTCCGTTATTATCTAATATCATGCTCAATGAACTAGACCAAGAGCTGGAACGACAGGGCTTAAAATTTATCCGCTATGCCGACGATTTTAGTATTTATAACAAATCGAAAGCAACAGCCCGCAAGGTTGGTAACAACATCTACAAGTTCTTGAAGAATAAGTTGAAGTTAACTATCAATCGGGAAAAGAGTGGAATTAGAAGACCTGTCCATTTTACAGTTCTAGGATTCGGGTTTGTACCCACCTATGTAAAAGGTGAAAAAGGCAAATACCAATTGGTGGTATCCCAAAAGAGTTGGAATAAAATGAAGCAAAAGCTGAAAGTAATCACCCGAAAGACGACTCCCATGAGTCTTGACGAACGTATCCAAAAGTTGAATGAAATTCAGCGAGGTTGGGTCAATGCTTTCCGTATGGCAAGCATTCAAAACAAGCTAAACGAGGTTGACGGATGGATTCGAAATCGATTGAGATACTGTATTTGATCCGCCAGCTGGCGGAGAAGAAACCTAATAAGAAGAAGCGTAGTCTTATTCGATTAGGAATTGAAAAGGGATCCCGATATATCGGGAGAGCCGTTCAAGGATGGGTGGTTGGGCAATTGCTCAGAGTCCAATTTTGGGAACTACTATTACGATTGATCGGTTGAAGCAAAGAGGTTACGAATCACTACTCGACATTTACAAACGAACCATGCCCCAAAAGCGTGGTACATTATTCTCCACAACTTGGTGAACCGCCGTATACGAGACCCGTACGTACGGTGGTGTGAGAGCTTTTCCGCTAGGCCATTGGCCTAGCGGCTGGCTACTCGATTATGCAAAGTATTTTCTTCATCTAGTTTTTTAGAATACTTCTTTAATCCTGCTATCGATTTTAACACAAAACTATTTTCGGGCTCTACAGAATACCAAAAATATAAATAGCCTAATAATCTTTCTAAATATATAGGGTCATAAGAATTTATATTTTTCTGATGAACGAACAAACCTTTTGACAAAATATGGTAAACCTTTTGTCGCACTTCTCTTTTTGTTTTTTTAGGAATCGTTAATTTTCCAGAGGAAATTGAAATACCAGTAACAATCTTTTGCTTTTTTTCATTTAGCAATTTGGTTTTACTTGAGTTGACAACAAATCCTTCATCAGCAACAATCTTTTCAATATAGGTAATTAGTCTTACAGGTAGCAATTCCCCTGAAAAAGTGAAGTCATCTGCATATCTTGTATATTTCAAATCAAACTTTTCAGCGATTCCAGTTAATCTGTAGTCAAGTCTTTTTGTGATTATATTGCTTAGTGCGGGACTTGTCACAGCACCTTGTGGAAGTTCTTGATTACAACAACAAATTGAAGCTAGATAGTATGATATTTTTTTCGTGTACCCTAAATTTCGAAATATTGATATAATTCTGTTTATTTTAATTGATGGGAAGAAATTCTCAATATCCATTTTTAAAAGATATTTTTGGTTAAGATGTTCCTTTGCATTATCTACTATTGAAACATTTTTAATAAACCCTTTCGAGTTTTTATGTAATGGTTGTTGTATTAAGATGTTTTCATAAATCCACCTTTGTGCATCTAACAGAACTGGATATGGTGCTGAAATCTGTCGAAGGCCTCCGTTCCTTTTAGGAATCTCGAACTCATAGTAGAATGAACTAGATTTGGATATAATACTCGCCAGAACGTTTTTCTGCATTCCAAATAACTCTGCCAAATGATTAAAGTCAATTATCACAGGCGTATTATTCAAAATCAAATTCTTAACATATTGAGACAATGCTTCCTGTGTTATCTTTCCTCTAATATTTTCAGAGAAAAAATTTCGCCATTTTTCAATTTCTATTATATGTTCTTCTTTCATTTTCAATTAAAAAAGAGGACGGGAAAACTACTTTCAATGAAATTTATTCCCATTGCTTAATCCCACGTTAGTGGATTTAGCAGTGTAATTCCGTTAGGAATTACAGTAGTGTGGGCTTTTTCTGCCCACACTACTGTGGTTAACTATAGCGTTACTCAACGAGGCGAATACACCTCAACGTGCTAGTGTCATTTCCCATCCTCTATATTTTTAAATATTTCCTTATCTAAAGTACTCCTATTTGGTTTATACAATTCATTTATGCCTAAAGGTTCTTGTTTCATTTCATCTGGAATATTTTTCCAATACTTTGATTTCTCATTTAAGAAAAGCATTCCTCTATTATGAAATATCCATTTTCGACCTTTCTCAGTCAATACAACAATTCTATTCTTAATTTCAATTAACTCTTCAGATTCAAACTTCTTTAAAGTTCTAGCCAACTGAGCTGGTGACAGCTTATACTTTTCATGAAAAAAATATAAATCTTTTTCACTACTTGAATAGAGCTCTTTTAATAATTCTATGTCTTCACTATATAAGTCCATTATATACGGCTAAAAAATGTTTTCCTTAAATGACCTCCTTTATAAAAAGGCCACCAAAATATTGGAAATACGTTATTAGGAATATTATTTGCTTCTAATGCATACAATGCTTCAGACCCTTTATAACCAAAATTTGGCAGTTTTTTTCCTTGATACCTTTTTTGTAATTTATTTTCCAATTCCACCATTGATTGGGTTGCTGATTCCCTTCCTGCTTCTTCAATCAATTCATTTATACCCTTTTTTAACCAATAAACGGAATAATAGTCAACCTTCAAATTATTTAAGATGTCTTTGGAAAATTCCATAGCAGCTAGGCTAATTATTCTTACAGTGACATTTTGCAGTTCACGTTTTTCAATGGTTTCATTTACATATTTTAACTTTCTTGATATGGTGTCACCAGTGCCAATAAAATCATCTACTAAAACTATATTTGAATTGTCAGGTATCTCATTTGCCCCAATTGGCAGAGAATTGAAAAAATTTGATTCTTTCCAATTAACAGAGAATTTGTTTTTCAAAACCTGTATTATGCTTTGAGAACCATCTGGTTTTGCATCTCCGCAAGTAGCTACAAGGAAAGTGTTATTCGGTTTCAAATCCCATTCTGATTCTATGTGTGATGAAAGAGTTCTACTTGACTCATTTAAATTACGTCCGTTTATAAAAGAAAAATTCTTAATTAGGTGCTCAATCAAATCTTGTTGTTCATTATTTTCAGAAAGACACCACAATTCAAAAAGTGCTTCTGGTTCATATGTTAACCATTCATAATCAAGATGAAGCTGAGTAAGCTTAACAAAATCACTTGCTCCAATTTTACTATTTGCTCTATTTATTATTGTTTCGCTCATTCTTTATATTTTGCATAACGTGCAGTATATGAAAAGTAAGCGATTCCGAAGCACAAAACTTTCACCTTACAATAAAGTTCAAACGGGCTGTAAACCTTGATACTACTACTATCTCGCTTATTTTTTATATACATTGTTGGGGGTACGTGCTTTCTTTTTCGTCCTGTTTGTAGCGTTGGCAAAGACATACTTATTGACAAGTTTTGGCTTGTGTGGTGGGCTTTTCGAGCGACTTGGCAATGTGTATGGCTTTTAGCAAGGGCTTTCATTTCTTTAACATTTTTATTTCTGGTTCAATTTTGATATAGAATGAAAAATCTTTGTCAAGTTGTTTTAAATACTGCTTCACTTCATTATCTATTTGGGTACGACTTAAAACTTTTTTGTCAGTTATTATTATGGTATGCCTTTTTGCTCGACTAGTGGCAACATTGAAAAGACGATTTTCCAAAGACCTATGATAACTCGAATTTGGAACAAGAAAAATACAAATGTCTGTTGTAAGTCCTTGAATTCTTGATACAGTTTCAATTAGTAAGTTCTTATTATAGCCAATGTTTTGAAAAATATATTTTTGTAATGCTTTTGTAGTTTCAACGAAATAGGATAATACTGATATATGTAAATTCTCATTTATCGTCAAAAGATGTTTTACAATTTCTGCTGTAATTTCAAGGCCTACTTTTGGTTTGAAATCGCTAATTGGCAAATCAGTTTTGATGAGAACAGGACCTCCTTTCGGATTCAAGAATCTACTGGTTTCTGTAAACAAATCATTAAAATTTAAACGAATATCTTTTTTTGCTTTGGATTTTAGTGAGCCTTTATAAAAAAGCCCCGTGTACTTAACTGCACGTTTAGGTAAACGATACGATTCGGAAAGTTGAAAAATTGGTAAAGATGCATTATCTGACAAGGCTTTTAAACCATCAACTAATGCTCCGTAATGCTTTCTATTTACCTTATCTTCACTTAATAAAACTACTGGTGGTAGTTGTTTTGTGTCTCCAATCCAAATATTCTTCTTACCGAGTAAAGCTGCACCAGCAAACATTCCCAAAAGTGCCTGACTAGCTTCATCTACTATTACATAATCGAATGGAGGTTCATTTGATGTTTGTGACGCTTGTCCGCTTGTTATATAGAACGTTGATAATATTGCATTTCCAGGTTGTGGACTTATTTCTTTCGTATGTTTTAAATCCGTGTGTATTCTTGCTTCATCAACTGAGAGTTTTGTCTTAAAAACTCTGTGTTCTTTTAAGTGATTTTTTAACGCAGGCTTTTCTACAATCTCAATTAATGCACGATTAGTTAAAGCTGTAACTAAAACAGATTTGTTTGCATTTGTAAATTTTTCGATTAATTCAGCAATAAGATGAGTTTTTCCTGTTCCTGGTGGACCTTGAATAATAATTGAATCTTGAAGTTGTAGCTGTGTTTGAATAAATTGAACAAGATTTGATTTTCCGTCAAGTAAAGAAGGTGTCCAATCTGCAAAACGATAATCTTGGTCAAGTATATTATTTACGGCATCACTTGTTCGATTGTTAACAATCTTTTGAAGATTAACGATATACTCAAATGGTGGTTTTTTTGGACCCAAAATCAATATCATTCCTTCTGCATCTTGAATGTGATTAGCAAAATCTAATTCAACACCTCTGAAACCAGCGATTATAAAATCTTTCTCATTTGAAGGTGCTTGCCAAATACAAACAACATCTGTAAAATTATCTTTGGACTTAATTAAATCACCATAGGTTCTATTATTCCAATTTCTATAATCCCTTAATTCCTTTGGTACGGTAATACAATATAGATATTCACCCTGTCTAGGAATCCCCCTCTTATTAGAAAATTTAAGTATCATTTCACCATCCTTAAATTTTAAGAACTGTGTAACAAATAACTCCTCCCTTTCTTGAAGAAGGAACAATGCGGAAGTTTCAAGTTTCTGTTTAAAAGCTTCTGTTTGTGCCCGAAGCTCTTGTTCCAAAAAGTTAATATGTTCTTCTCTTGAATAAATCATTAGTGCAATAAATTTTTATCATCTGACGTGAGAGTGTTTGCTGAGGGGTTTCGCTGATTCAAACCAAACTCTTGTAAATAATCAGTTGTACTTTCAGGTGTGTCAAATATAAAATGTGTATAACGGAGATAACGGAAAAAATTCGCAAATGATTTTAGGTTAGCATTAACAGCAAACGCTTCTGTGTTAAATCGCATATGAAATATGTCATTAACATTTGATAAGTCTTTAAGAGTTATATTCCTAACTACATTACCTCTTGAAACAACAAATAATTGTGTATCAGATTCAGTTAATGTAAGCCATTCATTTGGATTAAAATATAGCTTACCAGCTTTCCCGCTTTTTACAACTATCTTAATTGGAGTTCCATCTGGTTTAGATATCCCTGATACTATCGTGTAATTTATATCTAGTTCGGCTGGAACTGTAAATCCGTTTGAACGAAGTGTTTCAAAAATCATTTCTTTTGCTTCTTCACTTGTAGAAATTCTTGATTTTTCAGAAGACCCATCTATCAAGTCAGGCGAAATCATAATATCATCTTCAGAACCAATAGGATAAAGATTGCCACTTGCTTTGAAACCTTCAATGCCAGAAATATTTGTTTCAGAATTACTCAAAAGTGCAATAAGTTTGTTTTTTATCTCACTTGCGGATAGCCCTGTAGTTTTAATAATTTCATCAAAAATCTCTGCCTTTTCCATATTTGCAGCAATCTCATCATCACGAACCAACAAAAATCGTTTTTCATAAACATCTCCAAATATTTGTTCAGCTATAATTCTATTTTTATTCATCCAGAGATAGAGCTTTCTAATAACTTCTTTGTTTTCTTCTCTTGCATTTACATCCCTCAATATTGGTTTAATAAGTTTTGAGATTTCTTCTGCAACCTGTTCTTGTGTTCTTTCTCGGTTTTCAGGTAATTCCAAAAATATTTCTTTGTCCAATAATTCATTTCTAACATCGAACCCTATATCTTTAGAAATATCTTTTAGGTCTTCATCTATTTCTCCATTATCTAGAAATAAATCATCTTTAATATTATATATTCCATTTTGATTCGGTAAAATCGGATTAGCTTTAAGATTAACTTGACTGCCAAAATTGTTTGCAAAAAGAAAAGAAATAAAACTATTTAACCATTCTAAATAAGATTTTGAATCTTCAAATTTTATTTTCTCAATAGATGTTTGAATATCCTCATTCTCAGAAATATAATTGATAATAGTTCTTATTTCTAATTTATCTGATTCACTCCAGATGCTGTCACTCCAAATGTCAATAATTCTTTTTTCATTGTAATCATTTGGATAAATTATTTTACAATAATCAAATATTGATTCTCTTTTTTCTTTTGGAAAATCTTCTTTTAAAGAATTTAATGAAGTTAAGAAAGTACAGGCTTCGTTTATTTTTGAATTTTCACCTTTTTTTATGATATTATTAAATTGATTGATAATATTTTCTGATTTTGTTTCAGTAGGGTATAACCAATTATGTTTCTCCTTTTTTGAATTGTAGGATATGACTCCATTATGTAGAAGTTTATTTTTAATATTAACGTCTAAAATTTCCAATACTGTTTTTAAATTCTCTTCAATATCTCTATCAATACTTAAGTCCTTTAAATAACAGAATTCACCAAGTTGATTTGGAATTAATGCTTCTTTATTCTGTACAATTGATAGAATTGCTTTTTCATCATCTCCAATAAGTGCATAAAAGTCGTTTAACCAGTCTATCGGTTCTAATTCTTTTTCTGATAATTTTTCCTTAAGTGTTTCAATGTTTTTTTGAGATGATATCCATGAAATTAAAGTATCAAGATTTAAGCAATAATCTTTGTCCCAAATAATACTATACCATTCATGAATGTCTTCTTTTATAGGCAGAATGAAATAATTGTCAAGATTGCATAATTCCCAAATTCCTTCCCGTATTTCTTTGTTTGAATGAGATGGAAAGTCTACAGTGCCATTGTTTTGTATTACTATTGATAACCTTTCTCCATTAACAATTTCGACCAAAGGTGTTATTAATAGTTTTTCGCGTATAGGAGCTAAAATATTATCATTAAACCATTCTTGATTTATCCAAACCTTTTCTTTCGGTTTTTTAATTCTTGCAAGATTATATAGTTTACTCCAATTTTTCTGACTACTTGCAAAATCAATAAATTCGTTATAGAGTTCAAAAGCACTTATTAGAATACCGCTGTTTATTAAGGTGTCTTTGTCGTCACCACCAGTTAAACTTACTCCATCTCTAGGTTTAGTTGGTTCAAATAGAGGGCTATTAATAACAAAAGGAATATTTAATTCTTCAGTACCGATTAACGGGAAATCCAAGAACAATCTTGGAACATTTGTACTAGGGTTTTTTATTTCAATTTTATTATCGGAATAATTTATGGGAATAATTATCCTCGTATCATTGTCAATGATAGTTGCATAATGGCTCTGTACTGTTTCATGATTGTTTGAAGTAATTTCAATAATTGTTATTACATGGTTTTCGGCTTGAAAATCAGAAACTTTTTTTGTTTTATAGAAAAACGATTTGTCGTTTTGTTTAATAGTTATTTTTTCAATATTGGGTATGCTAATTAATGAATACGCAATGCTGTGGTCTAACTCTTCAATTGAAATTTTTGCAAGTTCAAACCCTACATCATTTAAGTCATACAGAAATTCAGAGGTTAGTTTTCTTTGAGATGAGATGTCAAAGCATTCAGATGTATTCATGCTTTCTTCAATAGTATTAAATGATTTTTCAATACTTTGAATGATTTCCTTTTCCGATTGTCCAGTTCTGTCAAGAGGAAGCTCAAAATTACACAGAGAATTATCCAATTGTTGAAATGCTCCTTTTACAGTAACTTTTTCAGAAAGTAAATGAGTTGTCATAAAACCAGTTCCAAATCTGCCAGTTGTAGCTGGAGGTGGAGCGGTTACATCAATATCTCTATCTTTTTCGCTAGAGGAGTATCTTCGTATAAGTCCTCTAACATTCTCGTTTGTAAAGTAGCCATTATCATGTGAAAACCTTAATTGTTTTGGATTTAAGTCTATCTCAATTTTCACATTAGAATCACCGTTAATATTACATGATGCAGCATTATCTTTTGCATTTTGTATTAACTCCCATATTAATCTTCGGGATGTAAAATCAACATTAATTCTTTGTCTAATAGTTCTCAGTTTCTCTAAAATTCCTTTTGCTGCAAGCCTGTTCAAGTCTTGAGAATCATATTGTGAAAAAATTCCTGGCATATTAAATATCTTTTTGAAATTGTTATAATCAGCGTTGGCTAAAGAATTGCTCTTTTGGTTTTTTAGCGTTGGCTTTTGTGTCGGCAAAAACCAAATGTGCAATTTGTGCGGTGGCTCTTTTTTGCATTACCCCCAACGTTTGGGCTATGCGCAGTGTCCCGTAGGGCATTGCGTATAGGTGTTGTTGAACTCAACCTAAAGGTAGCTCACCATCAGTTTATTCGTCTTACGTATAAGGAACTATATACCAAAACTTATACGAATGAAAGATTTAAAAAATCAGGATGAAGATACAAGGTTTTCTTTAT
>Ga0306867_1001163_pt1 | contig 12691 bp, 18 predicted proteins | sample AntRauTorckE6831_FD_190432 | JGI IMG/M metagenome (GOLD analysis project Ga0306867, IMG submission 190432) | Saline lake microbial communities from Rauer Islands, Antarctica - Metagenome Torckler E6 #831 (v2) (version 2) | ecosystem: Environmental > Aquatic > Non-marine Saline and Alkaline >... | reverse complement strand
GTAGGCGGTTTGGCTGGCTAACGGCTTTGGTGGTTGCGTGCACGCTCAAACCATTAATGGGTGAAACAACCCAGCACAGCCACCGCTTACATTATAACGAGTTGTAAATGTAATGCACACTCACGCAACCAAAACAAAAAGCTATGAATCAGCAACTTACACAAAAAGAAATCGACAAAATACAAAAATTATGTTTGTCAAATCCTGTAAAATCCTGCGCAGTTGTGCAAACATTCATTGACAACCTACAATTAGTCTCTTGTGCTGATTTTGCTGAATTGAAAGGAAAATCAAAAAGGACAATTTTGTATCAGGCAAAAAATAAGACAGGAATCGAACTTTACGGAAGAAAATATTTAACATTTAATTAATTTGCAAATACAAAATATTTTGTATAGTTTTACGGAATAAATAAATAAAAATGGAACAACAACAAGTAAAAATCATCGGCTTCCGTGCAAACGGGTACAAAGCCATCGAAGCAGTGGTGTTAAAACCAGACTTGCTTCAGGAAAAGTTAGTAAGGATAATCGGAGACATCGGCAACGGAAAGTCGAGCCTGATGGAATTAATGCAAATAGCATTATCTGGATCGGGTGCAATTGCTAAAAAAGATGCGTTAAAAACAGGGTTTTTATCAGAAGTACAAATTTCTGACGGCGACCACAAGCTGTTTATGGGCGCAAAGGTTACTGAATTTTCAAGGGGAGAAAACAAAGGCGAACCGAAGTTTGAGACGTTCCTTTATGAAAAAGACCTTAATGGGAAGCAATTTTCTCCTGTGATTGACGGGAGGAAAGCAACTGCCAAAGATTATATGGACATGCTCCATACAGAAATCACGTTCAACATGCCATTGCTATTTTCAAACAATCAGACCGAACACCGGAAGCTTATCGAAAACCTGTTCTCTGACGAATTATCAAAATTGGGCGTTGAAGCAGTTGTTGAAAGAATCGCTTCGGCAAAAAAGAAACAGGACAATACCCGTGCTATATGCGAGGCTAACGGTGCGTTTAAAACCACTTTCGAGGAAGAAGGGTTTACTGTCGAAGGACTTGAAACCTTGACGTTGGTAGATATTGAAAAAGTACGCAATGCAATCACGGCAAAGGAAATCGAAAAGGACAGGATTTTAAGGCAAAGTGAAGATTCCGTTTTACTTGAACAGGAAAAGGCAAAATCTGAAAGGGCAGTTTTATTGCGTAGTGTTCAGGATAAAGTTCAGGCGGTTACGGAAAGAATGCGGGGCAGGAATGCTGAAATTGAGGGGTTATACCAAACATCTCTTGAATCATTCCATACGAATCAAAAAATTGCAGATGCCTTTCATCAAGCCAAGCAGCAATTGTATTCATGGCCATTGGCTGATGCTGAAATGAAACAGGTGATTGCGATATTGGATGCACAACAAAAACTACAAGTGCAGGACATTAAAGAGCCTGAAAAGCCAAATCTGGTTGAAATACGGGATAATATACCTCAAGCAACAAACACTGTTGGCTTTGAAGATTTGTTTACCGAAAGAAATAAATTGAGGGATGAATACAGGACTATTCAAAGCAGCATAATGGTTGAAGTCAAATCAATTGACCCCGACACCTCCGCAATTGACGATGAAATCCTGAACCTGAAAGTCCGTAGGGAATCGGCAGAGAAAAATAATGCTCTTGTAAATCGCTTTTCATATTGGCAATCATGGATCGAGGCAAAAGGCTTGTACGAAAAGGAAATTGATATTTTACGGAAGTTGTACGGGAAAGTAAATGTTGGTGTCAATGGTATGGTTATCGACCCAATGACAACTAATTCCGGCAGGATTGAAATATGGATTAAGTATAACGGTGTTTATGATAGTGAGTTTTTTGGCAACGAGAAAAACGAAAACAGGTTCTTGTTTGAGTATTCAGCTTTCCAACAATCCATTATTGGGTTGATGCTTCAATCAGCACGTTTGGACTTGAAACCAAAAGCACTTCGCATGGCATTTATTGATGATATTTCAGTTACGAAGAAATCAATCGAAATGCTTAATAGGGTTTGTGATGAACAAAACTTAAAACTGTGGACTACGTTTGCCAAGGACGATTATGACTTGGACAATATTCCAGACGGGGAGATAATTGTTGAAGGTGGAGAAATTTTCTTTAATAAATAAATATAAACTATGATTTACCTATTAATTTCATCCGTAGTGATAAACGTGATTCTTGCAGTAATTATAGCTATCATTACCCAACGGAACAACCAACTACAACTGAAAGCTGACACGACAGAGTACAACCAGGCAATCGCCGCAGGGAAGCTGAACGAGCTGACATTGAAAACCTTCGAGATGGACTTAGAACTCGAAGAGTGTAAACGTAAAAGGGACAAAAAAGGGCGTTACACCAAAAAATGATAACCCTTTACCCGAATCAAGTTGAATTTATCCGAAACATACGGAACGCAATGGCAGCGAACAAACACATTCTTGCTGTTGCTCCGTGTGGATTCGGGAAATCCTACTGCATCGCTTCCATTGCTGAAAAAACGGCATTGAAAGGAAAGCGTATATTGGTATTAACGCACAGGGTAATCCTACTCAGGCAAAATACTGGCGCACTATCTGACTTCAACCTGCATTCAACGGTCGTAAACGACCAAAACGAAGATATGGACTTGTCGAAAAACATATACATTTCAACTGTTCAAACGGTATATTCACGCTTGAAGCATGGGTATTTTGCTGATTTTGTATCAACTATTGATTTAGTTCTGATCGACGAAGCACATACGCAGCACGGAAACTTTCTATTCCATGATGGCATATTGGATGAAAAATATGTAATTGGATTTACCGGCAGTCCGAAACGATTGGGGGGCCAACGGCAGTTAGGATTGGATTATGACATCATTGTTGATTCTGTTCCTGTTCAGGAATTGATTGATATTGGTAAACTTGTCCCATGTAGGTACTTTGAAGTGCCGACAGATATTTCAGGACTTAAAATTGATTCGCTGACAGGGGATTTTCAGGCGAAATCAAACTATGTAAAATTCGATACGCCAGATTTGTACGGTGGAATGATCCGTGCTTATTTTCAACACGGAGAGAAAAGAAAGTTCGTTTGTTTCTGCTGCAATATTTCTCATACGATTAAAACGACTTTAGAGTTCAGGAAGGTTGGTATTAAGGCGAAATTCGTTGTATCTAACTTGAATAAGCCGAAAGTACCAATAAGCAACGAAGGTGGCGAATACGAGCGTTATTTAGACCATTTGGAAAGCTATACTTTGCTGACCGACCACAAACAGCTACTTTTAAAACAATCCGAAGTAAACGCTGCATTTGATAGCGGGGATATTGATGGAGTTTGCACAATTGAGATACTTTCTGCCGGATGGGATTATAGGCCGCTTTCCTGCATGATATTGAACCGTGCAACGCAAAGCATACCTTTACTGATACAAATGGGCGGCAGGGTTCAAAGACCGTTTGAAGGTAAGAAAAATGCAATCGTTATCGACATGGGTACAAATATTACACGTTTGGGTACTTTTGAAAAGGAAATGAAATGGAGTTTATGGCACGAAATGAACGATTCTGTTGGTATTCCTGCGACAAAACTGTGCGAAGGTATTGACAAAAAGGGGAGAAAAGGTTGCGGTAGGTTGATATTGGCTTCGTATGCACTTTGCCCTGCGTGCGGATTCAGGTTTGCAACGGAAAGAGAATTGCGGGAAGTTGAATTGGTGGAAAGACTGAAAGAAGAACCTATTGGATTAAAGGAAATGACACCACAGGGATTGTTGGATTTCGCTGAACTTAAAGGGTACAAAAAAACATGGGTGTTCAATATGCTTTGGATTCGCGGAGAATCGGATTTCAGGAAAGGAATGAGGGAGTTAGGTTATCAGAATGGGTTTATTTATGGGTATATTAAAAGGAGGGGGAAGAAATGAAATATAAAACAACAACAGAACCAACCTACGCCCGTTCAGAACTACAGGAAAGGCTGAAAGAATCAGGGCATAAAGGATTGGCAACCATTGACGAAATGGAGAAATACATAAAGGGGTTTGGCTACAGACTGCCAACAGAACATGAAGGCGATTATGGGTTTCGGATGGTAAAATATACGAGGATAAGTTTAAATTACAGTGATTGCCTCGCGGAATTGATAATTTTAATAAATGAAAAATGAATAAAAAAAGTTTTTACTTCCGAGAAGACGATGAGTTATGTTACACAATTAAAGGACATTTACGGTACATGATTGAAAGATACATTAAAGAAATGGATATATTTTTGGCGAAACGGGAAGTTGATAGTGGATATTATTTTTGCAAGCATTTTGACGAAGTTGGAGAAAAAGGGGATGGCAATTGTGGCAAATCGTGCAGTGCTTATGCTCCGAGAAATGGAAAGTCAGGTGCTTGTAAATCGGTTGGATATACTTACGAAAACACAGGTAAAGCATATATATTAAAGGTTGACAGTATAAAATTTGAAAACGAAAATCAAACAAAATGAAAACACTATCACTCGAAGAATTCATCCAACTCCCAACGGAAGAGAAACGTGGGTATTTGACAGCAATGCAAGGCATAGTAGAAACGCCTGAATGTCCTTTTTGGGTAGAACGGTTATATTATGCCATTGAGCGCAACGAACCGAGCAGATTGGCTCTAATTGACGAAAGATTGGGTAAAATTTATATTGAGATGAGGGGATGAAAAAGGTAATACTTGAATCTCCATACGCAGGAGATATTGAACGGAATTTAGCCTACGCCAAAGATTGCTTGAAGGACAGTCTTATGCGTGGCGAAGCACCTATTGCAAGCCATTTGCTTTACACGATGGTACTTGACGATAATGTTCCTGAAGAAAGGGATACAGGAATCAAGGCAGGATTAGCTTGGTTAGAAAAGGCAGATTTACATGTATTCTATGTTGATTTAGGTATGAGTAAAGGGATGGAATATGCAATGGATATTGCTGAATCATGTGGAATTGAAATTGAAATAAGGGAAATAAGGAAATGCCAGAAATAAATTACCAATCAATATTCCAATCCCTATCGTCATTTACAGGACTGCCGTTAACTATGCAGCGTGATAAATGGTATGGTAAATGTCGCTTTGATGGAACGCCTCATCGCAGGAGAGATAAACTTTGCGCCTACATGAAAAGCGGTAAGATAAGGATAATCGAACAGGGCGAACAGTCATTGAGTTTATGGGACTGGCTGTTAGAATATGGCGATTGCAATTCAAATAAAGAAGTCCGCGAAAGACTATTGTCAGAAAGTACGGGCGTAACGGTTCAGAAATATGTTCCTGAAATTGTTAGGGCGAACTATATCGACCAAAGTACAGTATCAGAATCAATGGGTATCTATTCCGATACCCTTTTTTCGTGGCTTTGTAGCCTATTTCCAGAACAGAATGTTATCAATGCCTATGACTTATATAATGTTGGCTCTATTGGCAGCAAAACGGTGTTCTGGTACAAAAATTTCATTGGTAAATATTGTTTCGACAAAGTAATGGCATATAAAAATGACGGACACAGGGATAAAGTAGAAAAACCAAGCCGTAAGTTCCTGGTTCGTGATGGATACACAGACAGATGCTTTTTTGGTGAGCATCTTTTAACGGATTGGCGCAAGGAAAACTTTGTTGTTGAATCCGAAAAAACAGCATTGATATTGTATTTATATTCAGGGCGCAAAGTTATTGCAACAGGTGGTAGTTCCTGCTTGTCTTCAATTGGAAAAGGAAGTATTTTGTTGCCAGATTATGATAAAGCTGGCGAAACATGGAACGAATGGGGCAATGTTTCTGAATGGTGGAAAAGGTTTGACGGAGTGGAAGAAGGCGATGATATTGGAGATTTGATTGTACAAAAAAAAAGCCGGTAATCAACCGGCTTTTAAAATCAATCTAAATTAAACCAACTTAAAATGAACCAAACTACAAAACATTGCTAAGGTAATTATTATTAAGCAACCCACCAACTATTAATATCTTCAGGTTTAAATTCACCTGCAACACATAAAAGTATGAAACGGTACACTTTTTCGATTTTAGCTTCCATTAAACTAATTGACGGCTCAAAATCTTTGCGGTCAAATACGAATATCCTGCCACGATTATAAGCAACGCCTTCAAGATTTGAATGTGCGTTATAAATCACATACCATCCTTTGTCAACATTTGGATTACCGATAAAATGACCGATAAGCTGTAATCTGTACTCGTCAACAACATCTGCGGCAGTTACCGTAGGCAAAGTTAGGTTACATGCTTTCTTTTTGTTGTAAGGACATTTTACCTCCAACCATGCAATCACTTCATCACCATCGTATATTAATCCATCAGGACTATCTCCAAAATGTTCGTCAATTTTCATAAACAGTATATCGCTGCCAAAATCTTCGGAAGCCCATTTTACTGTTTCCATAACATTTTCACGAAGCCATTCGATAGCATACACTTCATTGTCTTTTCCCCAATCCAACGCCCGGCCATCAATATCGTCAATCAAATCTTTTTCACGTATCTGAAAAACAATATCGTCAATGTAGTCGATAGCAGTTTTTCCAAATATTTCAGTTTTACCACGACCACCTGTGTTTAGCTTTGCTAATCCACTTGCGGTAATTCGTGACGAACGTTCAATTTTCCACTTTAGTTCCTTGTCCCTGTTCGTTGGTTGTTGGTCGTATTCTGGATTCATTTTTCAATTTTTCAACGTTTTCACTTGTAATACTATATTTCGCTGTAACCTTTCCGATTTCGTTACCATCGGCAACCCATCCTACTATTTGCGCCCAATTTGGAGAATCGGGTGCGAGAGTTGGTTTGGGGGTTGCTGCGGTTTTGGGCTGGAATGGTTTTATTCTCAATCCTTCCACTGTTTCCCTTCCGAACCTAACTTTTGGATCGACATAAATTTCAACTAATATCATTTTCCAATCGTCAGTATCAATTTTGTTACCTGCAAACTTTTTGACTATTGAGGAGTTCCCCACATTAAGCCTCATCGGTTTAAATTTTTTGTCGGTAAAATATGCTACGTTGGCAAGTTCATCCCCTGATTGGGATTTACAAATTTCTTGTTTAACATACTCAATTGTTAACACCAAAGACTTATCTCCTATATCCGAAGATGCTAAGTGGTCTGATTTAAAAGGTTTTTTCCAATGTCCCATTTTTGTTACTTTCAATTTTCAATAAATTAAAGAAATCATACAGCATAACAGGGTTAACACACATTGACATCGTGCCATAAAGTCCTGTACATAGAGTTTCGATTGCGTCATTTTTCTCGTTCAGCATCATATCCGAAAACACTTTGTACGGTGCGATATGTGATGCAAATACCATTTTCCAACTTTTATCGTTGTTTTCGATTTCAAGTTTAGCTTTTGAAAATCGGAGTTCAAATACGCCAACATTTAACTTGGCGATTGTTATGTTATTCTTCTTCATTTTCATCCCTCTTCATTTTATATATTGCCCTGTCAAGCAAAAACTTACAAAATCCAGGAAGCTCTAATGGCTCTGTTCTTGGCATTGGCTTAATCTCGCTTTTAGGTATTAATTTGTTTTTCATGTTTTGGTTTTTTCCATTTTATCAATCAACTCCTGCGCATCATCCCAATCTGTACTCCTGAATACATTAGGTGATTGTGTAAACTGAATTATCTGCTTCGGGTCTGTTTCAACCACTTTTTTCAATCCCTGATCGAACCTCCTACGTGGTTTGCGTTTCTTTAACGTGAAAGTACCGAAGTTTTTTACAAGCACAGTTTCTCCCGACTGAACTTCGCTTGCAATAGTTGAAAACATTTTCCTGCCGATTGCTACGAATTCATCTTCAACGGGCTTCATCTCGGTATGCTCGTTGGCAATGATGTTTTTTATTATATCTCTTTCGTTCATATATTATGATTTTTAAATTATCCCAATTATTCCAGACAACCCGATCTTCGTTATTTCCGTATCGTAAATGCTTTCGCTGCACCAACTATTCGTGAGCGTTAATGCACCATCAATATCCATGTCTCCAATCAACAAAGAAACATTCTGATTCGATTCTTTCCCTGTAAGCTCGTCAATTACTGACTGTTTTACGGTAGCTTTATAAAACTTTTCGGATTCCAAATCGCCAATTTCTTCTGCAATATCCGACTTTTTTATAGTCGCAATTACGGTTGAGTTGGTAACTGTTTCCATGTACTTCATGGTTTTAATTTCGGCATCCCCAAACGTTTCTGCCTCCAATAGATATGTTTCTGATACAGATTTCTCCCTGCCGGAAATCGGGTCAAGGTGCGTGTACTTTACTCTTGCTTCAAATTTCATTTTTATTAGTTTTAAATATTTTGTAAAAATATACAAAATATTTTATATATACAATAAAAAAAGCACCGATTATTAGTCGATGCTTTAAAAATGAAAGTAACAAAGTGAAAACGGAAGTATAATTATTTCAGGTTAAAACTACCACCATATATTTTTGCTAATTTTAAAAGTTCATCATTCGTCATAACTTCGATTACAGACCGTTTGTTTTTGTGCGATACAAGAAATTCAATCATTTCATCACGGACTGTTACGCCTTGTTTCTTTTCAATTGGCGGTGCAGGTTTTTCTTTTTTCTCCTTTACCTTCTTCACCTTCTTCTCAACCTTCTTCTCCGCAGGAACATCTACCGGAATATTCGGGTAGTATTCAACTATTGATACAATCCCTGCTTTAAACCCAATATCAGCCACTACATTGCCCTTACTGGCTATGGCATAGTCCAAAACACCTGTTGTTCTTTTAACGAGAACCACGCATTTTAATTTACTTTCAGCCTGTGCTTCGGGTAGGTTTTCCCAACCCATAAAATCTATTGCTTCTTGTTTTTTCATATTGTTTTTATTATTTTTTCTGGTTCTGGAACTATCTCCCCCTGCAACCTATCATACTCATCAGGAATCGCTAATGGGTGTATTTCGCTTGCAGTTTTAATTGAAATTGTACCAGCCTGTTTTGACTGGTTTACCATCGTTATTTCATCGCTTGTGTTCATTGGAACGTAAATGTCAGGTTCAGAAATAACCACAAGGTTTTTATACTCCAACGTTTCTTTCTTTTCGATACTCAACCCCTCTTTCACTAACTCCACAACCTTTTCCAATACAGGCTGCCAACGTGGTTTTGCATCCATAGCGTACTGAATTGCATCGTTGTAAAGGTTTTTGATGTAAGCACCGGACTGATCGCCACCTTTCAATATTTCAGGGTCGATAACGACTGTGCCAGTAGTCCTGAAAAGTTCCTTTGAATATTGCTCGAACTCAAATTTCAGCGAAGGCGACATATCGGATTGCTGCAACAATTTAGCGTTGGCATTAGAATCTTCGGATATGATTGTCTTTCCCTGTGTTGATTTGGGTGGCAATACCTGAACACCATCGCCTGAAAGGAATAAGATACCAAAGGCAAAGTAAGCATTGCTTTCCCTGACATCGGATAACAGCCTTTCGATTTTATCAATCAAGTCCTGCCCCTGTCCCCATGCAACATCATCTTCACGGTGATATGCAATGGGTATTCGGGAGAATCCATGCGAAGTAGGTTCTTGTACGGATACCCATTCCGAGCCTTCGAGAATACGCCTTTCGTAAGTTGAGTTTGTGAATACATCAATCGTGTCAAAAGTTTTAAGCCCATCATCTGATATTGTTGAATACCTGCGGATAAATTTATCTAAAGTGATTCCGTCTTTTTTATATACAGGTATCAGCATATCGCCATCCTTGTACGACCAAACCTTATATTGCAATTTCTTTTCTGACATAAAGAAATAAACAGCACCATCGCCTGTTGAAAGTGCTGATTTTGCCATTAAATACATTGCTGACGATGCGTTCCGCTGTGTCCAATATTCTTTGAACAGGGTAAACTTTTCTACATCGCCATTCCTTAACGAAGTGAATTTTGGCGGTTTGGCGAATAAATGTACACATTGTTTTGTGGCTATCATTTGCTGTAATGCCACCGATACCCTTGCGATATAGCTTACGCCTTCAATTTCTCCTTGTGCGTTTTTTATAAATTTATCTGGATAAATCAACGGATTGTTTATAGCATGGCTTCGTGGGTCTAATTCTGCTAAGAACCTATCCTGCGTAACCACATTGTATCGCATGGTAGGTATTGGCGCCTCCACGTATTCATTCACGTAAGCCGTTGGGTATGTTGCTGAATTTGAATATGTTAATGGTGCGGCACGAACAAACGCCTTTTTCTTTAAAAGGAGTTGGTATGGATCTATGGTTTGTTTCTTTGCCATGCGATTTTAAATTTATGTAAATATAGGTATTATTTTATTATTTATGTCGGGAATATAAATCCCGGTGCTACGTTTGAAAGTGTGTTGTCGTATTTTTTAATTTAAGGTGTATGTTTCATCAATGACCTATGTATATCACCATAAGAGGCATCATCTAATGTAAATGAAGCTGTTGGTGCTGTTTCTGACATACTAAACGCATAAGTTGCATTTACAAAAGTAAATCCACCATTATCAACAGTAGAAAGATTGCTATTTTCCACCCAACCTGTACCTGAAACAGTTACATTAGTCTGTCTATTTATATATAGAGATGAAGCTTGCAATTGTCCAGCTTCTCCTGCGAATCCAGTAGATGTCCCTGCAATACTATTATTTATAATAGTATTGCCATGATTCAAATATGTATTTGCGTGTTTATATACATACATAATAACTCCACGCCGTTCCGATGTGGTAAATGTGATATTTAAATTTCCACTTTCAGAACCACTGGCAGCTTTTTTGTAATTAACATACGTCACTACCCCTGCAATATAACCACTCCATGTAACACCCCATCCTGTTGGTTGGTTTATTCCCATCATGTCTGATTTCGCCAATACATGAAGCAATAGCATGTCTCCGCTTTCAATACCGGGAGGGTATGGCACAGATATAGATGTTCCACTTCCAGTTGCTATTCCGCCCGTACCATAATAATATGAAGTTGGTATAATTACATCTGCTTTCGGTATGTATAAAATTCGATGCCCCATTTTTAGATTCTCGTTAAATTAATTTTCCCCCTAATCAAAGTCGGTGCGCCGGTGTAGGTGGTGGAAACTGCCAGAATAACCTTATCACCTGCTGCTACCGTGTTGGCGGCTGTGGCTGCTGTTTCGGTTATGGTGGTGCTGGCCGCAACTGCCGAGAGCGAGGTTACTGCTGTTGTGCCAATTTTGATTGCAACGGTTAGCGTTCCGGCATCAACTTGCAATACGGCTGAATCAATAGTATATCCTACCAATGCTTTCAAATCCAGTACATAATCTTTTGCCGTTCCTAATTCAAAGTCGCCAAATTCCCATTCTATCCAGTCTTTTGTAGATGCGGCTGCACCTGTCTCCCCCTTATAATTCTTCCAAAGCCCCGTAAAATCGCCAACAACCGGAGTAACTATTTCGGTGTCGGTTGTAATAACTGCAATATAATCTAAAGCTGCATCGAATGTGGTGGTGAAACCTGTGCCGGAAGCATCGCTGGCGTAGGCGATATACACAAAGGCAGAAGTTCCATTAAGCGGCATTCCTTCTACTTTGCTTAGTACTATCCAATCCATGTAAAATCCCAAATAATCGGGCAGCCCTGTTGTAAAATGGTTGGTTACAAATACCACTTTATTAAATTCCGTATCGGTAAAGTTAAAATCGGCAAGCAGCAATTCGTTATGCTGCCACGCTTCTACTGTGTAAGGTTGCGTTCCATCATAAAGATCATAATCTAGCGAAATAGGCAATACATCAGAAACAACCACATCGTTGTTCATAAAATAAACCGAAAACGAATAGGTATCAGGAAGTATTCGCGCCATTAACCACATTTCAAAAGATAGAGAATTGTAGTCGGCCACCAGTAATGTTTTTGGGGTAAGGCTGTCTTGTGTAACAAATTGCAATTCGTACCCGCTTCCGGCTCCCAAACACGCCATGCTTACCAGACCCTTAAATGGATTGTCCGTATTATAAAATCTGTCGGCAGTGTCATTTGTCCATCCTACAAAATCAAGTGCCCATTCGTTCCAACCTTCGTTATAAATTATTTCGTACTGAAACCCGGCTACGTAGGGTATGAAGCTAAGTTCCTGGTTCTCGTCAACCTCTAAAAATTTCAGGCTGGCAGGTTCTATTGTAACAGGACTGTGCATTAAATAAGTAGAACCAAATGTCTGCTGAGTAATCCTTTCACCACCAACGACAGGCATTATTTGCCCCCATTCAAACATATAATACCCTTCGACTTCATTTGCCAAAAGTTTTGTTTCGGAAAGATGCCATGTTGCTTCTCCTGTTAAAATATCACCTTTAATGTATGCCCAATAATATTTCACGGGGTCAAGGGTAAATGTCTGTGTAGCTGCAATAGTCCATGTTTGGTGTTCCAAATCAAATACACCGCCCCATACAATATCAATATCTTTATGTATCAAATAACCTGAACTGCCATAAACCTCGTTAATATCGCCTAAGTAATTCACACGAAGATATGCTTGCAGTAAGTACCTTGCTGAACGCAAATCTATACCCATCGAGTTAACAAGGACTGATTGTGCTTCGATGTTTGAACCACGAATCTCATCATAGTTATTCATTAT
>Ga0306867_1001160_pt1 | contig 12715 bp, 13 predicted proteins | sample AntRauTorckE6831_FD_190432 | JGI IMG/M metagenome (GOLD analysis project Ga0306867, IMG submission 190432) | Saline lake microbial communities from Rauer Islands, Antarctica - Metagenome Torckler E6 #831 (v2) (version 2) | ecosystem: Environmental > Aquatic > Non-marine Saline and Alkaline >... | reverse complement strand
ATTGCCGGCGAGATTGCCCTGGTCCGACATGACTGGACGTCGATCACCGGTAACGGCTATGCCTCCCGGCATGACCCGGAGGGTGACTGGCTGTACGGCATGGAAGTGTGCGTTGACCCGGAATGCCGCGGCTACCGCATTGGTGAACGGCTTTATAACGAGCGAAAACTGCTCTGCCAGGCTCTGAATCTTCAGGGTGTGGTGTTTGCCGGGCGCTTGCCCAGTCTGCGTCAGCGATTGAAAAAATATGGCTCCATTGAAGACTACGTTCAAGCTGTCCAGAACAAAGAGCAGAAAGATTCGGTGCTGTCGTTCCAGCTTCATCAGGGGTTCGAGATCCATGGCATCATTCCTCATTATCTGGACGCTGACCGTGACTCCATGGGCTATGGCATTCATCTGGTCTGGCGTAATCCCAGGGTTCCCCTGAGCAACGGCGACGAGAAACGAAAGCGTTATGGCCATCGGCGGCCGGATACCGTGCGCATCGGAACCGTTCAGTACCAGCAGCGACCGGTGGCCTCGTTCGATGAATTCAGCGAAATTGTCCGCTATTTCGTGGATGTGGTGTCTACCTACAAGGGTGATTTCGTGGTGTTTCCCGAGCTCTTCACCCTGCAGTTGCTGTCCATTGAGGCCCGCAGCGGTAGCCCCGCGGAATCGTTTTCGGCGGTCACTCATTATGCCGAGCGCTATCGTGAGCTGATGCGGGATCTGGCCCTGCGCTACAACATCAATATTGTGGCCGGCTCCACGCCGGTCCGCGAAGAAGATGGCAGTATTCGCAACATGGCCTACGTGTTCCTGAGGGACGGCCAGGTGTTTACCCAGCCGAAGATTCACCCGACCCCCAACGAGTCCTATTGGTGGAACGTGCGAGGCGGCAATCGTGTGAATGCCATTGAAACCGATTGCGGCATGATCGGTGTACTGATCTGCTATGACGCGGAGTTCCCGGAACTGGCCCGGCACCTGGTGGATCAGGGCGTAAGTATTATTTTCGTGCCTTTCTGCACTGATGAGCGCCAGAGCTACCTGCGGGTAAGGTATTGCTGTCAGGCGCGTGCTGTGGAAAATCAGGTCTACGTCGTGCTGTCCGGCAACGTCGGCAACCTGCCTAAAGTGCCCAATATGGAAATCCAGTATGGCCAGAGCTGTATCCTCACGCCCTGCGATTTTCCCTTTGCCCGGGATGGCATCGCAGCGGATACCGAGCCCAATGTCGAGACCGTTGCCTTCGCGGATCTGCGCCCGGAAACGCTGATTACGGCCCGGAACAGCGGAACCGTGAAGAATCTGCAGGACCGCCGGCATGATCTGTATACCGTGAACTGGCGGGGTGAGTAACACCGGGTGGCTGGTCTGGCTGGCACTCGAAGCCGGTCTCTGCCATATTGGCGGCCAACGATAGTTGCGAGCCAATCGGCTTTTAAAACAACAAGTTCAGAGGCGTTATGGAAAAAACCCGGATTACCATCATCGCAATCACAGGCATTGTCCTGTTCTTCCTGGCCAACTACCTGTGTCGGTTTCTTCTGGGGCTCACGGGGCCGGTGGTATCGTTGATTCTGGCAGTGGCTATTGGGCTCTATATGGCCTTTTCAGTGGCCAAATCCCTGGCGCGTTCACCAACAGCTGAAGAGAAAACCCGTATGTTGTGGATCTACGGCGGGTTTCTGGGTGCGCTTTTTGTTGCCTTCGGTGCCTGGCTGTTTATGGGCGAAGGTTTTGACAGCGTGACTCTGGCTACCTTGCTTCTGCACTACCTGCCATACCCGGCTCTGGCCCATGTCTGCCTCTCCGACGGGGTGATGCGCCGTTTACTCGGTAAAAACCGTGGATCCTGAGAAGGGGAGCACCCGCTTTGTCTGATATTCGCCTCGATGGGGTTTCGGTTGGCGCTCTGAGTGACGTGTCGCTGAGCCTTCCGGGTGGGGAAGTGGTCTGTGTTTCCGGGCCCTCCGGCAGCGGCAAGAGCCGGTTGTTGAGAGCCGTGGCAGATCTTGAGCCTCATGAAGGCCAGGTATTTCTGGACAATACGGAACAGTCTTCTGTTTCCGCTCACGACTGGCGCCGGCAGGTAATGATGGTGCCGGCCGACAGCCAGTGGTGGTTTGATGATGTGGGTTCGCACTTCCCGGGAACCTGCCGTGAGCATATTCCCGAAGTCCTGGAGTTTTCCGGTGAGGTGATGAACTGGACAGTCAGCCGGCTTTCGTCTGGTGAGCGCCAGCGCCTGGCACTGTGGCGGGCGCTGGCCATGGAGCCCCTGGCTCTGTTACTGGATGAGCCCACTGCCAACCTTGATGATGACATGACCCGTGCTGTCGAGAAATGGCTCCTGGAAGAAATCCGCCAGCGTCAGATACCAACGCTATGGGTGGCTCATGACCACGCACAGATTCAGCGAGTCGCCAGCCGACACTTTCACATAAACGGTAGCGTTCTGGAGCCTGTCGATGGAAGTCATTGATCTGGCCTGGTGGAAGCTGGGCCTTGCGGCACTCTTGATTCTGGCGCTGGCGGGGGTGAGCCTGTATGCCCGGCTGGGTATCACCCGCAGCCTGCTGATTGCCGCTGTGCGTACGGGGCTGCAACTGGCGCTGATTGGCCTGGTGCTTGAGGCACTGTTTGCCTCGGCGGAGCTCTATTGGGTAGCGCTGTTATCCCTGGTTATGTTGCTGGTGGCCGGGCGCGAGGTGATGGCCCGCCAGAAACGGCGATTGTTCGGGTTCTGGGCGTTCGGTGTTGGTACCGGCGCCATGTTTATCTCGTCTTTCGCGGTGACTATCCTTGCGCTGACGGTGATCATCGGTCCGGAGCCCTGGTACACCCCGCAATACGCCATTCCACTGTTGGGCATGATGTTGGGCAATACCATGACCGGTGTTGCCCTGAGCCTGGACCGGCTGAACGACTCGGTCTGGAACCAGCGAGCGGTGATCGAAAACCGGCTGATGCTGGGCCAGAGCTGGCGGCAAGCCATTGAGGGCATCCGCATGGAGGCCATGCGCAGTGGCATGATGCCATCCATCAATGCCATGGCCGCAGCGGGCATTGTCAGCCTCCCGGGCATGATGACCGGTCAGATTCTGGCGGGCAGCCCGCCGGCGGTTGCGGTGAAATACCAGATTTTGGTGATGCTGTTGATTACTGTCGGTACCGGATTTGGCACGGTGATGGCGGTCAGTTGGGGCAGCCGCCGGCTGTTCGATGACCGTGAGCGTCTGCGACTGGACCGTCTGGTGAAGACAGAGCATTGATTTTCGATGGCCTCCAACATCCGGTCTTGTTATAGTATAACATTTTGGAGGCCCAGCCGATGCCGGAGCAATCCCGTGCCATTCCCACCAACCTGATCCTCGGTTTTCTGGGAGTGGGCAAAACCACCGCCATTCTCGATTTGCTGAAACAAAAGCCGGAACACGAAATCTGGGCGGTATTGGTCAACGAGTTTGGCGAAGTGGGCATTGACGGGGCTATGCTGAAAACGGAAGGGGCATTTGTCCGGGAAGTGCCGGGTGGCTGCATGTGCTGTGTGGCGGGCCTGCCGATGCAGATTGGCCTGAACCAGCTGATTCAAAGAGCCCGGCCTGACCGGCTTTTGATTGAGCCTACCGGGCTGGGCCATCCGTCCCAGATCCTGGACACGCTGACCAGTGAGCATTACCAGAGCGTGCTCAAGCTGGGTCCGGTGCTGACACTGGTGGATCCCCGTAAGCTGGAAGATCCCCGGGTTCTCGAGAACGTACAGTTCCGGGACCAGGTGGCTGCGGCAGACATTCTGGTGGCCAACAAAACAGACCTTTGCAGTTCTCAGCAGTTGGCCGCCTTTGACCGGTGGGCCAGCGATTTGCAGCCGGCGAAGCAGCAGGTCTTTTATACCCGGCATGGTCAACTTGCGCCGGTGTGGCTGGATGGCCAGGCCGACCCGAGAGACGTGAGCTCGCCCCATGCGCACCATCATCACACTCCCAATGACGAGCAACCGGCGCCCGATGTTCAGGAACAGCCCTGGCAAATGGTGAGCAATCAAGGGCAGGGGCATTTCAGCCTGGGCTGGCGCATTCACCCTGACCACGTGTTCGATGAAAACCAGCTGATGGCACTGGCTACTGATGAAGACATCATAAGGTTCAAGGCGGTGTTGCGCACCGAAGAAGGCTGGCGGGTGCTGAATGTTGTGGAAGGGGCGATGTCGGCGTTTGACTCGCAGCCCCGGGGGATGAACCGTATCGAGCTGATCAGCTCATCAGAGCTGGATTCTGCAGCGCTTGATCAGGCTGTTCGTTCTGCGGCCGGCAAGGAATGATCAGCGTGGATGGTGGGCTTGTCCGATGTCCGGTATGCCTTGAGGGAAAGCCGGGTGCTTTCCGGCAAGTTGGTAAACAGGTGTATCTGCGCTGCCCTGTCTGCCAGGCCACGATTATGGCGCCGGAGTCCCGGCTGACGGCCGAGCAAGAAAAACAGGTCTACGAACTGCACGACAACGATCCCGAAGATCCCGGCTATCGTCGTTTCCTCTCCAGGCTGGCTGAGCCATTGATCGAGCGGCTACCGGTGGGCGCCGAAGGGTTGGATTTTGGTTGTGGCCCCGGCCCGGCGCTGGCACTCATGTTTCGTGAGGCGGGCTTTGAAACGGCTCTGTATGACCCCTTCTTTCATCCAGACCCGACGGTGCTCGCCGCCAGCTATGACTTTATTACCTGTACCGAAGTGGTTGAGCACCTGTATCAGCCGGCAGAAGTGTTTCACCAGTTGGACAGCCTGCTCAAACCTGGCGGCTGGCTGGGCATCATGACCTGCTTTCAGACCGACGACGCCCGGTTCGACAACTGGCACTACCGCCGTGATCCGACCCATGTGATGTTCTACCGTGAAGCCACGTTCCAGTGGCTGGCGGATCGTTATGGTTGGCACCTTGAGATCCCCCGCAAAGATGTGGTGTTGCTGCAAAAGCGGGGAGTATGAAAGTGGTCAGCGGCCCGGGCATGTTGGCAGTGCCGGGCAGTCTTTCGCCATGGTTGAATCGGTTTTGAGAGATTCGGAATCGGAGCCGAAGGCTTCCGGAGCCAGACGCCGGGCGCAGGCTTTGGCAGCATGGCCGGTGGATGAGCAGCCCCGGGCCTCCAGGGTGTAACCCAGATTGTTCCAGCCAGCGGCGTATTCGGGGAAGTTGCTGACTACCCGTATGAAGTAACCGGTGGCTTCCGCAAAGTTGTCGTGATCAAAGGCCAGGTTGCCCTGGGCCATGATCGGGGCCGGGTCTGCTGGCCACTGTTTTTCGGCGGTCTGGTAGGCTGTTAACGCCGCTTGCCGGTTGTTGCTGGTTTCCAGGTCGTGGGCAGCCCGAAGGAAAGGCAACCGTCGGGCAGTCGCCGGGGCTTGTGTTGGCGGCAGGGTCACCACGGCCCAGCGTTCAGCCTTGTCCCAGGTCGCCATGAACACTTCATACGGCATGGTGTATTTCTCAAAGGTGCCTGTGTTGAGGGTCAGTGTTTCCCCAACACGGTCGTAGCCGGTGACCACGGCGAAATGCCATTGTGGCCACCATTCCAGTCGCAGGTTCTGCAGGATTAGCACCGGGTTGCCCGCTGCCACTTCCTCTAGCACCGCGTTCAGTTCAGGCTCCAGAGGATACACCAGCAGCCCATGGGCTCTGGCCGTAGCAACCATTTCCACCTGCAATGACCCATTCCGGCCGGGGATGAAAACGTGTTCTTTCAATTCATCCGGGCGAGTGTTCAGGCCCTGATGGTTGAGCACCGTGGCGAGGGCGGCAGGCCCGCACTGGTATTTTTCCTGGGGAAAGAAGGGTACGTCATCCACCAGCACGGTTGATGGTCGTTCTGTCGGTTTGTCAGGCGTGCCCTTGCCGGGCCAGGGGGGTGCGGAGGCACAGCCGGCCAGCAGGGCGAGCATCAGGACGACGCCCAGCCCCCTGCCCGGAGAGCGGTGAACCATCGATTGGTAAATACTTAGCGTATGCAACGAACAAACGGGAACAAGTCTGTTGCACACAGCATATCGGTGACAATAAAGACCAGGAAGAACAACACAATCACACCGACCACGCCCTCGCCGGCGGGCGCTTCTGCCAGTTGCTGTTCAAAGTCAGCCAGTTCGGCCGGTGTAAGGTTGTTGATGCGATCGGCGACGGTGTCCTTGCTGACGCCCAGCTCCGATAGCTTATCCTGCACTTCCTGCTTCTCCAGCATGTTAAGCAATTGCTGCCGGTCAAGCTGGGCCTGTTCCTGCTGAATCATATCGCCGGTACTGACCATGGCTGCATTGGCCACGCTGGAAAAAGTTGTCGCCATTGCCAGTACCGCAATCATAACGAGAGATATCTGTTTGAGATAACCGCGTAATTCAGGCATGTCAGATCCTCCAGGTTTGCTTTGATTAAAGCGTAGGCAGAGTTGGTGGCTGATTCAAACCTTATCACGAATCAATCCAGGCCCTGCCTCGGAGAGGAAGTGTGTCAGCCGTTGGCAAACCGGTCTGTGATCAATTCTGAAAAGTAGCGCAAAACGTCGCTGGCGGCCGGTGCGGGCGTAACCTCTGCCCGCAGCTGTGATGCATTGAGCCCTTCCTGATCGAGTTCGGGTGTTTGAACCTCCAGATAGGCTTTCATAATCTGGTCAGTGAACTCCGGATGGAATTGTACGCCCCAGGCATTGGTGCCCACGCGGAACGCCTGGTGGGGCTCGAAGCTGGAGTTTGCCAGCAATATCGCCCCCGGTGGGAGTTCCAGTACCGACTGTTTGTGAGTCAGTTGCGCGGGAAACTGCAGCGGCATCTGCTGAAACAGGGGATCACCATTGGCGGTGTCCAGAAGGGTGACCTGTTTGGTGCCTGTGTCCCGGCCCTCGGGATGAAAACCGACTTTGCCGCCCAGTGCGTGGGCCAGCAACTGATGGCCGTAGCACACACCGAGCACCGGCACCCGGTCTGCCACAGCCTGTTGTGTCCACGCGGCAGCTGTTTCACTCCAGGCAGCCTGTTCACTGACCATCGCCGGAGAGCCGGTGATAACAATCCCGTCCCAGTCCGCGGGCTGGCCCGGCGGGGCGGTTACGGTAACATCGGCAACGGTCAGATCGAGGTCGGCCGACAGCCCACGAACAAACCACGCATCAAAATCCCCGAGCTGCTCGCGGATCTGCGGGTAGGTGGATCCGGTTTTCAGGATGACGACTTTCGGTTTCTGTTTGTGGGGCATGCCGGGGCCTCTCTGGCGTTATTCCTGGGGCAATTCCGCGTTGTGATAAATGTTCTGTACGTCGTCCAGATCGTTCAGCATATCCATGAACTTCTCGAACAGCGGAATGTCGTCGCCTTCCACCGGGGCGGTCGTTTTGGGCAGGAACTGAATCTCATCGACGTCGAATTCGATACCTTCGAATGCTTCCTCCAGTGCCTGTTTTGCCTTGGCGTACTCGGTGTTCGGGGTGAAGACGGTGATTGTGCCATCTTCCAGTTCAATGTCGGAAACATCGACATCGGCTTCCATCAGTGCTTCCAGTACGCCTTCTTCGTCTTCGCCGGGAAAGGCAAAAATGGCGCAGTGGTCGAACATGTGGGTCACGGCCCCGGGAGTGCCGATTTTGCATTTGGTTTTGGTAAAGGCAAGGCGAACATCGCCGAAGGTGCGGTTCGGGTTGTCAGTCAGGCAATCGACAATCACCATGCAGTTGCCCGGGCCGTAGCCTTCGTAGCGAGCCGCAGAATAATCCTCACCACCGCCTCCCTGGGCTTTATCGAGGGCTTTGTCGATAACGTGGGCGGGTACCTGGTCTTTCTTGGCTCGGTCAATCAGGCCACGCAGTGAAAGGTTGGCCTGCGGATCCACGCCGCCGGCTTTGGCGCACACGTAGATTTCACGACCATACTTGCTATAGACCTTGGTTTTCGCGGCGGCCGTTTTGGCCATGGATTCTTTGCGGTTCTGAAACGCTCTGCCCATCTGTGGTGCCCCTCGGATTTCCATTGAAAGGCAGGATTTTACTGAACCGGAGGGGATTGGAACAGGGCTATTGTCGTTCCTTTCAGGAAAGGACTGTTTCCGCGTCCTTGCGGAAACAGGGGGAACGGTTTGAGAACAGTGTGCTCAGGTGTAGTCGACCGGCTGGCGATAGTTGTCCTGGGTGACCAGGTCGATACCGCAATCCACACTGGATACCCAGTTCAGGAACTTGTCCACCATGGCCGGGCCCTCGAATCGCTTGCCATGCTGGGGCACGATGGCCTGTACATCCATTTTCCGAACCATGTTGGCCCAGAGCTGGCAAACACTTCTCGATGCAATGTAGCGGCGATGGAAACCGAGCATGGTCGGGATGTGTTTTTCAAAATCTTCCACCGGCTTGTGATCTTCTTCTGCGCCCAGCGAGGCACCAAGATCGCCGGAGAACAGGATTTTCGAGACCGGATCGTAGAACTGCAGGTTGCCAACGGAATGCATGAAGTGCGCCGGCAGGCACTGGATAAATGTGTCGCCGAAGTTCACGTTGATGCCGCCGTCCGGAACGCTGATGATGCGATCGTAAACGCTACCGCTGAGCTGGGTAGTGACATAGTTGGAAACCAGGTGCGGCAGGAACCGGGCCCAGAGTTTAGATGTGACGATTTTTGCGCGGGTGTGAATAATCCAGCGGTCGATGGCACCGATGATGTCCGGATCCTGGTGAGAGGCGAAGACAAAATCCATATCCCGGATATTCATGTAGCGTGAAGCCGCTACTGACAACGGGGTGTAGGTGAGATCACCGCCCGGATCAATCAGGGCTTCGTGCTTGCCGTCGACAATCAGAAACTGGTTGGACTGGACGCCTTCGCCAGTAACCAGGGAGTCGAACATCAGACATTTGTGGTGCCCGTCGTCGAACAGAACAATCGGTTCAGCCGCCATCTCGTTCTCCTGCAGTCGTGAATATTCGGCCAACAGTGTCTGTTTGTCTGGCGAACGGCCGGATATTGCAATTTGCCAGTGAGGTTACAGAATCAATGTCTCTGACGAATTGCCGCAGGTCAATTGTTTGATATTCCTCAAGTGGTTAGTGGGCCTATGGCCACTGCCCCGTTAGTGTTCAGTACCGATTGCGCAGGCATACTTTTTGTCGTATCGACGGTCAGCCCATAGTTGGTAAATCCGGTTGGCGATGGGATAAATGATGGGCCATAACAATGGTTTGAGAAGAAAGCCCAGTGGCGTGTGGGACCAGGCCCGAACGTTGGCCGGAAGCCCGATTACCCATTCACCGGTCCAGGTTTTCATGTGCAGACGTCTGAGCAAGTCCTCGCGGGAAGGCAGCGAGGTACTGGCGGATTTCTGCTGGTGAATGTCCGCAAAAATCAGATGGCCCTGCTGCAGCTTCCTCAGAGTTTTGATTTCTTTGGCACACAATGGGCAGCTTCCATCGTAAAACAGCGTGTCGTATCGCGGTGACATCTGGATCTCCGAATTGTAAGTTAGGAGGCTATACGTGAACTGAGCGGCGTTCGGTTCATTAAACCCGGAGATGTTTGCAGTTTTATAACAGATAAGCTGAAATCGATTGTGTTGTCGGTCTGGCTGCGGGATCCCCCACGAATAGAGGTACTTTTGGCCAATGGATGAGCAAAAACCGGAGCTTAGTGAGCCCGATAGCAGCAGGCATCTTCTGCGGGAGCTGGCCACGCCGATTTACGGACTTTTCACGCTGGGTGTTCTCTACACCCTGTACCTGGCTCACCAGATCGTGTTGCCAATTGTACTGGCGATCATGACCAGCCTGCTGCTTTCGCCTCTGGTGAAAAAAGCACGCCTGAAATGGCGAATGCCCAGGGTTGTGAGTGCACTGGTGCTGGTGATGATTGTCCTGGCGGGTATTGTCGGCCTGGGTGCGGCTGTAACGGCGCCGGCGCTGGAGTGGTCAGAGAGAGCGCCTGAAGGATTATCCCGTTTGTTGATGGGTGACAGTGAAATCATGCGCCAGCTGGACCGGGTCAGCCGGTCTGCTGAAGAAGTGGAAAAATCAGTGGAAGGGCTCTCCGAAGAGGAGGGCAAGTCAGCACCCACGACGGTCGTGCTGCAAACCCAGTCTTGGCGTAGTCAGTTGATGACCAAGGCCCGTAACGGAGTGGCAGGGCTTTCGCTGGCCCTTGCCCTGACTTATTTTCTGCTGGTCAGTGGTGACCGGCTGATCCGGAATTTCATCAAGCAACTGCCCCGATCCCAGAGAAAAACGGTGCTGCGGATAACGCATGATTCCCAGCACCTGATTGCCCAGTTTCTGGCGATACTGACGCTGAATAACGTCTCTGTCGGCTTGTTGACCGGTCTGATCTGCTGGGCTGTCGGCCTGCCGGACCCGGCGGTCTGGGGCCTGGTGGCCGGGCTGGCACGTTTCATCCCGTATCTGGGCAACATGCTGACCATCGGGTTGCTGGCGCTGGTGTCGATCATTTCTCTGGACAGCCCCTGGATGATGGCTGTGGCACCGCTGAGTTTTGTCGGGCTGGTGATACTGGTCGGGATGTTCCTGGAGCCCTGGATTCATGGCTTCCGGATGGCCATCAACCCGGTCATTATTTTCGTCTCCATCTTTTTCTGGGGCTGGCTCTGGGGGCCGGTAGGTGTATTGCTGGCGGTGCCGTTGATGACGGTGATTCAGGTGGTGCTTAAGCAGATACCGAAACTGAGGCCGGTTTACAGGGTGATTGCCCGGTAACTGCTGGATATCCGAAATACCCTCCTGACATGGCGGAGGATCTTTCCTATCCTGTTGAGACAGCTAATGTTAACAGGCTAAACAACGAGGGAGGCCCATCCGCCAATGATTCCGAATACCATGAAAGCAATGGTACTGACCGGCCATGGTGGTATCGACAAGCTCGAATACCAGGATACGTCCGTTCCTCAACCCGGTTCTGGTGAAGTGTTAGTGAAGATAACCGCCACCGCTAAAAACAACACCGATCGCAAGGCGCGGGAAGGGCTGTACCCGACCAAAAAGGGCGAGATGACCTCGTTCCAGATGGGCGGCAAACCCACACTGGAATTTCCCCGCATCCAGGGTGCCGACATCGTGGGGCGTGTGGTTGCCGTGGGCGAAGGCGTTAGCGACAACCGCATTGGTGAGCGCGGACTGCTGGACTTTAACCTCTACGCCAATGACCGCACCGACATCAACCTGACCCCGGATTATTACGGTCACGGTGCCGACGGTGGCTTTGCCGAATACGTGGCGCTGCCCTCGGACCAGTTCCACCACATTCCCAATCCGGAACTGGCCGATGCCGAGCTGGCGGCCATGGGTATGTGTTCCTACCAGACCGCCTATCACATGCTTACGTCTGCCAACGTGCAGGCAGGTGAGCGTGTGCTGGTAACCGGCGCCAGTGGCGGCGTGGGCACAGCCCTGATCCAGTTATGCCGCGTGATTGGCGCTGTTCCGTACGCATTAAGCAAGCAGGACAAGGCCGACGCGCTGCTGGAACTGGGCGCCGAGGCGGTGCTGGATCGCAGCAATATGGAGTCGTTCGTTGACCGGGTGAAAACCGTCACCGGGGGCAAGCCGCTGGATGCAGTGATGGACCTTGTGGGCGGCGAGATGACCGACATCTTTATCGACGCCATGATCTTCGACATGAATGCCCGCAGCACCTATCCGCGCCTGAGCATTGCCGGCGCCAGCGGCGGCAACATCAGCGAGATCCTGTGGACACGGATCTACCTCTACCAGGTGCAGATTTTCGGGGTTTCCCACGGTACCCGGGAGGAAGCCGCGCAATTGATGACCTGGATTCGCGATGGCCACCTGAAACCGGTGCTGCATGGCGCTTTCCGTTTGTCCGAGCTGCACAAAGCAGAAGCGTATTTCGTGAACCGGGGCAGCAACTATCTGGGCAAAATAGTGATTGTGCCGGACGCCCAATGGCAGGAACACGGCGAACCTTTCGCTCTGGAGGTAAATTGATGAAACCGGAACTGAGCATTCAGCTGATGGACACCCACGCCGGCGGCGACGTCAGCCGCATTGTCACCGGTGGTATCGATCTGCTGCCCGGCGAAACCGTGCGTGAGCAGATGGAATATCTGCGCGACGATGCTGACGGCCTGCGCCGATTGCTGCTGGAAGAGCCCTACGGTATTCCTGAAATGTCGGTGGATCTGCTGGTTCCGGCAACCGACCCGCGAGCGGCGGCCGGTTACATCATTATGGAAGTGATGGGGTACCCCATTTACTCGGGCTCCAACACCATCTGCACCGCGACGGCTGTTCTTGAGGCCGGCATTGTGCCCAAACAGGAAGGCAAGCAGCAGTTCATGCTGGAGTCGCCGGCCGGGTTGGTGAACATCGAGGCCACAGTGCACGATGGGGTAGTGGAGGCCATTACCTGCGAAGGCCTGCCCAGCTACATCCACACCTATGAGGCCACCATTAATGTGCCGAACATTGGCGAGGTGACTTACAGTGTGGCTTACAGCGGCGGGTTCTATGCCTTGGTGGATGCCAAAGAACTGGGTTTTGACCTGACCCTGGACGAAGAGCGGGATCTGGCCCGCACGGCCCATGCCATTGTGGAAGCGATAAAAGCCGAAAGGGGCTTCTCCCACTACACCCTGGGCGACGTTGGCCCCTTGCCGTTCCTGCATTTTATGGGGCCGGTGGAACGCATTGCCGACGGCTATTACCGTTCTCGCTCGGCCACCTATGTGCACCCCGGT
>Ga0306867_1001151_pt1 | contig 12747 bp, 13 predicted proteins | sample AntRauTorckE6831_FD_190432 | JGI IMG/M metagenome (GOLD analysis project Ga0306867, IMG submission 190432) | Saline lake microbial communities from Rauer Islands, Antarctica - Metagenome Torckler E6 #831 (v2) (version 2) | ecosystem: Environmental > Aquatic > Non-marine Saline and Alkaline >... | reverse complement strand
CTGATCCGCCTGTTTCAGTGTAACCGTTCATTCCACGACGTAGTTGACTTACTTCACGTCCCGAAGTGGCCTGAGTAATCCCGGCGAGACCTTGTACTGCTTCTTGCCATCATCGCCCAGCACGATCACACTTTTACGGTTGATCTTGGTGACGATCGCGAACACCGGCCCTTCCCGGCCTTCGAAGGTTACTTTCAGGCCGACCCGCAACTGACTCAGGGCTTGCAGGGTTTCGTGCTCTTGCAGTTCATCAATGCGCTGGCAGATGTACTGGTTCAGTTCCAGTAGCTGATCAATGCTCAGGTCGTCAATGCGCATGAACGGTGGCCTCCGGCTGTTTGCTCTGGCGGTCAGGGTGGCGTGGGTCGATCAGTGCGCGTAACGGCGTGTCGGCGAACCGGGTTTTCCAGAGTCGCGGTGTCAGGTCCGCCACCTCGCGGGCCGAGTGTTGGCTGATGCGTTGCAGTACGTCCACCAGGTAGGTGTATGGATGGATGCCATGCAGCTTGCAGGTACTGATCAGGCTCTGGATGATCCCAACATGTTCAGCCCCCAGTTCGGTCCAGCAGAACAGCCAGTTTTTTCTCCCCATTGGAATGGGGCGCAAGGCCCGTTCCAGGTGGTTGGTGTCGGGTTGTACGTCCGGATCCTCCAGGAACACCGTCAGGCTCGTTTCCCGGCTGAGCACGTAGTTCAGAGCTTTGGTCAGCGGTTCGCTGGGCAACAGACCACCGCGTTCCAGTTGATCCCGGCACCACTGGAAGAAGTCGCTGACCACCGGCTTTGAGTGGTCCAGCCGGTACTGACGCTTCTTCTCACCAGTCAGTCCCAGGGCTTTGATGGCATCTTCGGTGCTGTACAGCTTTGCGATCTGTTGCAGGGCTTCGGTGGCCTTCTCCGGATGATCCTTCTGGGCGTCGATAAAATATCTTCGGCTATGCACCCAGCATTGAGCGTGGGTAATGCCTTCCTGGGCCTCGGCATAGCGGGCATAAGCGGCATAACCGTCACTGATCAGGGTGCCACTGAACTGATCGTTCAGAACCTGCTCGATGTGCAGTCGGCCTCGACTGTTCGAGTAGGTAAACACCACTTCATCGGCATCGCCGTACAGCGGCCAGAACCAGCCGGATTTCATCTTGCCTTTTTGCGGGCCTGCCCGGCCCTGGTGGCCGGCCTTGATGGGCGTTTCGTCCATGGCTAGCACCCGGCTGCGCAGCACGTTGTCGGTCTGGGCATCCACAATGGGTCGAAGCAGGTCGATGGTCCGCTTCACCAGGTTAGTCAGGGTGCTGCGGCTGACGGTGATACCGGCCTGTTGGATGCGCTGATGCTGGCGATACAGCGGCAGATGGAACTGGAACTTGTCCACCAACAGCCCGGCCAGCAGGCTGACATCGGCCAGGCTGTTGTCCAGCACGTTGAACGGAGCCGGCGTTGTCACTGGCTTCTCGGTTCCTTTACGTCGGAACACCGGGCGTTCGCACTTGAGCACCACATAGCTGGAGGCCCGCTGGGCCAGCCGGTAAGTGGTTTTGGTGCCGATGATGTCGTACTGGTCGGCATCCGGGCCGGTCAGCTCTGGCGGTAACTGTTCGATGACTTCCACCGGGACATCGGCGGTAAAGCGCAGGCCAGTATCATTCAGGCAATCGTCGTCCCGCTGCTTCTTGCCGGTGCCGCGCTGATAGGCTTTAACGATGCGCTTTTCTTCCTCAGCAGGCTTTTCAGGCAGTAAAGCTTCATCCGACTGGAACAGGTTGTCCTGTTCCGGAATATCATGGACCTGCTTCTCGGATTTAGGGCCGAACAGCTGCTTCTTGAACCAGTCCAGCTGGTGTTTCAGCTGACGAATCGCGTCAGACTGTGCGCTCAACTGCTCCCGCAGCAAGGCGTTCTCCTCGGCCAGGGCCGAGTAGGAAGGTGCGTTGGAATGGGGTGCGGAAGCCGTTGAATTCATGGCTGATATTATACCAAACACCCATCCCTTATGCCCCTCGAAAACGCTTGAATTGGCGGTATTTTTGCACCTCAATGCCATCAATCAGCAGCTGTAAATCCGTCTGGGTCAAGGCTCGCTGACCCGCGGCGGAGGGCGGCACCCGGAACTGTCCCTGCTCCAGACGCTTGGCCCACAGGCAATAACCGGTGCGGTTAAAATACAACATCTTCATCTGGGTTTTGCGACGATTGACGAAGACGAAATACTGGCCGCTGAGCGGATCGTGCTTGAGCTGGTTTCGCACCAGGGCACTCAAGCCCCGGAAGGATTTGCGCATGTCTGTGGGCTCGGTGCACAGCCAGATCCGGGCCTGGCTATCGAGCCCGATCACCCGTTCTGGCTCAGCCGCAGTTCGACGCCGTTGCCGAGGCTCAGCACAATGTTCCAGCCTGGACTGGATGATTGCGACGCGCCCATCAACGATGACAAATCCAGGAAGCTGGCTTCACCGGAATCCGCCGAAGCACCAGCCGACTGATCGGGCAGGCGCTTGCGCCAGTTGCAGAAGCTGGCGTAACCAATGCTCTGCTGCTTGCAGAACTGCATGGCCGACAAGCCGCTGTTCTGTTGCTGATCAACCAGGGCCTGCCATTGTTCTGGGGTTCGGTGTTGTCTCATGGGGGTAACCTCGTGCTGGGGAATGTGAGGTTACTGTAGAGAGAAACTCATCGGGGTGGCAGGACGTCCTAGAATGACCGGTTACATAGCAGAAGCAAGAATTGTCTTTTTCATGTTGCGTCTTCCTATTTGTGTTAACTCAGGTTTGCGACGGGCTCAGATCCCGATTTTTCATGGCAGCTCCAGCATCGCTGGCGCCACCGAATTCGTGATCGGCATGACATGCAGCAGCAAGGCCGATATTTTTTCTTCTTGGTCCCTTGGATTCATAGAATAAGTGCAGCACTTTGGATCAGCAGGTAGAGGTAGGAGGGCCGTTGCCGGTACCCTCATTCGCTTTACCGACCAAAGTGAAGAGAACCATGGGATACCGACAACTGACCCAGGCACAACGATACCAGATTTCGGCCTTCTTGCGAGTAGGCTGGAGTCAGCGAAGAATAGCCCAGGAGATCAATTGCCACAGCTCGACCATCAGTCGTGAGCTACGCCGCAATCGAACCCTGAATGAGTATGAGCCGATGGAAGCCGGTCGTTTGTCCTGGCGCCGGCGCAAAGGAGCTCACAAATCTCATAAACGAGCGCCCTCATTAATAGATTGGGTGACCAAGCAAATTCAAAGCGAATGGAGCCCTGATCAGGTAGCCGGTTTTATGAGGCGAGTTGGCAGTATCCAGGTCAGCCATCAATGGATTTATAATCTGATTTACCGGGACAAAATCGCCGGTGGCGACCTATGGAAGTATTGCCGCTTGCCTTGCCAGAGGCGTTATCAGCGCCATCTTGCTAAGCGGGCGGGATTAGGCAAGATCCCGTATCGCGTGGGCATTGAGCACCGGCCCAAAGCCGTCGATGATCGTCTGCATATAGGCCACTGGGAAGGAGATACAATTCTTCACGGGCATAAGAATTCAGGGGCGGTCACTCTGGTTGAAAGGCGGTCCGGCTACCTGCTCGCAGACTGTGTGCCGAAGCTGAAAACCGACTTGGTCACAGATGTCATCATCCGCGAGCTAAGGCCAATCAGAGGGGCCGTACAGACGCTGACATTAGACAACGGTTCTGAGTTTTCGGACCACCAAACGTTCAGCAAAACGCTGTCGCTAACATCGTATTTTTGTGACCCTTACCGATCCAGTCAGCGTGGCTCCAACGAGAATACGAATGGCCTTTTGAGGCAATATTTTCCGAAGGGCACTGACTTCGCCAAGGTGTCCAGAAAAGCCATCAGGCAAGCGGTGAACAGACTGAATAACCGGCCAAGAAAACGGCTGGGTTATCGCACACCGGCAGAGGTTTTCTGGGGTGAATACTCAGGAGGCCTGGATACGAGCGGTGCTGCACTTATTACTTGAAACCAAGCCGACTGGGCAGCGCCGAGTCTTGCGTGTCAAACACTTACACAGCTTTTTTAAAGCTTTAAGTGATGAAAACGTTTTAATACATTAGCAGTGTTTTTGCAAATTTTTAATGGTGATTTTTTAGGCCTTTTTGCACCTGCCAAAAACCCTGTTATGACACTCTAACCTTTCAGTTTTATGACACTGCGGAGACTTTCAGAAGCCTTATCCAACAAATTCAGGGCCAACACCAAAAAACACCATAAAATTCAAACAAATACAGAGAGCTTACTCTGCCACATTCTCGCCTGCTCGAAATTGACCCAGAATATACGCACTTTCATGAGGCACAGTTACCACCCATGTCACTTTTTTGCGCATCATTTGTTCTTTCCTGCCGCTTCAAGCATAAAGGTTACGGGTCCGTCATTGATAAGAGACACCTTCATGTCTGCACCAAACTCGCCCTCACCTACACGGTCAGCACCCAGCTCGCTTTCAGCCAGTGCAACAAACTCCCGATACAGGCTATTTGCCATCTCCGGAGTAGCGGCCCGCGAAAAGCCCGGACGTGTGCCGGAACCGGTATCAGCGGCAAGCGTAAATTGAGGAACAATGAGGAGTGAGCCACCGGAGCTCTGAACGTTAATGTTCATCCGGCCTTGCTCGTCTGGAAAAATACGGTAAGAGAGAATCTTTCGGCATAGTTCCTTTGCCTCTTTCAATGAATCGTCCTTTTCAACACCTAGCAGCAACAAAAGCCCGGGGCCAATGGCAGAAATCTGCTGGCCATCAATCACCACACTGGCTTGCGATACGCGCTGGATCAGTCCTTTCATTCAGTCCCTGACAAGTTTTACACGGCGTTGCGAATTCAAATCGTTTCGGAGTGTATAACCAGGTAAGTTCAGACGCAACCATTGTTTTTTAGCCACAGAACCCACGGAAGAACACGGAAGGAAAAGATGAAAAGATTTTTTAGCCACTAAACCCACGCAATAACACGAAAAAAAGATTAACTGCATAAAGATATCTTTGCTTTTTTCCGTGTTCTTCCGTGGATTCCGTGGCCAAAAACGTCCTTAGCTTTTCTTCGCGCGCTTGCGCTCGTTCTCTGTCAGAAGCTTCTTGCGCAGGCGGATGGACTTGGGCGTCACTTCCACCAGCTCGTCATCGTCGATGAATTCGAGCGCCTGCTCCAGCGTGTGCTTGATGGGCGGAACAAGTGCGATCACTTCTTCTTTACCCGAGGCACGCATGTTATCCAGCTTCTTGGCTTTCGTGGGGTTGATCACGATGTCGTTGTCGCGGCTGTGAATACCACACAGCTGCCCTTCATAGACTTCGTCGCCCGGCGCCAGGAAAAGCTTGCCACGGCTCTGCAGGGTTTCCAGCGAGTAGGTCATGGCCGTACCTTTGGCCATGGAGATCAGCACGCCGTTCTGACGGCTGCCCATGGCGCCCTCTTTCACCGGACCGTAATGACTGAACGTCGAGGTCAGGATACCGCTGCCAGAGGTCATGGTCAGGAAGGTGTTACGGAAGCCGATCAGACCACGAGCCGGGATCACGTATTCCACGCGCATGCGGCCTTTGCCGTCCGGGATCATGTTGGTCATGTCGCCTTTGCGCAGACCCAGTTGCTCCATTACCGGCCCCTGGTGCTGCTCTTCGATGTCGACAATCACGTTTTCGTACGGCTCTTGCTTCTTGCCGTCGATCTCGCGAATCACCACTTCAGGGCGACCTACGGCGAGCTCGAAGTTTTCACGACGCATGTTTTCAATCAGCACCGACAAGTGCAGCTCACCACGACCGGAGACTTTGAACTTGTCTGCCGATTCACCATCTTCCACGCGCAACGCCACGTTGTGCAGCAACTCTTTTTCCAGACGCTCTTTAATGTTCCGGCTGGTCACGTACTTGCCTTCTTTACCAGCGAACGGTGAGTCGTTCACCTGGAAGGTCATCGATACGGTCGGCTCATCAACGGTCAGAGGCGGCAGCGCTTCTACGTTGTTCTGGTCACACAGGGTGTCGGAGATGAACAGCTCATCCAGACCGCTGATACAAATAATGTCGCCAGCCTGGGCTTCGTCCACTTCCACGCGCTGCAGGCCGGAGTGGCCCATAATCTTGAGGATACGACCGTTACGCTTCTTGCCATCAGTATCGATAGCAGAAACCGGGGTGTTAGTTTTCACCTTACCGCGAGCGATACGGCCAATGCCGATGACACCCAGAAAGCTGTTGTAGTCCAGCTGGGAGATCTGCATCTGGAACGGACCTTCCGGGTCTACTTCCGGCGCCGGAACGTGGTCAACAATCGCCTGGAAAACGGCATCCATGTTGTCGTCCAGCTCTTCGTGCTCCATGCCAGCAATGCCGTTCAGGGCACTGGCGAAAACAATCGGGAAGTCCAGTTGCTCTTCTGTGGCGCCGAGGTTGTCGAACAGGTCAAACACCTGATCTACCACCCAATCGGGACGTGCGCCCGGGCGGTCGATTTTGTTCACAACCAGAATCGGGCGCAGGCCGGCATCAAACGCTTTCTGGGTAACAAAGCGTGTCTGCGGCATGGGGCCATCGATGGAATCCACCACCAGCAGCACACTGTCTACCATGCTCATTACCCGCTCAACTTCACCACCGAAATCAGCGTGACCCGGGGTGTCGACGATGTTGATGTCGTAGTCGTGCCATTTCAGCGCCGTATTCTTGGCAAGGATGGTAATGCCACGCTCTTTTTCCTGGTCGTTGGAGTCCATCACCCGCTCGCTTTCGAGCTCTTTACGCTCGAGGGTACCGGACTGGCGCAACAACTGATCGACAAGAGTGGTCTTGCCGTGGTCTACGTGGGCGATAATGGCTACGTTTCTGAGCTTGCTGATATCATTCGACATATATGAGATTTCACTTCATTAAAAATAGAGTGCTGCACGCGATCGGGTACAGAACTCAAAATGTGCTCTCAGCCTGCGGAGGCTTTAGCTTGAAAATAGAGGGTGCGAGATTGTACATGGTTTAATCTTTCAGTTATATGAATTTCTTTACGCGAGGCGGAGCAAGGCAGCCAGGGATCACCGCGCACCGTTATCATGCAATAAACCGCAAAACGCACCACGCTGGTGCGCCATGCTTGTGCAAAACCGACCTGAATCAAAAGCAGAACAATCCATCGCCCGCACCAAAGCCTTGCAGTTGCGCCGTTGTGGCGCAATCCGGTAAAACTGGCAAGCGCCTTGCAGTACGTCAATTAGCCGCATATGACAGGTAAGAGCGAAAAGCTTCTGGTAAGCTGCTCTAACCAGTAAAAAGATCGGGCCTCAGCATTATTCTGAACGATCCGGCACAACGAACATGCAAATACAAACGGAGCATGCACAATGTCCAAGACAATTGATCTGATCAACGAACACGAAGTTAAGTGGGTAGACCTGCGCTTCACCGACAGCCGCGGTAAAGAGCAGCACGTGACGCTGCCTGCCACCGAAGTAGACGACGATTTCTTCGCTGACGGCAAGATGTTTGACGGCTCTTCCATCTCCGGCTGGAAAGGCATCAACGAATCCGACATGATCCTGATGCCGGTCGACGAAACTTCCGTGCTGGATCCGTTTACCGAAGAAACCACCATTAACATCACCTGCGACATCGTAGAACCGACTACCATGCAGGGCTATGAGCGTGACCCGCGTTCGGTTGCTAAGCGTGCCGAGGAATACCTGAAGTCCACCGGCATCGCCAACGGCGCCCTGTTCGGCCCGGAGCCGGAATTCTTCGTATTCGATTCCGTAAAATGGAACGTGGACATGCAGGGTGCGATGTACCACATCCACTCTGAAGAAGCCGCCTGGGTTTCCGGCGAAGACTTCGACCGCAATAACATCGGCCACCGCCCGGGCGTTAAAGGCGGCTACTTCCCGGTTCCTCCGGTAGACAGCCTGCATGACCTGCGTGGCGCCATGTGTGCCGCCATGGAATCCATGGGCCTGGAAATTGAAGTACACCACCACGAAGTGGGAACCGCCGGCCAGTGTGAAATCGGCGTTGGCGCCAATACCCTGACCCGCAAGGCTGACGAAGTTCAGATCCTGAAGTACTGCGTGCACAACGTGGCTCATGCCTACGGCAAGACTGCCACCTTTATGCCCAAGCCCGTTGTTGGCGATAACGGCTCTGGCATGCACGTACACATGTCACTGAACAAAGACGGCAACAACCTGTTTGCGGGTGACGGCTATGCCGGCCTGAGCGAAATGGCGCTGTACTACATCGGCGGCATCATCAAGCACTCCAAAGCCATCAACGCCTTCACCAACGCTTCAACCAACAGCTACAAGCGTCTGGTTCCGGGCTTTGAAGCTCCGGTTATGCTGGCCTACTCCGCCCGCAACCGTTCCGCTTCCATCCGTATTCCGTACGTGAACAGCCCGAAAGGCCGTCGCGTGGAAGTACGCTTCCCGGATGCCTCCGCCAACCCGTACCTGGCGTTCGCGGCACTGATGATGGCCGGCCTTGACGGTATCCAGAACAAGATCCACCCGGGCGATGCCATGGACAAGGATCTGTACGACCTGCCGAAGGAAGAGGCCCTGAACATTCCTCAGGTAGCCACCACCCTGCAGGAAGCACTGGAAGCACTGAAAGACGACCACGAGTTCCTGACTCGCGGCGGCGTGTTCACCGAGGACATGATTGCCGGCTACATCGAACTCAAGGAAGGCGAAGTAGAGCAGCTGAACATGACCACCCACCCGGTGGAATTCGAGCTGTACTACTCCTGCTAAGATTGTCTTACCGAGACAATCCTGCAGAGTACTGCCTTGCAAATGCCTCGCACCAAACCGGTGCAAGGCATTTGCAACTCAAGAGCCCCGCCCAGTGCGGGGCTTTTTTGTTCTTAACGAGATGTAACCAGCTCGCCCCTGCCAGCCGTTGCAATGCCATCCCACGGCACCGATAATCCGGTAGAAAGGACTGCAACACAGGTTACCGGAATGAAAACATCCCTCGCACTCGCAACTGGTTTACTGGTTTTGGCCACCACCGCTCAGGCCGAGGTTTACCGCCATGTGGATCAATACGGCAACGTCACCTACTCCGATGAACCTATTGATGGCGGCGAAACGGTCAAGGTAAAGCCCGTCACCACCATTACCCTGCCCAAGCCTGAAGCGGTGCAGGAAACCGACGCTTTAAGACAGCAGGTAGCGGAACAGGGCGCAGCCTATGACAGCGTTTCGTTCACCTACCCCCAAAACGATCAGGCCTTTCATAGCGGAAACGGCAACGTAACCTTTGAAGTGCAGAGCTCCCCCGGGCTCCAGAATGACCACAAATACGAAGTGACTCTCGACGGCCAACCCGTGGGCCAGACCCGATCCAACCAGCTCACCGTGGAAAATATCTACCGGGGCACTCACGAAGCCCGCGTTCACATCGTGGACAATAACGGTGTCCAGGTGAAGACGGGCTCGCCAATCAGCTTTACCGTGCATCGTCCATCGGTACAAAACTAACCCTCACCACAAAATGCACTGCAATAGTGCATTTGCACCAGCATAAGGCCATACTCTGGGCAGCCAAGGGGCAATCCCCGGCTGCCTGTAGCGCCTGAATACGCGTCCTGCACCAACCTACAGCACCAGCCTGCCCTGCCAGGCGACGTTTGCCCGCCCTTGGCTCATTGCCTCCCTTCAGGTTCGAAAGCTGGTTCGCTTTTTGCAGCCTGTAGCTCAATCGGGAAGTTACACATCCATTCAAACCGGAAATCAGCTATGTCGCCTCATTCACCCGCCCTGACCAACCATGGCTATAAAAGCATTCTGGACGGCCTGACCACGGCGGTACTGGTGCTGGCCGAAGACCTGAGCATCCGTTACCTTAACCCGGCAGCCGAAAGCCTGTTCAAAACCAGCCTGGCCCGCAGCCAGGGCCTGCCACTGAATGATGTTCTGGTGGATTCCGAAGGCGCCCTCGAGATCCTTTACGAAGCTGCCCGGAATGGCCGGACCTACACCCGGCGTGAAGCCGAACTTTTCCTGCTCTTCGGCTCCCGACTGGTGGTGGACTATTCGGTGACCCCTCTGAACGCAGGCAGCGCCGAACTATTGATGGAAATCCAGCCCCGGGAACGGCTGATGCGAATCAGCCGGGAAGAAGACATCATCTCCCAGCAGGAAACCAGTCGCATTCTGGTGCGGGGCATGGCCCATGAGATTAAAAACCCGCTGGGTGGCATACGCGGTGCAGCTCAACTGCTCGACCGGGAGCTTACCGATGAAGGCCAGCGCGAATACACCAAGGTGATCATCAATGAAGCCGACCGCCTGCGCAGCCTGGTCGACCGTATGCTGGGGCCAAACAAAGCACTCACCAAAGCGGCCACCAACATCCACGAAGTGCTGGAGCGCGTGCGCACACTGATTGAAGCCGAAAGCAAAGGCCGCATCCAGCTCAAACGCGACTACGACCCCAGCATCCCTGAATTTTCCGGCGACAAAGAGCAACTGATTCAGGCTTTCCTGAACATTGCCCGCAACGCTATGGAAGCGGCATTTGAGAACAACACCGCGCAACCAGCCACTATCTGTTTCCGTACCCGCGCACTGCGCCAGTTCACCATCGGTCACCGGCGCCATCGCCTGGTGTGCCGCGTAGATATTATCGACAACGGCCCTGGCATTCCCGCCGACCTGCTGCAGAACATCTTCTACCCGATGATCAGCGGTCGCGCCTCGGGCACCGGCCTGGGCCTTTCCATTACCCAAAGCATCATCGGCCAGCATCATGGCCTGGTGGAATGCGAGAGTGAGCCCGGAAGAACCGACTTCATCATCTTCCTGCCTCTGGAGGAGCACCAATGACCCAACCGGCAAACGTCTGGATTATTGACGACGACCAAAGCATTCGCTGGGTGCTGGACCGCGCCCTCACCCAGGCCGGTATGCAAACCCGGGTGTTCGAGAACGGTGAAAACATCATGATGCGCCTGGAACACGAACGCCCTGACGCCATCATCAGCGATATCCGCATGCCCGGGGTGGATGGCATTACCCTGCTGTCGCAGATTGTGGAAAAACACCGTGATGTGCCGGTGATCATCATGACCGCCCACTCCGACCTGGACAGCGCCGTCACGAGCTACCAGACCGGTGCCTTTGAATACCTGCCAAAGCCGTTCGATGTTGACGAAGCGGTAGCGCTGGCAAAACGTGCCGTGGCCCACGCTCACGAAAAACGCGCTACCAGTGAGCCCAAGGCCGAGAACACCCAACGCAACGCCGAGATTATTGGCGAAGCGCCAGCCATGCAGGAAGTATTTCGCGCCATTGGCCGGCTTTCCCATTCCAACATCACGGTGTTGATCAACGGCGAAAGCGGCACGGGTAAAGAGCTGGTGGCCCAGGCCCTGCACAACCACAGCCCCCGGGTCGGGGGGCCGTTCATTGCCCTGAACATGGCCGCCATCCCCAAAGACCTGATTGAATCAGAACTGTTCGGCCACGAAAAAGGTGCCTTCACCGGCGCCGCAGCGGCCCGCCAGGGGCGCTTTGAACAAGCCAACAGCGGCACCCTGTTTCTGGACGAGATCGGTGACATGCCCGCCGACACCCAGACCCGCCTGCTGCGTGTGCTAGCCGATGGCGAGTTCTACCGCGTGGGCGGCACCACGCCGATCAAAGTGGATGTGCGCATTATTGCCGCCACGCACCAGGATCTGGAAAAACAGGTAGAAGACGGAAAATTCCGGGAAGACCTGTTCCACCGCCTGAACGTGATTCGCGTGCACCTGCCCAAACTGGCCGAACGCCGCGAAGACATCCCCCGCCTGATGCAGCACTTCCTCAAACGCGCCGCCAAAGAGCTGGCCGTGGAACCCAAGGTGCTGCGCCCGGAAGCCGAAGAATACCTGACTACCCTGCCCTGGCCCGGCAACGTTCGCCAGTTGGAAAACATCTGTCGCTGGCTGACGGTGATGGCCAGTGGCCGGGAAATTCTGGTAGACGACCTGCCCCCCGAACTGCGCCACCAGGCCGACAACGAAACCAGCGCCATCGGCCAGACCTGGCAGGAAGGCCTGAAAAAATGGGCCGAACAGGAACTGAAACGCGGCAAGAAAGGCATTCTGGACACCGCCGTTCCCGAGTTCGAGAAGATCATGATAGAGACCGCCCTGAAGCACACCGGCGGCCGCCGGCGTGATGCCTCAATACTACTGGGCTGGGGAAGAAATACGCTGACGCGGAAGATTAATGAGTTGGGGCTGGATCACCCGGAAGGTGAGGAAGACTGAGGCCCAGGCGGCCTCAGTTCAGCACTTCCTGCCAGTAGATGATGCGGTCGTTGCCGCGGTAGACGCCGAAGGTGGCCCGGCCACTGGGGTCTTCCAATACCCCATCCTCATCAAAGTCATCCTGCAACCATACCGGCACCGCAAAGGTCGCAATCACGTCGCCGCGATTATCCTCACCGGGAGCATCGAGTAACACTCCGCTACCAGCAGGCGAACGCCCTTCGTCCAGAGTGTCCGAAACTTCGGTCACTGAGGTGCTACCGTTGCTGAGGCCTGTCTGGTCCAGGGATACAGCCGAAGTATCATAGGACCAGCAACTGGCGTCACTGTTACGCACGAATCCTTCGGAGGTGAAATATTCGGCCTGAAAAGGCATTTCCAGACCGGATGTTTCCGGACCGTAGGCGTTTTCAAGCACCAGCCGGACATACCGCATTTCGCCGCTGCCGAAATCAGGCTCTACAGGTAAGGGGGTCTCAGGTGAGCTT
>Ga0306867_1001131_pt1 | contig 12896 bp, 18 predicted proteins | sample AntRauTorckE6831_FD_190432 | JGI IMG/M metagenome (GOLD analysis project Ga0306867, IMG submission 190432) | Saline lake microbial communities from Rauer Islands, Antarctica - Metagenome Torckler E6 #831 (v2) (version 2) | ecosystem: Environmental > Aquatic > Non-marine Saline and Alkaline >... | reverse complement strand
CTTTCCTTCGGCGCCTTGGGCACGGATGGCTAATAAATTTTGGGAGTTGTACATCTAAACTAAATGGGAGGCGCTGTTTTTGAAACCCCTGGCGAATACTTTCCTACGCCTGCCGGGGTCATGGCGATTGTTTTGCCAGATAAATGGTTTCGAATTGGTTTAGGCGGTCGGGTCGCAAGTCACTCAAATCCTTAACAAGCAACTCAACGCGGACACCGCCTTGCTTTTTTGAAATTCTGTGATAGCTTTAGGAGTCACCATTTATCAATAAAAACGAACACGGTGCCGGTTAGTTGCAGCACCGTTAGGTGGCTGATATGCTACTGTTGGTCAAATACAAAATTAACCGTTAAATTCATTACCTTAATATTCAATTTGTCATACTAGTTAGAAAAAATGTCAAAATTAAGAATTCCAGAGTCACATAGAGAAGGCTTTAAATTTCTTTCAAATTTAAGTGAATCTAATTTTAAGAAATTGTTAAAAGCACTTTCAAAAACTAACAAAGGTATATTACCAGATGAGCTTGCATCTAATATTTCTGAGTTAACAAGCATCGATAAAAATATCAATAATGAAATCACAAGGATTTTATTTAGTGTTTATTCGCTAAAAGAAAAGTTTGGAGAGGATACTAATCAATTAATTGATGAGCTAATATTAGCACTTAGAAATGCAAATGTTGATATAGGAGCAAAAACTAAATGGAAAAGATTAGAAGAGAGGTTAAATAGCATGCTTTCTTTTGATCAAACAATTGGAAACACTTTCAAAGCGTTGAAATTACTTTCTGATTATGATAGAATTTTTTTCGACTCCAAAATAGTTACTGATATTCGACCAGCGTTCAATGACAGTGATAATCTATCTACAAATACTGCGTTAATTGTTCATAATTTAAAGATCGGGTATCATAAAGATGATCAACAGCAAGAGATATATTTTGCTCTTGATTCTAATGATCTCGATGAATTAAAAAAACAGATTGAAAGAGCAAAGAAAAAGGAAGAAAGACTTAAAAGTACTTTAAAAGATAAATTTTTGTTCATTCAGCCAGGTAAACAATAGTTATGAAAGATCTTTTAGCAAATAACTCTTACAAAAGACTCGCTTTTTACAATAAAGGATTTATTAATACTTCTGTAGAAGATTGGGTTGACTACAAACAGGATTACATAAATCATGCCCATCTCCTTGAGGATAAATTCGTTGATTCAAATTCTGTAAGAGTTAGTATAACTGATAATTATACAATTGAGCTTCCTACTGAGCTTAATGATATAGCCAATGAAATTAATAAAGCAGTTGAATTTTTAGATAATATTGAAGATTGGGATCCTGATGAGGGTGAACTATATACTTATTCTACTCTTAAGAATGCTTCTACTTTCTTAGCGGATTATTCAATTTGGGTACTTAATGAAAAGGGATTTGTAATCCCAACCCCAAAAATTTATCCAGGACCGAATGGAACGATTGATATTTTATGGAAAAATGAAAAATTCAAGCTCCTCGTAAACGTACGATCTCACCCTGATTTATCGGCAACATTCTATGGTAAAACAAATGATGGAGAGGAATTTGTTGAAGGTAAATTTAAAATTGGAAATATAAATCAGAACGTATTTTTAGTTTTGCTTGAGCAATACAAATAAATATGGCTGATTTTGAAGTAGAGGAAATACCAGATGAGGATTTACTTTACATGCGAGTTCACAAAAACTGGATTCGAGATGGGGAACTAAATCCTGGTACATTTCGAAATAACGAAGGTGGAATGTCTACTGACTGGTCCAAATACTCAGATCCTGAACAGACAAGGATTAGAGTTATTGCCTACGATAAAGAACCGGATAATTATGGGATTTTAGGCATGAATGTTGGTGATGTTCGAAACATACCTGATCAAGTTGTAATTCATAAACCTTTGGATGATAACAGATCACACACTGATGTTGAAGGAGTAAAAGAAACCAAACAAAGAGTCCTCTATCTTGAAATTGTAAACTGGGAAATTACATTGCCTAATCTAAATCAAGAGTAAGCCACCTAACAAACGGTTTCAACGCGGACTTGGCCGCTGTTTGCCGTTTCAAAATTTGTTGGTAAAAGAAATTCCCAGTTTAATTACATTACTTGCCAACAAGGCCAAGCCGGTTAAACCGCAGGACGTTATTTGTCTAAAACGTATCCACAATCAAGAATTCAGGGGTTTGCAATTTACTCCTTATTTTTTTCATATTCTGTACTTTCAATCATGGGCAAAAAAGAGATAGACATTGAAATTGACCGGCTAACCAACTCTATCGAAAACAGTGTCACCGGTGAAGTTTTTGATACGAAGGTTGTTCGACTTGATAAATCAGGCAAAAAGAATATCAAGCCAGCAGAATGGCTTTTCGATTGGGAGGAAGAAATAAATTTACCAGATCGGGAAGTTTACAAGTTAGTGACTATCAACAATCCCAAAATTATTCATGGATTACTGTGTCTGGAAGATAAGAGTGATCATATTTTTATTCATCTTATTGAAAGTGCGAATTTCAATAAAGGCACCAACAAAATGTATCTGGGGGTAGCCGGTAATCTATTTGCGTTTGCTTGTAAACTCTCATTTGAGAAAGGATATGAGGGGTATGTTGCCTTTGACTCAAAGTCTGCGTTAATTGAACACTACCAGAAAAAACTTGGTGCAACGCATTTCAAGGGACAACGAATGTACATTAAAACCATGGCTATAGTTAGAGAACCCAAAGGAATCGATTTTGTTGTTAAGTCAGAACCTTGGTCTGAAGAGGAGTTGAAGGAGTTCAGGAAACTCATGGAAAAACAGAAGTCTGAGCTTGGTGAAAAAAAGCGATCCAAGATCAAAGAGAATTATAAAAAGGTTTCCAAGCAACCGGCGTAGTTTCCTGCTTACCTACTCATAGCTACGCCAAATAACAAGCATTTCAAGCGGATTTTGCCGCTTATAGCCTGATTCAAATTCATTAGCCTTGTAAAATTTCAGGGTTTTCTTCACTTTACCTACCTGAAATGGCAAAACCGCTTAAACGCCAAACCGTTATAATGCTTTCCTACAACTTCAATATGAGCACATTTTTTCGTATATTTGAACCATGAAATCGACTTCCAAAAAGAAAAATATTGACTCCATCTCCCGTGATGCTATGAAATCACAAATGGCCTCTTTTCGTATTGAAGGGATGAATATTCCTAAAGAAAGAGCAGATCAAATACGACGAGAGGTTGTCCGCGAGTTTAAAAACGGGTCTACTTCTTCAAACTCTTGAAGAGAGTAATCATTGGTTCATAATTTTTGTCGGCCGTTGACTGAACTGCTGCAATGTAATCCGGCATTTTCTTCTCATCGATCTTTTCGAAATTGAACCGTTCGAATCCACTTTTCAAAGCTATTAAATCAACAAATAGCCTTGCTGTACGTCCATTACCCTCGCGAAATGGATGAATGAATAGAAGTTCGGCATGAAGCGAGGCAAGCTGTTCGACCAGGTGCTCATAATCTTCAAATGAATTAGGCAATGATTTCAAAAATGTTTCTTCAAACTCTTTGATTGCAGACTGTAGAAATTTAGCGGCAGGAAACATGAAGCCTCCCTTGGACAGATTTACTTGTCTTAAGTCTCCAGCAAATTCATACAAATGTCCTAAAGCTGTTTTGTGGATCGTAGACAACAGTTTCCAGTTAAAAGTGGCTATCTGTTCCAGTTCAGTTTCGAATTTGATTTCTGCCCTCAAAAACCCACGGTACTCTTCTTCTGCAATTCTCTCAGGATCCGTTAGTCCGAGTTTATTCGGCAGAATCTCATCTTCAGATTTGGGTGTGTGGTATTTCATAGTTCAATAATACTGCGAAATCGGGTGAGTCGCATTATAACAAGGCATTTCAAGCGGATTTTGCCGCTCTTTGCTTATATCAAGTGATAAGCTTTGTGGAATATCCTGATTTTATTCATATTCATTCAATGAAACGGCAAAACCGCTTAAACGCAGGGCCGTTAAACCCCTTCCACACTTTTTATCAATACTTATGAATTTTCCACTTCGTTAAGTTAAGTAAGTTATTGATGTCATTTAATTCATGATCCCATGATTACAAAAGAAAAAGTTAAAAAAGAGGTTGACCGACTTTCCGATACGGATTTAGATAAAAGTATACCTATACCTCTTATCCTTAAATAAGACACGGAAGACTCCCACAAACATTCGTTCCTTAAAACTGAAAGGAAAATTGGATGGGCTGGATCTTCGATCTGTAGCCTATGAATAAAATTCTTATCGACACAAATATACTTGTATATGGAATTGATGAGGATTCGACATTTTTCAGGAGATCCCGGAAACTATTGGATCAAGAAAATGATCAACTCGTTACTACTTCAAAAAACTGGGTAGAGTCCCTTGCCGTCACAACCAAATCATCAGGATATAATCTAAGCAATGATACGGCATTGGCAATTATCAAGGAGATCATACAAGGCATCGAAATTGTGTATCCAACGCAGGAGTCATTGGCCATTTTTTTGGATTTGATGAACAGATATCACCCTAAAGGATTGAAAGTACACGATTTTGAAATAATCAGTGTCGGGCTTGCACATGGGGTACATAAAGTAGCTACGTTCAATACCAGAGACTTTAAATCTGTCAAGGAGATATCGCTTGCAGAAGTATAGGCACAGTGGTTGACAAGCAACTCAACCGGACACCATCTTTTTTTGACGAAACTGAGCAGAGTGGATACTGAATTATAACTTCTATTTATCACGTTGCTGTTTAATAGCTGAGACGTTCGGTCACTTACATATTTTTTTTCTTAATCAATATCACCTGAACATACACCTTAAGCCATCTTATGAATTCCTGTTTGCGGATCTTTCCTTTCAGGAAATTATGTTATCTTAGAAACTTTGCTCAGAAAAGATCAGATGTCACATGATTTGGGAAAATAGTACGTACTTATTTGCACTGCTCCTGATACCAATCTTATGGGGAGCCTTTTGGTGGTTAAGATATGCTCGGCACAAGCACCGGACGGAACTGTTCGATGATCGCCTGCTTTCGCTGCTGCGCCTGAACTTCTGGAAAACAGGAGACCGAATCCGCTTCTATAGTTTTATGCTCGCCCTGCTGTTTTTTATCCTTGCACTTGCCGGACCAAAAATTGGCACAGAAATTCGTGAGGTGGAAAGGAGCGGCGTGAATATGCTGATCGCGCTCGATCTCTCGCGAAGTATGAACGTGGAAGATATCTCACCTAGCCGGCTAGAAAAAGCAAAGTTTGAGATCAATCGGCTGATCAACAGGCTGGAAGGTGACAGGGTTGGGCTGATGGTGTTCACGGGCGAAGCATTTGTGCAGAGCCCGCTCACGCTCGACTACTCGGCCCTTCGTTTGTATCTCGACATTGTTAAAACAGAGCAGATGCCATCCTTTACATCCAATTTCCAGGCAGCTATGGTAAAAGCAAAGGAGACGTTTCAGTCAATCGATGATAACTCTGACGCTGCCAACGTACTGCTGCTTATTGCCGATGGCGAAAACCAGGGCTACGATTTCAGAGAAGCCGCTGAACAGCTGAATGATAGCGGAGTGACGATATTTACGGTTGGAATCGGAACGAGTGCCGGTGGAAGAATACCGATTTACGAAAATGGAACCCTGCGTGGGTATCACAGGGATACAGGAGGGAACGAGGTTATGTCGAGCCTCTCATCACAAAATATGCGGGACATTGCCTCCCTGGGCGGGGGGAACTATTATGAAATTAGCAGGGGCAGCGATACAATTGAGCCATTTCTTTCGCGATTGTCAGAACTGGAGCGGGGAGAATTTTCATCTCAGGAGTATGCAAACTATAAAAACCGCTATCAGCTTATGACGGTGATAGGACTTGTGTTCCTGGTTTTGTCCCTTTTCTTTCCTGATTTCTCTATGGCGCCAAAAAGTAACTCAGAACCAATTGTCAGTTAAAAATACTAACGAATGATTAAACTATTTGTCACCGATCTGGACGGCTGTATCTCTACTCCTTTTAAAACCCCGACATGGAGCGCAATTAACTCCATTCGAGTTCTCAATGAGGAGAGCCTCGAGGATTCAACGATCCCGCCTATCACGCTATGCACCGGCCGGCCGTTTCCGTATGCTGAAGCTGTCGGGCAGTGGCTGAATATCCGCCACCCGTTTGTATTTGAAAGTGCGGGGCTGTATCACTGGGATGGAAACCGGATTGAAACCGCACTCGACGATAGGGAAGAGACACTGGCACCCATCAGAGAAGTTAGAGACTGGATTATCAAGGATGTCCTCCCCAACTACCCGAATGCCATACTTGAATTCACAAAAATGATGGATGCGGGGATTGTCTGTCCCGATGAATCGGTGATTAATGAAATTCATGAGCTTGCGCTGAAACGAATACCGGAAATTTTTCCCGGGCTCGAAATTCATACTACGGAAATATCAATCAACGTGTTGATGCCGGGAAACAATAAGCTGCAGGGACTCAAACTTCTGGGCAAAACTCTGAACATAGGGCTGGATGAGATGTCGTATATCGGCGATACCAGCGGCGATGCTGTGGCTCTTAAAGAGGTGAAAATGCCGTTTGCACCATCAAACGCCCGAAAAGTTGCGAAAGATGTGGCTACTGAACTGCCGTTTGAAACCACAGAAGCTGTATTAGAGGCGTACCGCAGGGTGATTGATTACAATCGCAAGCAGAGTGAATAAACCGGTACTCAATTATTACTCAGAAATCTGCCGCAGCCTGCCTGCTTATCTCCGTTAAACTGAAGCGTTACGGTGTGGGTAAACAGGAAGCCGCTCATGGTATCCTGGCAATACCCATCTGTGATAAAAAGCTGAAGAGTTTCTCCGCTGCCCAACGCAGCATCGAGCGTGGTTGATGTGTCGTCGAACGTGTATTGTTCAAGACTTCCGCTTTTTCGAATCTCAGGTGTTTGATAGATGACGACATCTTTATTCGTCACTCGAATCGACCAAAACGGTTCATTCCCAGACGCGATAAATTTGAAACCTCTCTGCCGCAGTTCTTCGTGAAATCTCCGAATTTGGGTTTCCATCTCTGAATAAGCAAGCACATAGTTTTCCTCAAGGGTGCCTTCAATTCTATTACCCGCTTGATCAAGCAGGCTTAACGAATCATTTCCAATCATGTAAGTCTTGTAAACTTCTTCATCACTATTAAGAAATAGTGAATCGGTGCCTAATATCTTCCACGTGCCTCGGGTTGTAAACGGTCCGTCCTCTTCACCTATGTATCTGCTAACCTCTCTAAAACCTGTTGAATCGATCAATAAGTGAGTGTCAATGCTTGAGCAACTTGCGCATGGCAGCGTACCGGTGAACACAGCCGGCAGGCCCAGCGGAAAGGAAAAGGATGTCTGCTTATTGCCTGCTGACGGCACATTCATCGCTATATAGATCCGAATGGAGATAAAGATGATCAGACCGATGACAATAATGATCGCTGTTTTTTTGTCCATAGATCTTCGACTGGATCAGATAAGATTATCGGTTTTTTTAAGAGACTCTTCGGCCATGGTCTTGTGATAGTCGGCAAGTTGTTTGGCAATACCTTCGTCTGAGGTGGAGAGAATCCGGGCAGCCAGCAGTCCCGCGTTTTTTGCTTTACCGATGGCAACAGTCGCGACCGGCACACCGTTTGGCATCTGAACGATGGAGTAGAGGCTGTCAACCCCACCCAGTGCAGACGTTTTGACCGGCACCCCAATGACAGGCAATGTTGTGTAGGCGGCCAGCATGCCGGGCAGATGAGCCGCTCCGCCGGCTCCCGCGATAATTACTTTGAGCCCTCGCTCACGGGCCTCTTTTCCGTATTCAGCCATCAAGTCCGGCGTCCGGTGTGCGGAGACGACCCGTTTTTCGTATGAAATATTAAAATGATCGAGTATATCCGCGGCTTCTTTCATCGTGGGCCAGTCACTATCGCTGCCCATCACAAGGCCAATTTTGTGTTGATTTGTCACCTTAGCTATTGTTTTGGTTAATTGTTTGAATGATGTTGATAGAACTGAAACAGTAGGTTATATCTGTATGTTTAGCGTGGCCTGTATGGCTTTGTTATAAATTTCATCCTGATCATCGCCCAGCAGTGTATAGTGGGCCATTTTTCGTCCGGGTTTACTGTCTGTTTTCCCGTACACGTGAAGATGGCCATTTGCAGCTCCCATTGCATCCCCGGCATAGTCTACCCGGGCGTCTCGTTTACGGGTTCCCAGCAGGTTGATCATTACAACAGAGGGTTTGATTAACTCTGTTGAGCCCAGTGGCAACCCTGTTACTGCCCGCACATGATTTTCAAACTGAGAGGTGATGCACCCTTCAATGGAATAGTGTCCGGAATTATGGGGGCGGGGAGCGGTTTCATTCAAAAGAATCTGGCCATCAGTGGTCAGGAAAAATTCAAAAGCAAAAATACCGACTCCATTAATTGACTCAACGGCCAGTTTGGCAAGGCGCTGTGCTTCTTTTGCAAGCACAGTGTTGATCTTAGCAGGCGCTTTGACGGCTATACAAATGTGATCTTCCTGAACGGTTTCAACACATGGATAGACAGCCGTTTTTCCATCGTCGGATCGGGCGACCTGTACGGCAAGTTCATGAGTAAAATCAACGAAAGATTCTGCTAAGATGTCCCGGCCTTCTGATCCGCCAAGCTCATCAAATGCTGTTTGAGATTCACCGGCTCTATGAACCGTGCGGTTTCCATATCCGTCGTAGCCGCCTTTTGATGATTTGAGCATAACAGGCCACCCGTGTTCCTTAGCAAATGTTTCAATTTCATCTGGCGTTTTTACGATCCGGCTGGGCGTAACAGGAATTCCCGCATCCTGAAATGTCATCTTCTCGATCTCCTTATTTTCGATCAGCTCAAATGTTTCCGGCGACGGATAGATGGGGGTGCCGGCACGTTCTCTTAACTCGAACAGAATCCGGGAATCAATAAACTCATTTTCTAGCGTGATGATGTCGCAACTATTGGCGAAGTCAATCATCGACTCAACATCTGTAAAGTCCCCTTTAAAAATGGAAGGCGTCATGAATTCGAGAGGCTCGGTTTCATTTCGGTCAGAAAACGAAGCGACCTGCATGCCATAACGAAATGCCTGCAGTGCTGACATGCGTGCCAGTTGTCCGGCTCCTAAAAATCCAAGTGTAAATCCTGTTTTCAGACTATTCTGCATCAAATAAAAAATTGATTTAGCGGGTAGTTGATTGAAATCGTTGAACTGCATGAAGGTACAAAACTATCATTTAAATTTGATGATGGATTCAATTCATAAGTAGCCAAAAAAATCGATATATTTGTGCCTGCAAAAGAGTACAGATTTAAACCATGGATTTAGAAGCAAAGTTAGAGCAAATACGCGAGCGTTACGATGAGATCAACCAGGCGATGGCGGACCCCTCAATTTACGATCGTCCCAGTGAATACACAGAGCTTACCAAAGAGCATACGCAGCTGAAAGAACTGGTTGAGGATTTTGAACGCTGGAGAGAGATAAATCATCAGATCGAAGGAAATGCAGAGCTGATGGAGATTGATGACGATGCAGAAATTACTGAAATGGCGCGTCTGGAAACTCAAGAGCTGAAAACTGAGCTGGAAGATCTGGAAAAGCAGATCAAATACAAGCTTATTCCAAAAGATAAGGATGACTCCAAAAACTGCATTGTGGAAATCAGATCTGGAACCGGTGGTGATGAAGCCGCTATATTTGCCGGTGATCTGTTTGACATGTACCGCCGCTATGCTGACAGTGAAAAATGGAAGATGGATTTACTTTCGGTTCAACAGGGAGACATGGGCGGATATAAAGAAATTGTGTTTGAGCTGGGCGGAAGCGATGTTTTCGGAAAAATGAAATACGAAAGCGGTGTCCACCGTGTACAACGAGTACCTGATACAGAATCACAGGGTCGTGTTCACACTTCAGCCGCAACGGTTGCAGTGCTTCCTGAAATTGAAGAAGTGGAAGAGGTCAATCTGGATATGAGCGATATCCGGGTTGATACATTCCGATCCAGCGGTGCCGGCGGTCAGCATGTTAACAAAACAGATTCAGCAATCCGTCTTACTCACGAACCGACCGGTATTGTGGTGGAGTGCCAGCAAGAGCGCTCGCAGCATCAAAACAAAGATAAAGCTCTGACGATGCTGCGGTCGAAGATTTACGAAATTGAACAGGAAAAAATTCGTGCCGAGCGTGCGGCGGAGCGAAAGAGCCAGGTATCGTCGGGTGACAGAAGTGCCAAGATTCGCACCTATAATTATCCGCAGGGACGTCTTACGGATCACAGAATAAATTTAACACTTTACAACCTCGACAGCATCATGAAGGGTGAAATCGGAGAGGTCATTGAAGCACTCAGGGTCCAGGATAATCTGGATAAGCTGAATGCTGTCATGAATTAAAACCAGAAAAACCAATAACTAACCATAAAACAGGGAGCACATTGAATTTCCCCAATCCTTTTTACAGATGGCGTCCGCATCCATGGCATGGACTCGAAGTTGGCGATGACGTTCCAAATATTGTTAACGCGTTTGTTGAGATTACATCGTTTGATACGATTAAATATGAGGTTGATAAAAAGACAGGCTACATGCGTGTTGACCGGCCACAGCGAAGCTCATCTCTGCCGCCATCACTCTACGGATTTATACCAAGAACATATTGCGGTGAACGTGTTGGCGGCTTGTCGTCCCTCACAAAGATCGGAGATGGCGATCCCCTGGACATCTGTGTGCTGAGCGAGCGCCCCATTGACCGCGCTGAAGTTATCCTGGCTGCCCGGGTAGTTGGCGGCCTGCACATGATTGATGAAGGTGAAGCAGATGATAAAATTATTTCTGTGCTCAGCAACGATCAATACTACAAAGATATAAATGAGGTTACTGATCTGCCTGAAATCATCATCGAACGTTTGCGACACTACTTTGGAACCTACAAAATGATTCCTGGGCAAAAATTAGACGTGAATGTAGAGCGTGTCTATGGCAAAGAGGAAGCCGCTAAGGTGATCAAAGCCGCAATGGAAGACTACGACGAGACGTTTGGAAATTAACAGGTAGTCGATTTAGCAAAAAAGTTCATTTAACAAACGGCAAGTATTTATGAAGTATGTTGGAGCACACGTGAGTGCTGCGGGCGGGGTGGAGAATGCACCGACGCGGGCTCATGAAATAGGGGCAACCGGCTTTGCACTGTTTACAAAAAACCAGCGTCAATGGGATTCAAAACCACTGACCGAAGACAATATTAAAGGATTTAAAGAGGCGTGCGAAATTTATGGATTTTCGATGGATGCCATTATTCCGCATGACAGCTATCTCATCAATTTAGGTCACCCGGAGCAGGCTAAACTGCAGAAATCACGCGACGCATTTTTAGTTGAGCTCCAGCGGTGTGAGCAGCTCGGCATTCAGAAAATAAACTTTCATCCGGGCAGCCATCTTGATCAAATTTCTGAAAAAGAGTGTCTTGCCAGAAATGCTGAATCGATAAATATCGCACTGGATCAAACCGAGTTTGTAAAAGCAGTGATTGAAAATACAGCCGGCCAGGGCACCAATATGGGATTTCGGTTTGAACATCTTGCAGAGATGATCGAGCAGGTGGATCAAAAAGAGAGAGTAGGGGTCTGTATTGACACCGCTCACACTTTTGCTGCAGGGTATGATATTTCAACGAGGGATGGGTTCACTGAGACATTCGAAAGCTTTGGCGAAATTGTTGGCTTTGATAAGCTTATGGCCATGCACTTAAACGACTCGAAGAAAGAGTGCGGCACACAGGTTGATCGCCACGACAGCCTGGGCAACGGGTATATTGGCTGGACGCCCTTTGAGATGATTATGAAGGACGACAGGTTTGATGGAATTCCACTGATTCTGGAAACCCCGAATACCGATCGCTGGTCTGAAGAGATTGCTACGCTGAAGAAGATAGCGGGGTGATTTTGTGTTGAACCGTTGAGAATCACGCTTAGCATGATGTTGAATTGTGGAACTGTAGAATTGCCCCATCTCTTTAATGTGGTTAATGGTTAATTGGGTGAGTGGTTATCGGGATAGGTTGTTCAAGCCATTGCCAAACTTCAAAGTGTAGATGCCTGATAACCAGTACACCGATAACAAATAACCCAGTTTCCAAACCTGGAGAAAATCAAATAGCCTATTCCAATTTACTTTACTCTTTTCATGGTAAATATGCATTCACCCTCACTCCGCTGAAAAGCACTCCGCTTGGAGGGGAGAGACATCAAATCGCAAAACGAATATCGGAAATCTCATAAATCGCTACATCAAAAAGGTCTGTTATGTATAACAGGGTACTGATAACTGATTTCCGATTTTTGAGATGTAACGATTTATAAGATTTAGCGATCTGCATTCGGAAACCCTTCTTCCAGAAAGGGGATGAATCTGGGTCCATAACTTTATTCGTGCGCAGGATTAAATATCCCCTCTCTATCAAGTCCCGCTGGGGCGCCGGTCAGTAACATCGTGCAGCGCGCGATGATAGCAAATCAAACCATCCGGCAGCCCCAACGCGGGCGCAAGCCTGACAGTTTAATCCCACACATATCGTTCATCAAAATCAATGCCGTAGTTTTTTAAGAACGTCCTGTACTCATCCTTAAAACTCATCTTTTGATGGTGTTTGTGCTGATTTTTAATGTATTCAATCACAAAATCCACGCGTTTTGGGGATACTGAGAAAATCCCGTATCCATCCTGCCAGTAGAAATCAGTAAATGGGTCACTCATGGTTTTGATCCATTTGGATGGCCCCTGCTTGACGTGCTGAACCAATGTCATC
>Ga0306867_1001125_pt1 | contig 12924 bp, 9 predicted proteins | sample AntRauTorckE6831_FD_190432 | JGI IMG/M metagenome (GOLD analysis project Ga0306867, IMG submission 190432) | Saline lake microbial communities from Rauer Islands, Antarctica - Metagenome Torckler E6 #831 (v2) (version 2) | ecosystem: Environmental > Aquatic > Non-marine Saline and Alkaline >... | reverse complement strand
AAGACTCATCTCACTGTATGAGAAAGTATGATCGCCAGAATATAGCAATTGGCCTCCGTTGAACCAGCCGAGAATCATTCCTTCAATTTTGAGCAAATCGCCTTCTTCTAAGTCAAAGAGCATGTCAGTCTCAGGAAGTTCTAGACGGCTGTCATATCTAAAGTCAATTGTGTAGTCATCAAATGGGCTATAGAGCGTGACAGTATAGTTATCATATGAATCTGTTGAGATGTCTTCAACAACATAACCGTCCATTGCTACTCTGTGACCTTGGTACTCCATCATTGCAGTGTCATCAGAAATATCAACATCACTAATGTCACTTGCAGCAGGAAGATCTACATCAGACGCATTAACTTCTAATTCAAGAAGTCCTGTAATCTGATTTAATCCACTGTATGCTCCGCGGACACCACGAACACGAATTTCATCGCCAACAGCAATGTCCTCAATGTGGGCCGCTTCGCTATCATAAATTGCGATAGCACCTGTGTCGTCTTGAATGAAGAACGTTTTGTGGTCTGTTATTTCAGTTACAACTCCCACAGCATGAACTTCTTCATCAACGGCTGTGTCAATGATATCACTGATGGCTGTAGCCGCGATTATCACTGTAACGTCAGCTGTTTCAGTAACACCGCTGTCTTTTGTAGCTGTAACAGTAATGGTTACTGAACCAAGTGCAACACCTGTGATAGCACCACTGCTATCAACAGTAGCAACAGCTTCATCGCCGCTTGACCATTCAACCTCTTGTACTGCATCTGCAGGTGAAATAGTCGCTTCGACGGTTTGTGATTCACCTACTTGTAGTTGTAGTGAATCAACATCTAGCGAAATCGATGATGGATCGGGAAGAACGGTTACTTCAACCGAAGCTGAAAATTCTTCGTCATCAGACGATGTCGCTGTAATAGTAGTTGTACCAGCTGCAACAGCTGTGATTTCTCCGCCGTCGACTGTAGCAACGTCAGCATCATCACTTGACCAATCAACGCCTTGTTCGGCGTCAGACGGTGAAACGGTTGCAGTTACTGTAACAGTTTCGCCAATTTCAAGCTCAACAGATGATTCGTCAAGCGAAATTTCTTCGACGCTCGTGCCGCAAGCAGCAAGTACGCCTAAGGCAAGTACTGACAGTAATGCCAAGAATACCTTTTTCATGAATTTTTCTCTCCTCTTTTTTTGTATTTTATGTATAATTCCATACACGTTCAACCTTGGTTGGCCCCGCATGGAAATTACATACCTCTTTTTTAAACCTTGCATTTTATATGCCATGTTTTCACAAAATACCCCAACATGTAAAAGGGGTTTTTAAAACTGTGGATGTCAAAATAATAATGCCGGTTTCTAACATTATACACAACATCCCTTGCTTTTACAAACGTTTTTTTGTGAGAATCGCATGACTAAGCCAAATAAGTAATACAAGTTTTATTAACTTATACTATAATTTAATTTTATAACAAATACAGTAAAACGTAAAGGTTTTTCTATAGTACATTTTCATATATATATAAAATAAACTTAAACTCTATATATCACCCTATATTAATACCGGTGAGTTCTGATGAACTTAATTATTTCCGAGGTAATAAACGTGACAACCAGCCACAAAAAGAATACTGAAAATATGTGAGGGAAAGAAGCAAAAAACAATACACTTGTGGACGTGAGCAAGGCAATGAAGACCATAAGTGCAATTCGTTCATTCTCATCGTCCAAATCCATACTTGATATGTAGCCTGAATAAAGTCCATAAATAAACAATGCGAAATAAACTACGATAACCAAATTAAATCACCTCTTGATGTCAAAATAGAAAGAAGGGCATTAGGACAATGCTTGTCATATAAATGAAATTGATCCAAAAACCAAACAGCCCTGTACGGGCCAACTTGGTGTTGTCATCCCGCCAAATACCATAATAGATAATTCCGACAATTGGGAACATGAGGGCAGTAATGAGCACTACGATAAGCTTTATTGTATCTTTGATTGGTGTTTTGGGATTATAAATATCGGGATGTTCTTCCCGCGTCTTCTTTCGCTTGTATATATCACTGAATGCATTAGTGTATTTCCCGTCATCTGAATGAGAATAAGCAGGCATTTTCCCCACGATACCACTCCTCGCTTGCAAACCTTGAAAAAACTTGCTTGCTTAAACATATTGTACTAATAAATATGCGGTATTACAATAAAAAACGTAAAGTTGCCCCCATTGACAAGGTGTTGAATATTACATATTTAGCGCTCATTTACCCAATTAAAATCTTTAATGACAGTTTATTTCATAATATAGCCTTCATTGTCTAAATCACAATAAGTTTCTAGTTCAATCTGCGAGCGTTTGTAGTGATATTCTTCACATGCTTTTAATCCTCAAACATTGATGTTCATGGAAAAAACGATTTCTCCAAAAGTATGAATCGTTCTTTAAATTAATTAATTTTTTTAAGTAGCCAACTAAATAGGACTATGTCCCGTCGCTATCAAGAGTCTTCCAACAGTGAACGCTTCTAAGGAGTCGATATTTAATAAAGACGCAATCCCACCACCAAAGAAGACCACAACCGCCAAACAAGCATCAAATGTATCACAAAAAGATACGTAAGCATTCTGAGTGTTATCAAAGAGTTTTTGCGTCCTTTGCACCGTAGGAACTGTATAATTTATTTAAAAAGACAAGGTTCCAAACGTATTTAATATCAGTGACCAAACGCCATTAGACATCCATAAGGTCGCTTGATAGCGAAAAGCAGTGATGAGAACTCAAACAAGTTCTAAAACGACGACTCACCTTAAAAGCAGCCTGATGCCTACAAATAGCTTCTCTAAGTCGTTGATTTTGTTGACTTCAAGGCCTAACTGCTCACGATACTTATCAGGAGTAGGCATCGTTTCAAAACCCATTTCTACAGCTTCTTCAGGTAAATATTCTTCTTTCACAAAGTCATCTTTTTGTTTTAGCAGTCCCTATAAAGACGGTTTTGTCCCTCTTCGCTTTTAACGGTCATTTTGTCTATGGAAATACATCTTTAAAATAATCTTTATGCGCCGTAGTCGATTATGTGAACTATGATTATTATTCCTTATCTAATAGTTTAAGCTTGAATGATTTAATTGTTTACAATATTTACTGTATTTCTTCTAAAGTTATCATGTCGTTGTATGCACGCTATTCAAAAACAGGTCGTGTAGTATACGAGGTTGCATGACTAATGCCTTCGTTCAATGAAGGGTAAAAGGGGTCAAACTGTAGTACTGGTAATCTTCACAATCAGATAAACCAGATGAACTATGACACCTTGTTCCAATGGGGAATCTTTCTGGATTATTTTGCCATATGATGTTGGTTTCAAGAGAAATTGCGGTTCATGACCAAATACGTTTAAATTCAACAATACTGTAGGGGTATGGGCGGGTGGAAGCTCAGGACAAAAGTCAGTGCAAGTGAACCCAATCTACCTAATGTGTTATAAAGACGTTCGTAGTAAACGACCTCTTCTGAGATAATTTCTTCGAGCTTTTCTTGTTCTAAAGCCCTTGACGCTAAACATTGCTTAATGTGAGAGTCACTACAAATAAAACGGTAATTGAATTTTTTTATGTTTTTTTTGAGTTTTATATCGTGTAAACAGGGTTTACACTATCATAGTGACAAATTCAGCACTTTTATAGGCGCATAATTGAAAATGTTTGCTTTATAATATGCATGAATCATTAGGACTTTTAGCTTTATCGTATATTTCTAGATGAATTTCCTTTATAATGGGTTTATCCGAATCTTAATTGTAGGTGATACGATGAACCTTATTAAATTAATGGGCCTCCTTACGTTTTCACTGGTTTTGTTCGCATGTGAAGATACAAAGCCTAAAATCAGTGAAGTTAATCAGCCAAACCCGGTCACACTCACACAATTTGATGCGCCTGATTATTCATTGGACACAGACGTCTCTGTGACACTCGATGACGGGACTACGCTCACTATTTCTGTAGACTGGGAAACGTCCTTTGATGCGTTTGATACGAGTGAACACGGTACGTTTGAAATCGAGGGAACCTTGGTTGGTGAGGAATTCACAAATCCCGGTAACCTCAAAGCCGTTCAAAGAATCACAATCCAGCCTGGGTCTTTAAATGATGCATTAGCGCATACAACGCGTTCACCAAGTTTCAAAACCATGTTCGAAGCGTTTGAACATCCCGATAAGGCTCGAGTGAGCACGCTTTTCATTCCTAGTGAAGCGGCGATTGACGAAGTGCTTAAGTTCCTTGAGATGGATCTTGAGACGTTTATGAATCAAGACTTTTTCGAACCATTGATGCTTGATCACATGAGCGGGGAATCCATTTCCAAAAACCGCTTAGAGACCAATGTCCCTGCTTTGTATGATAACCTTAGAAATAAGGATACGATTGTAGTGGAGGGGTCACAAGGCAGTCCGCTTATAGACAGCGAGCATTCAATCCTCAAAAGCATCGATCTCGATGCACATCACATACACTTCATTGATGGTTTGATCTTATCGGAGGACACTTTGAGTATCGCAAGCTCGAATCTCTTCGATGACGCGATGGGGGAGAGATTGTTAGAGATTTTAAGAGAACAGGGGCTTGTGGGTGATTTGCTTTTTGGACGCAAGTTCACTATCTTTATGCCAGATCAAGCCGCATTTGTGAGTTATGCTCAAGAAGAGAATCTTTCTTTAAGCGATTTGCTTGAATCAAGCGAGTTTGAAACCCTCATCTTAGGACATATGATAAAAGGCGAATACAGTGCCGAAACCCTTTATACCGATGCGCCTCAAACTCTTGAAGCCATAACGGGTGAATCCATAGAAATTACCGTGGATGATGGTAATCTCTACGCGAATCACTCACGGATTACCGCTAATGAGAACATTGATCAACTGGGCACTATGCTTACAATAGATGAGGTCTTGAGCTTCGAAGATGAATAAAGCGAATCCCATAAAAAAAAGCTGATCGGCTGATCAGCTTTTTTTATGGAATCAATCAACCCTGAGGGCTTCCACAGGATCTTTGTTGGCAGCGATTTTTGAGGGAATAAGGCCCGCTGTAAAGGTAAGGAATACACTGACGAATATTAGAAGGAAAACCGCAAATAGTGGAAGCTGGGCGATATTTCCAATGTCATCGACAAGGGCTTTAATAATCCAGTTGAGTGGGAAGGTCAGAAGGAATGCGATAAATATTCCAATGGTACCTGATGTAAAGCCGATAATTAAGGTTTCAGCGTTGAATACGCGTGAGATGTCTTTCTTCCTTGCGCCAAGGCTTCTTAAAATTCCAATTTCCTTGGTTCTCTCAAGGACACTAACGTAGGTGATGATGCCAATCATGATGGAGGATACGATAAGTGATATAGCGGAGAACGCGATAAGGACGTAAGAGATGCCATCGATGATGTCGCCTGTTAAGTCCGTGACGATGCTTGCGATGTCGGTGTAAATGACTTTATCCTCTTCGCTTTTTCCTTCGTTATATTCATCAAGGTGAACGGTAATGTCGTCCTTGGCTGTAAAGCTTACCGGATAGATTTGAATACTTGAAGGCGTTTGGTCGGCTCCGATTCTTTGGAGAAACTCCGTTACTGCTGCTGGATTCATATTAAGGCCTGTGATAACGGAGGTATCTCTTTGAGCTTGTTCAATCGCAATCGCACTCTCTTCTGCCTTCCCCATGTAAATGTCTGTCAAAGACGGATGGTATTTGAATCCCGGACTTAGGAAGGTTGAGGCACTGTCTTCCTTGACGCGGGCTATTCCGCTTACTTCCAAGGACAAGCCGTCGTCACTTTCAAAGAAGGCTTCCAGGTCAGTGATGGAACTAAAACGATTTGTATCGCTGTTATAGTCATAGTAATCGTCGGGGTAGGCGATTTTGAACGCCATTGACATAAAGTCTTCAAAGGTGTAGTCATTGTCTCCACTTAAATCAAGGGCGTTGAGAATTTCTACATTCAAACGGTTGTATTCATCCACAACTAGCATGATTTCGTTGGCATCTTGAGGTTGCCTCCCTTCAAGTAAATCGTAGTTTTTTTCAAAAAAGGCGTCTTTTGAGAGGTTTTCTGAGAAATTGATTTGATAGGTGTTGACTTTGCGGACTTCGTCGTCCGTCCGTTTCAAAAGGGTCATGTTCACTCTTCTGTCTACACTGATTTCATTATAAAGCGATTCGTCTAGATTATAGACATGATTGAGATAGTCTTCACTTAGCGTGTTGATGTGCTGACCCTCCGGCGGGGTTTCCTGATACGGATAGATTATATTTCCATCAGGACGTTTTTCCAAATCGACGTTTGATTCATTATCCGCATTAGGGCCCCCTCTAGCACTTTCGATGTTGAAGGGGAAGGGATCGATTTGAACGGGAAATTCCGCGAGGGTGGTCTCTTCAAGTCTGTCTATTTCGTTGTTCAGGCCGTTGGCGAGGCTAAGTACCAGCGCCACACCGATGATGCCGATGCTTCCCGCAAAAGCCGTGATAAGCGTTCGGAATTTTTTGGTCTTCAAGTTGTTGAAGGAAAGTTTAAGGGCCTGGGCAAACGCCATGGATGTCTTTTTGAAAGACAACGTGTTATCGCCTTTAGTACCCGACTTTAATGGACGCGTGTCATTTACGACTTCCCCGTCTTTAAGCGAGACTATCCGGTTGGCATAGGTGGTTGCGACTTCTTCATCATGGGTGACCATAATCACCAGTTTTTCCTTGGCGATTTCCCGAATCAAATTCATGATTTGGGCGCTTGTTTCACTGTCAATAGCCCCAGTCGGCTCATCGGCTAAGATGATCTTCGGGTTGTTGACAAGGGCGCGGGCAATGGCTACGCGTTGCATCTGCCCGCCTGAAAGCTGATTTGGTTTCTTGTGGACATGGTCTTTCAAACCGACCTTTTCAAGGACTTCAAGCGCCCTTTGTCTTCTTTCACTTGCAGTAACACCACTCAAAGTCAATCCAACTTCGACATTGAAAAGCACGGATGTATGGGTGATTAAATTGTAGTTTTGAAAGATAAAGCCGATTGCGTGGTTTCGGTAGGCATCCCAATCATGATTGGTGAAATCCTTTGTGGATTTCCCATCGATTAGAATGTCGCCACTGTCGTAGCGGTCTAAGCCGCCAACCATATTAAGTAGCGTGGTCTTTCCGCTTCCTGACGGGCCTAATATAGCCACAAATTCATTATCTTTAAAAGTGAGCGACAAGTTGTTCAAAGCCGTTTGTTTGAAGGTACCTATTTCATATTTTTTTGTGAGATTTTTCAGTTCCAGCATGCTCACACCTCTTTTCTTAATATATATTATATAACAATTATATAAATAATCACGCAATATGACCCGCAAATCAGTTAAAGCGTTTTCTAACCATCACAGTGTGTCTAGATTTTAGATGAACAGGCTTCTAACCATAGAATAGTTTCCAATTCACCTTGAACGTGGGAGTTTTTTACAAAACAGTGTGCGTGCTTTTAAAAGCATTATAAAGTAAATTTCCATTTAATCTGATTGAAAAAAATTATGAAGAACCCATTGAACACCTTCCTCGTTCATATAAATCAGGTATTTAATCATCTGCGATTTTTATCCGATTCGTAGTAAATAGGAACTTCCTTACAAGGAACTAGAGCTAAAAATCTTAGGTTGATGACGTGCATCCAAACACACCCATAAAATACAAGGGTCATGAGTGCTTGGTCCTTGACATGGGGTCCGCTTTAATGAGTGCCACGTTTATTTTTAAATAAAATGGGTGTCTTATATACAATGTATTTATCATTAAAAGGCCTTTATTGTATTTTATCAAAATGTAACACACGGCTTTAGATTCTAAATACGCGATACTTTGCATCACAAAACAAAAGCGTATATTCATTGTAAGGATTACACGCTTTCAGTATAATTTAAATTGTACCCAACTTAAGGAGATGATTCGTTATGAAAAAAATAGTTTTGATTCTAACCCTTGTTTTAACCGTGACATTAATCAGTGCATGCGGCGAAGGGAGTGATGACACACTTCGCGTCGGCATGGACCTTTCATATCCCCCATTTGAAACCGAGGAGGACGGCGAGCCTTACGGTATCAGCGTGGACGTCGCATATGAACTCGGAGAGTTCCTCGACCGTGAGGTTGAAATCATCGACACGGATTTTGGCACCCTAATCAATTCACTTAACAGTGGTGAAGTCGATATTATTATCGGATCGATGAGCATCACTGAAGAAAGAGAAGGCGGTGTTGATTTCACCAATCCTTATTTCTATTTTAGGATTATTAACCTTGTAAACCAGGAGTATGCAGACGCTAACGGCCTTACAGAAGACAGTACTGTAGATGATATCGATGCCATTTCTAGTACCGAGTTTGTCGGAATAGCCGATCAGGTATCTTATCAGATTCCTGAACAACGTGGCTTTGACGTGGTAGAAGCTACTGATCTCTCAAGTGCGGTATATGAAGTCGTACAGGGGACCAAAGACGTGCTTCTTATGAGTCCTTTCCCTGTTGCCAACAACCACAAAGCGAATCTTGACTCAACGATGATTATCTATGATTCGTGGGAAAAAAGTCCTATCGGTATGGCGGTAAGAGAAGGCGACGCTGACTTGCTTGAAGACGCAAATGCCTTTATTGCTCAGATGGAATCAGGTGGCGCCTATAGTCGCCTAAGAGATAGTTGGGACAGTGAAGTACAAGACAGCCTAGGACGTAGTAACGGACTGGATTTTTTCATAAATGAAGAATAACAGCGTATCTAAGCGAACCAACTATCTTGTCCACGGTTTCATAATACTTTTATTCATTTTGTTTTTAGTGTTTGTTATTTTAAGACAGCAAACCGATTTCGAAATCAGTCGCCTTGATGGCTATATGGCTTTAATCGCCGAGGGATTCATTAAGACTGTCCTTGTATCACTTGGGGTTTTAGTAGGGTCAGTGGTCACCGGATTTACTGTCTTTTTACTAGGCAAATCCAACGTGCTGTTTTTCAGAGCGTTTGTCAATGTCTTCACAGAAGTCATCTATGGCACCCCGCTCCTTGTCATGATCATCATTACGGCGTTTGTCATCGGACCCGCTTTCAATATCTTCAACCGGCCCGTTACAGGAATCCTCGGAATGACAATATATTTCACCCCCTACATGAGCAACATCTACAAATCAGCCTTTTCATCGATTACCGATGAACAATACATGGCGATGGATCTCTTTGGCTTTACAAGTTATCAAAAATACCGTTATATCATCATTCCGCAAGTCGTAAGGATTCTAATGCCTCCCCTCATGAATAACTTCTCTCTCATCATCAAGGGAAGTGCCCTCCTTAACGTCCTTGCCTTTAGAGAGCTCTTCTATGCAACTGACATCATGCAAAGCAGGACGTTTGCCTATACGGAAGGCTACATTATGATGTGGATGCTTTACATCCTCATCACGATTCCACTTTCACAAGTGGTAAAATACCTAGAGAGAAGGTGGACCCTGGAATGAAATTTCAATTAAAGAACTTAACTCATGCATACGATTTAAATGTGCTTCACAACCTTAACTATGTCTTAGAAGACAAGCATTCAATCGGCATTATCGGAAAAAGTGGATCTGGGAAAAGTACCCTGCTAAGAATACTCTCAGGTCTTGAACCGCCAACGCACGGTGAGGTCTTTGTCAACGACATGTCTGTCACAGATCCAGTATACAGAAGAACCATCGGATTCGTGTTTCAATCTCACAACCTGTTCCCCCATCTTACTTTGGAGAAAAACATTACGTTAGTCCTAGAAAAAACACGTGGATACACCCATGAAGAAGCACACAATAGAGCTCACGAAAACTTGAACCTCCTCCAACTTGATGACCAGGCTCACAAACTTCCAAAAAACGTTTCGGGCGGGCAGGCGCAAAGAGCCTCTCTTGCGCGCGCGCTTAGTGTCGATCCTAACATCATCTTCTTAGACGAACCAACCTCTTCTCTTGATCCCATTTTGACCCACGAAGTGCTTACAGCGATAGAAAAGCTCAAGGATTCGGGGAAAGACTTTGTGTTTGTCACACACGTATTAAGCTTTGTCCATGACTTTGCGGATTATGTCATCTTCATGGAAGATGGCAGGATCGTCGAACACGGCGATCCGTCCATATTGGATACCCCTAGTACGAAGGCTTTAAAAGATTTTATGGCAAAAGTGCATTAACTTATAAAAAACACGGAACTTCTTCCGTGTTTTTTTTATAAGATTGTAGTGTATTAAGATACTCAATCGATGTGGATTTGGTTGCGCCCGTTTTGTTTGGCTTTGTAAAGACGGTTGTCCGCAATTGCAAGTACGTTTTTAATATTAGACGTGTCCTCAAACTCTTTTGGAGTACATATCCCGCCACTAAAGGATAATACAATCCTTTTTTCACGGATGTCTAATGGATGTTTCTTTAGAGACTCAAGTACATCTTCCAAGGCTTTTTTAGCGGTATACTTGTCCTTATCATTGAATATAATAATGAATTCTTCTCCGCCGAAACGTCCCACCATATCATTGTCATCAAGTTTGGTTTCCAAGCGTTTCACATACTTTTTCAATATCTCGTCCCCTACAATATGACCATGGGTGTCATTGACGGTTTTGAAATGGTCTATATCAAGAATCGCAACAGTGATGGTTTCATTATTCGCGAGTTTCTCTTTAAGCGTTTCAAAGACCTTACGTCTTGTATAGGCGTTGGTTAACTGATCATGATCAATTAGATGTTTGATTTTAGCTTCCATGGCTTTCTTTTGTGTAATATCGGTGGAGATGCCGATGATGCCGCTTGGGGATTTAAAGACGTTATCATAAATCGGGGCTTTGATTTCTAAGTAATGTTTTATGTTGCCGGCAGTGTCGGTTGTTTCAATTTCTTCTCTGGTTTTTTCACCATTCAGTATTTTCATGTCTAAATCGCGTAATGTTTTCGAAGTGTCTTTTGAGAAAAAGTCATGATCGGACATGTGCTGCAAATAGTCGTTCTTTACCCCAAAAAGGGTCTGAGTGGCTTTATTGCCGTAAAAGTATTTTGAATCACAATCTTTCATATAAATATAGGCATCAATCATGTCAAGGGCCTCTTTTAATTGTTTTTCTCTTTCATCAAGCATTTTTCTTCTAGAGATATTGAATAGAAATGATATGAACGTATTCTCGCTCAAGGGATAGGCGTAAATCATCAACCACTTTTCAAGAGAATTCACGTACTTTTCAGTGATAACGGGTTTCTTACTTGAAAACATATCGCCATAGAGAGTGAGCCAGTCAATACTTAGTAACTCATTATCCATTGATGCCTTCAAAGACTGAGCGGGCACAAATGTGTGTTCGAACAGCTTTTCAAAGCTTTTGTTGACCTCAATCCACTTAAAATCTACAGCATTCCCCTGTGAATCAAACATCATCTCATGAAGGGCATAAGCAAAAGGTGCTTTCTTCAAAGCCTTTAAAATAGTACTAGTATCCATGACATTCCCTCTTTCATTTGTATATTCAAACCCCTTACATTGGACAGTATACCATACCGTTTAATATTTTTGCATAAATATTGTGTGGATGCTTCATAAGAATATGTGTACGTGTTTTAGCGTTTATTCAACCATCTTGACTTACTCACTTTCCCATAGTTATACTTGTTTAAAGTACTAGGTATTCTATAGCACTTTTCTCATTTAAAAGGCCTGAGCCGATTGAATAACGGTTCAGGCCTTGGTAATTATTTATTGATTCCTTTGTGGCTAGACAAGGAGCACTTTACAAACATTTAGTTTTTATGACCCCAAGGAAAAATCATCGGAGCTCTTTTTTTGTAGTCATCCCATCCTTCATACTTCTCCATGTGTTTTTCAAGCAACGGAGTCGAGACTTTGATAAGGACAGTGCTCATGATGATCGGTGATAAAACTAGGAAAAGATAGAATACAGTATTCACAGCTCCACTGAGCATGGAAAGCCCAGCAAGATAAATACCGACCCAGATCAGAATTTCACCGTAGTAGTTCGGATGGCGTGTAAGTGACCATAGCCCTTTATCCATAAGGCCGCCTTCCTTACTTTGAATGTGTTTTCTAAGCTGTTCATCACCAACCACTTCAAAAAACAAGCCTACAACGGCGATGAAAAGTCCCAGATATACCACGTACTGCGTGACCGATGAAAACGCGAAATCATTGAACATGATAATGGCGTAAGCGGCTGCGCCGACTGTGAAATTGATAAGTCCTTGAATCATGAAGACACGGAAAAACGCCATAAGGACGACTTTGTTGCCCCACTCCTTGCGCCACTGCTGGTAGCGGAAGTCCTCAGGTTTTTTCCAGTTACGTTTGATAAGTCTACCTGAGAGTCTCATACCCCAAAGTGCGATAAACGCCACAAGGATGTATGAAAGGACTGTGGGCTCTTGTGTAATAATGAGAGCGGCCACACTTCCAAATACGAACCCAAGGCCCCATCCCATATCGACAATCGAGTTGTCTTTGACAATCTGTGCGACGATGAAAAACACTGTAAAATACGCCAGTGTCACGAGATAAGGCACAAGAAGCCCCTCAAGCCCAAAGCGTGTAAAGCCAAGTGTAGCAATGCCGAGTGTAATTGCGAATAAAACCGGATAAATAATTAGTCTTTTGGTGTCCATTTGATTTCCCCTTTTTTATGTAAGTTAAGTATAGTGTAACACGGCTTAATTGTAATGTTTTGATTTAAGCAAGTTTTTTAATACAAGTTTTGTTGAAAGAGCTATTTTCATAGCTCTGTTCAAGAAAAGTACTGATTCAAATTGTAAAATCATATTTGATTTGATACAATAATTGAGCCAAATGAGATGAATGATATTATAATACTATATTCTAAGAGAAATGCT
>Ga0306867_1001124_pt1 | contig 12926 bp, 9 predicted proteins | sample AntRauTorckE6831_FD_190432 | JGI IMG/M metagenome (GOLD analysis project Ga0306867, IMG submission 190432) | Saline lake microbial communities from Rauer Islands, Antarctica - Metagenome Torckler E6 #831 (v2) (version 2) | ecosystem: Environmental > Aquatic > Non-marine Saline and Alkaline >... | reverse complement strand
GAGATTTTTTAAAATCTTCTAAACTATAAGAGGATTTAGAAACAGTTTTTTTACTCGGTTTTTTACTTTTTGCCATATATTCTATTTTTACTGCACCCAGAGTTGTTTTATTTTTTCACTATTTTAGGAAAAAAAAGGGGGTAGGTAACCTCACCCCCTTTTTTACTATTATATTAAGATGTTACCTATTTAGAATGGTAAATCATCTTCTTCTTCATCTTCTTCTTCAGCTACGGTATCGTAACTATTTTCACTTTCAGTTAACTCTTCTGTTTTAACATCTGAAGTGCTTTTGGTATCAATGTTTTTGCTACCACCTCCCATTGTGATTTGGTCTTCTAATTCACTGTTAGAGTCTTCTGAATCTTCATTTTCAGCTTCTAAGTCTTCTTTTGCAATAAATTTTTCTTGCTTCTTACTCCACATTGGGATTTTTCCTAAGACTACAATTTTTAAGTAATCGTAACCTTTTACTGAGTAAACTTCTTTCCAACTCTTATTGTTACTTAACCAGCCTTTAGCTAGTTTTTTATCCTCACTTAGAGGCCCTTTATCGAATGCTTGGATTGAGTTAACCATTGGGTAAGTACCACCTCTTGGGTTTTTAACTCTAACTATGTTAAGAATTAAGTCTCTACCTACTTCAGGGTCTGTGATATCTTCTTTTAATAATCCAATGGTTGCCATTATTTTATCAAAGATACCTTCTTTTTTGTAGTTAATTGGAAATCTCCAGAATTTTATACCTTCGTCTTCGTTTTCTCTGTCAATAACTCTTACGATGTACATTAACCTAGCTTTATATTTCTTTGCTAATTCTTCATCACTTTTTTCACCCGTAGAAAGTAGTTCTTCTCTAGCTTCACAGAAAGGACAATCTTCGTCATTCAGTTCTTTAATACAAGTGAATTTACGGTTTTTACCGTCAACTTTAGCACTGTGTACGTGAACTTCTTCGAAAGGTGTTTTACCTTCTTCTGGTGGTAAAATTCTAATTTTTTTAACTGCACTTTCAATACCATCTGGTAAATACGTAGTGAAGTAATTTGTTTTGTCAAATGAGTTGTTACTCGATTTTGAAGTCGATGTCTCGTACTGAGCTAACATCGCTTCTAACGGATTTTTTTTCTCGTTACTCATAGTTATAATTTTGTTATTAGTAAATGTCCGACCTTCGTTTTTTATATGTCGGAGTCTTTATTTGTATCACCACCACTTATAATTCACGGGTGGTAATCGTGTTACGCTACCTAATGATTTACATTAAAATAACTGAGCCAAAGATACTAATTAAAATGAGTTATTACAAGTCTTTTTTAATATTTTTACAAAAAAAAAAGGTGTAATAATTAAATTACACCTTTCGTTTTGATATTTAATACTTTAGCTTTAAAAGCTTTGATTACTTTGGTAATCTTCGTCTTTAAAAGAGTCTTTAATCTCCATTGGATTAAAATCTCTATCCACATCATCTTGAGTTAATACATATTCTTTCTCACCATCCTTATCTTGATTCATAACGTCATAATTACCTTCTTTTTCAGACCAAAAATCTGTTAATTTTAGGTTATAAGGATAAGAACTTAATGAACGCATTTCTAATTTTTCTTCAGGAGTCGGATTTCTTTTCTCAAATTCATTCTCTAAGTCATCTATCTTGTTATTCATAGCCGACATTTTATCTAAAGAATTAGTTAGATTGTCTAATTTACTTAATAACATTTCAGCTTTTTTATTGGCTTCTTCAGCTGAATTCTGTGCTTCTTCAGTTCCTTGTACCAAATCAGTTACATCTAATTCAACTTCATCATCCATTTCAGGTTCAGGTTCCATTTCAGGTTCAGGTTCAACTTCAACTTCGGCTTCTGGTTCAACTTCGGCTTCTGGTTCAACTTCGGCTTCTGGTTCCATTTCAGGTTCAACTTCAGATTCTGGTTCGACCTCATCAGTAGATTCCACATCTTCTTCTGGTGGCTCTTCATTTATCATTTCACCATCAGGTTCGTAATTGTCTTCTTCCTCACCAATATAAAAGTCATACTCCATTAATAAGTTAAACCTTTCCTTATCTCTCTTATTATCTTCGTTTGTGTACTTTTTCATTACATTAATAGTTGTCTACCGTCTTCAATGATTATTTTTTTATTAACTCTTTCAAGGATGCTTTTATCACCCTTTATCTCTTTAGGAACGCAGTTACCGTCAGTATCACATATAGTACCTTCATTACTAACATTTCCATTTTCATCTAAAAAGTCATTTAATTTTTCTACTTTATTATCCATAATATTATTTTTTTTAATTTAGTTCTTATAATATAAATAGATTGATTTTACTAAAAAACACGTTTTATTGATATAAATGATAAATTATCGCCACTATTTAAAATTATTTGGTTATCATACTTAAACCAATCAATTTTCCATTTCTTATAGTTAATATTACCAACCTCTAAATCATACTCTCTCTCAATTAGTTTATTGAGTGCATTTATAGTGTAAAATGTATTTCTTTTCTTATGTATAATAAGGCCATTTCGGAAATAGTCTTTTACTTTTATGAATTCACCTACACCTATCTCAATGTAGAATGTGAAAATGTATTGTGAAGGGTTATCTAAATTTTCGAAAATAAATATGTCGGACGAATTTACATTAAATTCGTCTTCTATGAACTCTATTTGTTTAATTTTATCTTTTTTATTTACGAATACTAGGATTAGTAGTTTCTTGGTCATATAGGGTTTATTGAATACAGAAATGGAATGTATTTTATTTCGTTGTTTATACGTTCCAGTTGGTTATTGTATTCAATAAGTATCTCTTCACCCTCTATAAATACAAGACTTTTTTCAATTATCTTGCTTTTTATTTTATCTGAATCTAACCCAACAAAATTAGCTAAATTCAAATCAACACCAAATATTAAATCACTACCATATATGTATATAACGTTATTCTCTGATTTATAGGATATTACCTTATCTAAGTTATATATTTTTCTTACTATTTTGTAAAGTTTCTTCTTAGAATACTGAAGAAAGTCTAAATCTACATAATTAATTTTATCTGTAGATTTTTTGTAGGAGTATCTTATGAAGTCTTCTAAATCATTCGTGTAAACATCTCGTTTTACATTCTTCTTTAGCGTCCAGAACGTATTTTTATCGATTTGTTTATTGAGTATGTTAACCAAATCTTTCTCAAAATAACTCAGTGTTAATTCGTACCCAACTATTAGTGTTGGTAAATCTTTAAATATCACATCATCCAGTGACTCAACTATGTTAAATTCTGGTCCTATGTCTATTTTTCTTTCAGAAACTATATTAGCAATCTCCATTCAGCAAATATACTTAAATTTTTTTACTTAAACAACTAATTGGTATCTAAATCGGATTGGAATGAAATATCTGATACTTTAAAATTTAAATTTCTTTTAGAATAACCGTTTTCAGTATTCTTACCCTTACACTTACCTTCAGATTTAATACATCTAGTTGGGTCATTATCATCAAATTTAACGCATTTGCAGCTTCTTAAACCCTTAGGGAATGGGAAATCACCTGTTTTCCATAACTCGTATTCAGGACCCAATTCATTCATTAAACTTTCAAAGTCAAAAGTATATGGGTCTATTTTTCTACCTGGTGATACCCAATGATGGCCCGTTATATATTTTAAGTTTGGTACCGATGGTTTTAAATTCTGTATTAAAGCTAAACAACTTTCAAACATCTCAGTTGTGTATTCGCTAGGTCCTTGAGTACCTAACATAGAAAATGATATACCAATGCTATGTCCGTTAACAAACTCACCTCTAGGCCCATATGATTGACCAGCGTGACTAACCACTTTATTAATTGGTGAACCTTGATATATTTGACCTGCTTTATCGATTAAAAAGTGGTACCCAAAATTTTTAGATTGTAAAACATCAATGTCGCTTCTTACACTACTACCAGCAGTCCAATGTAATACGACTGTGTCTACAGTGGATATGTCTCTAGTTCTAGTACCCCTAAAATATGGGTTAAGTTTATTAAATTTTTCTTTTACTACTTCTACAAAACTTTGTATCTTCATTATTCTTCTATTACTATACCTTGTAATAGTTGTAAATTAACATTATTTACAACACTACTAGCTTTTATTATTTCATTTTCAAAATCAGTATTTAAATCACTTCTTTCTAGTTTAGATAAGTCACGATTTTCTCTATTAACTTCGTCTAAATTTGTTATTAAGTGTGAATATAGGGTTTCATCATCAATCATTTTAGTTTTAACCGAGCGTATTCTCACACCTTTAAAAGTGGTTGTCATATGATTAGGTTTAATACTATGACTTGTATTAATAATAGTATACGCCCCATCAAACATTGGTATATTATTTAGTTGAAAGTACATGAAAGGTTGAACTTGGGCACAGCCTAACATTTCTATTTCGGCTGAATATGACCTATTGTTATAAACATCAAATAAATTTTGACCTATTGAATTATTCCTATTTTGATTAGATAGTCCGTCTATTATCTCTAAACTTTCCTGAGTTTCGACAAATTCGTTTTGATTTAATTTGTAGTTTTTAAACACTGACTGATTCTGGTCTGAATAATTAACTAATACGTATGGTATTTTCGTAGTACCACTAGAAAAGTCTGAAGGTAATGAACTACCGTCATTTACATTAATGTCATCTCCATTACACTTAACGTCCATAGCAAAACTATCATTTTTCTTAAATTTACTTTTTTCGTCTATGTTTAGTTGACTAGATTGTTCACCAAAATACATGCAAATAAATTGAGGTCCTTTCGCACCCACTTCTTCATTAAACCTAAATGGTGTAAATATATCTCTCACATCTTTAGGTGATGAGTAATCTATATACGTCGGTAACGGTATAAAGTCAAAATTATTGTCTTTAAGTATTCTAGCTATAAAATTGTAAAAACTAATGTTAGTGTTATTTTTCCAAAAATCTACAAATGTTGTTGGTGCAATTTTAAACTTATCAGATATATCAGTATACGACCTATCAATGAAGTTAAATCTTTTATATAAATCGCTAACGACCGTAGATTCCTTATCTTGTGGTATACCTACAATCCATTTATCGTAAATAGATTTTATATTCTTATATATACTTAGTTTAATGTCATCTTCGTTATTTGTTTTAAAAATCCTTTCCTTCGAATTATCAGTCTCATTGTTCAATGTAGGTTTATTTAATCTACTAAATTCTTTAAGGAATGAATTTAAATACGTTTCAATGTATTCACTAGGTGCCGAAATATTTTCATGTGTATTTTCAGAACCTTGCCATATTCTATGAGTACTGTTTACTATTATTCTATTATCTAACATAAAGTCTATAACTTTGTTAGAGGCATCACTATCATCTCTTATATCTAAAATGAAATTATTTTCCTCGTCATCAGGCGATATCACATAATAGTTTTCAGCCACATTACTTTTTATAATACTAGAGTTTCTATAGGAAGGGATAAAGTTGTTAAAGTTACTCCAAACTGAATTTATTTCAGATTCACTGGCCGTATCTTTAAATATTTCCATTGAGTCTTTTATCTGAATCCACCCGTTTGGATTGTCAACCCACTGAGTGAATTGATTAATGAATTGGTCTTTAACACTACTTGGTAAATTTAAAATTACATCATTAACACTTTCGAAACCAGTACCATTGTCTTTAAATTCTAAATTTCTGGAATATAAACCAGATATTAAGTACCTATTTTTTTCAACTTGTGGATTACCATCAAAATTAGGTACATTACCATCTAAACTTATAATATCTTCTTTAACTTCATTCCTATACAAAATAGCACCTAAAAATAAAATCCAAGCGTATGGTACTGAAACGAAACCACTACTGTTATTGAAGAATGTAAGGTCTTTTTTAACCAATAATCCTTTTATATATGCATCTTCTTTACCACCTAAACCAACGAAGGGTAGTGTATGTAAAAATAAGTAAGCCTTACCGATATTGCTTTGTTCATAATAAAGTTTACTACCAAATAAATTATAACTCTTACTGTTACTTTTAAAAGTAGGTTCAAATTTAAAACTTCTATTCAATATAAAATTCTCTTTTACATTTGATAATAGTTTTTCTTTAAACGTTGTTATTGGATAAACTGAATTTAAACTATTTATTTCACTTCTATTTATATTTTTAACTTGAGTATTATACCTAAAACCATCATTATTTTCAATGAAAGTATCGTATTGACTATCTTCATTAGTATTTCTAAATGATTTTAAAACATCAATACCGCTTTCATAAAACTCATAGTAAAGTGGTAATGAACCTACCTTTTTATTCTCATAACTTAAGAATTCATGGGTTTTATAAATACCACCTAGAAAATTATTATACTCTTTAATGTTAACATCATTCGTGTTATATTCAAGACTTTCCCTAGTTAAATTAAATGATTTTACAATAGATTCACCACCAGCTGGTACATACGAATCGTAGACGAATGAATTGCTATATTCATTGTTGTTAATAATCTTAATGAATGTTTCATATTCAGCTTCACCTGAAACCGCCGAACTGATAAAAGTATATTCGGCTAACTCCCTATTATCAGTAACATTTAGCGAATTAACACCACTTTTAAGCTCTGATTGTGGTTGATTTATTGGAAGATATGTAGGTTCGGCGTCTTCAATATCAATATCTTCTATATTAAGATTTTTATATTTTAAATCATGTCTATAAACGAATCTATCATCATCACCAAACAGACCAAAAAAGTCAGCTTCATCACTAAATAATCTTATTCCATATTTATCCTCCAGAACGTCTCTAAAGTTACTTAGTTTATTACCAATAGTTTCAGTGTTTGCTTCATGTTTTATAAATGTTAGTTTAACACTTGGATTTTCTAGTGCATTATACGCTTGGTTGGCCTCTATTTTGGCCATTGTATTTATTTGTTCATTCGTTAGTGTTTTATTACTATATCCTAAGAAAATCATCATTCTTTGATATAATAATTTAGTTACTTCATCTTTCTTAAGTTCACTAATACCCTTCCAAGGATTTACGTTACTTCGATTAAAAGCTTTGGTTTCTAATGGATTTACAGGTACCCAGTTTTTATTTAGTGTTTCACTGCCGTCTAATACTTGTTCATCTATTTTATCGGCCTTTAGTATGGCGTTAAATAGATTATCAATAAACCTAACTTCTCTAAAATCATCAAATTTAGGGTTAGAACCTAACCACTTTTCTACTAAGTCATCCCCTTCTTTTTCTACATATTCAGGGAATGGTTTAATTTTTATAGTAGGTGAGTTATCAAAATTATCGAATTCTGAAAAGTTTTCTTTATTAGTCCCTTCTATTGTCCTAGTGCCGTTATTAACTTCTTTTGTTATTTCAGTACCTAAGTTCCTAATTACTTTAATAAATAAATCTACATGTTCACATAAGATTCTAAAAAATGAGCCTATGGACCCGTTAAAGTCGATACTTTGATTATCAAAAAATTGAGTTAAACTACCAGCAAATTCATTAGTAACTTCATTTGTTTTTTCTTCTAATTGACCGTTTATTCTATTTTTTATATTGTTAATTTCTTGAATGGCGAATCTAAGGTCAATTATATCATATCTATTTGATGTTGGTATATTATTTTCATCAACAAATGGTCTATTCCTTAATTGATTAATGAAATTATTATATAAAACTTCTGTTACACTACCACCTATGTTCTCATCCTCAGTTTCTTCAACCCTTTTAAAGTTACCATATAAATCCAATATTTCGGTAGGATTATTTAAAAATTCTGAGTAAGTTAAAAATGTATTAGCGTTACCACTACCAAAGTTTCTATTTAGAAAGTGAGTTACCCTAAATCTTTTATAGTAAACACCTCCACCATTCAGTTCGAACTTATCTTTATTCAATGAATATGATTCAGCACCACTACTCTTGGTAAATGAATTATATTTCTCAACTAACTCTAAAACATTATTGTAAGTGTTAGTGAGTTCATCACCAAAGTCACCTGTGAACGGTTTATATACAATAAGGTTTGAATTGTTTGAGTTGTTTTGTAATTTTATTAAATCTTCAGAATAATTTAGTGAATTTTTAAGCTCACCCAATATGCCTTCTAATTTACTATTCAAATCATCATAAACAGTTAGCGCTCTTAATCTATCATCATTTTTCTTGAAGTTGAGTATAAACTTTTCTAACTCCTTAATACTCTTTTGTAGTTGCTCAAAAGTCGTAAAACCTTCTGGTAATGGTCTAGCTTCAGGCATGTACGGAACGGCCCTTAAATAACCCATAAGAAGGTCACTTAAAAATGCGTAAGTATAACCGATAAAGTCACAATTAATTATGAAACTACCAGTTTCTGCATCTAACTCACCATTAAATTTAGTTAGGTGTAATGCATATTTAACTGGTTTACCATAATAACCTTTTACTGTTAAATAAAAAATAGGGTAAGGCATTCTAAATAAGAAACTATATGGTGAGTTCTCACCCATTTCAAATAATTTACCCCTTATATCTTTAAATTTTATTTTAACTATTGGTGTATATGAGGTATTAAAATTAATATCAATTGATTCAATACCTAAGGTACCTAAGTCTGGATTTTCTTTGTTAAAAGTTGAGTTTAATTCGGTGTATCTAGTAGTTAGTGTTTTATCGTTTTCCTCTGAACCGTCAATAAAACTAATTCTAGTTGTTTCACTATTATCACTTGATACTTGAGTTGTTGTGTCTTCAGATTCATTGAATATTAAAATTTCGTTACTTCTTCTAAAGACTTCTAACTCTACTGAAATAGATAAATCTTCAACGTTCACTGATTCAGAACCACAAGGATTTGGGTCTACAATCAATAAATTTTGGAATTCAACACTTTTGGCATTAGAACCTGAAATATCATTAGCCATATAATCTAAAATATTTATCTACTTCACTTAAATAATCGTTTACTGAGGTTTTTAAAGGAAACGGTACTCTTATAGTTTTGTTATTAGGAATATTAAATTCCATACCACCGAATTCTGGATTAGCTAACATTATTAACCACCCGTAATATGGTGAGTTATAATATTTTTGACTCAGTATATCAAACCTAGTGCTACCTACCTTATAAGTCAAGTATTTATCAGTGTTTTTTTCTGGTATAGGAATACCAGGTACTGACTTAAAGTTATCATCACTTCTAAATCTGTCGTATCTATCTAAATATTGTTGTGCCATAATTTATAAATTTACTGTATTTGGTAAGTTTATTTCGGGCCATCTTATTTTGAAAACACCTTTATTACCGTCTGATGTTAAGGTCTCAAATAAAGTAATGAAATCTTTTACATTAATTAAATTAATACCGACACTAAAGCTAGTGGTAGATGAATTTATAGTACTTTGAGAAGAACCATCTGAGTTTTCAATAATAAAACTACCTTGACTGTCAGGTTTGGCTGTAACACTTCCCACATTGACAACATCTAATAGGTTATTTGAGTTCACTAATGTTATATTACCCGTTAAATTTTTATTCAATTCAATTATATTACTAGGGTTATTTTTATACTGAAACTCTAGGTATAATTCAGTAGTAGAAGAATTATAATTATACCCTACTAGATTTAGATTTTTAATCTGATTTCTAGGGTTTGTAGCTGAGGGTTCAACTGTCTGTTTAGATGCCTGCTTTTCTGCTACGGCTTCTTGGTCATTAACTAAACTATTATTACCTTCTTTAGTTATTGGGTTATTATCTTCACTCAAGACTGTTTTTAAATCTTCTATACCACTACTTAATGTTAACCCATCTTCACCTCTAACATATCTATCAGCTCTTGGGTCGTATACCTCAGTATTACCAAAATAATTAAATGATACTGCATTTTGTAATTTATTAATAGGGCCTTTTAAAGAACTACCACCGATAAATTTAAAGCTTAGCGAAACTTTGGCTATCATAGGTTGAACACCTACACCTTCAGGGTTTAAATCCCATACAAGTGGTTGAAAGTCAAAACTAACATTATCTATTACAATTTTGGTATTATAAAAATCACCTATTCTTAATATACAAATTGGTGGTGCACCAAATGCTAAATTATTAGCTCTATTATCATCATTAGTAGGGCCTTGCCTTGTACATTGTTGTAAAAATGTTAATCTAGAGTTAAAGCCTTCTGGTGTTGTGGAATGGAAAGCTGGTTGAAAGAATTTGATTTTCTCACGAATTGAATCATATATTATTTTATCGCTATTAGCTTCACTCTTCTCTAGTCTTTCAAAATATTCAGATTCTTTATGAAATCTTCTTTTAATTTTACTTACAAATTCTTTATCATACCTTACTTCTTTCTCTGTTTCAGCGTTTTCAGTATTTTTAGAATCTAAACTTCCATCGTATTGAAATTCTAACGTTACTTTTCTATCTCTTTTAACACTTTCAGAGTCAACTTCACCAGTAGCATTAGAATCGCTACTACCTCTAGGTTTTCCTTCTAATACCTTTACGTTTTTTCCTAAGTTTTCTCTTATCCAAGTCTTAATACTATCTATCCTATCGCTACTTAAATTTTGATTATCCTCACTATTACCAGCTAAACTAGAGTAACCAATTAAATCGATTCTGAATCCTTCATTGTTATTTAAAAAGTCTTTTATGTTTTGGATGTTACTTTCATTATTCCAAAAATAATTTAAACCAGAATTAGTATTATTCTCATAACTATCAGTTGTTTCAGAATTATAACCGCTATCTGGAATTGTAGGGTTAGGTTGTACTTCACCACCAACCTCGTAATTAGGGTATTTCTTAAGTGAGGCAACATCATTAGCGAAATAAAAATTAATATCGTCTGGTTCTTGAACAGCACTTGCCTCTACTGTTTCACTTACTGGAGCTTCAGCATTGCTAACTTTTTGTATTTCACCATATTCTTCAGCTGATAAAAAATTTTCGTAGTCCGAACACCCAGCCATTATACTACTGATTATTTCATCCGAGCTTAAATTATTATCATTTAAGTAATCTGGGTGGTCAATAATTACTTTAAAACTTAATTGACCAATTCTTTCAGTGTTGTTATAAGTGTATATTGGTTCCCCTCTACCTATGAAATTAGTTGAATCCCAATTTACTGAGCTAGATTCATTAAAATTAATATCATAAGGTGGAAACCACATTATTCTACCTTTGGTCCCAGTTATAGGGTCACCTGAACCAGTTTCAAAGTTGGATATTTTTGATAAATTATTAGCCCAAGCTAAATTTTCTATCGAGAACATATATTTTTTGACGTCTTCAGTGTCGTCAGAAGGTACATTGCTATATGGAGATATTTTAACAAACCCATTGTCACCTAACACTGAATCTTCAATACCATCTCTAATCCTTCTAGGATTATCTTTTAAACCACTATTTTTTTGTAAATCATTTACAGTTGAATATTGTTTAGTTGAACTCCAAGTTCTACAGAAAACAAATTCTTTATCGGTATTCAATAAGAAATCTTCACTCAACACACCACTACCTTTAGATAACCTACCACCTGAAGGTGTTGTTAATTGGTCTTTCTTATTAAGATTTTCTACACCTTGTTCATTAAATGTGCTATTATATAATCTGAAGTTATCTTTACTGAATAAATTCTTTGTCTTTGATAAAATAGAATTATCATCACTAAAAGTAACATCTGGACTCCATATATCACTTGAACCATTAGACTCTACTGATTGGGAACTACTTGGTATAGACCCAAGAGGTGTGTTGTTAAATGACAATTGACTTAAACTAGGGTCAGTTGGTTTAGTGTATTGATTAGGGTCTGTTACACCTTTATCATTCCTGTCACTTTCATATTCGGGGCTGTATTGGTTTTGATTTAAACTTTCAAATAATCTAAGAATTTGACCTCTACCAGTGTTTCTAATTAAAGCGTTGTTTCTCTCAATCGAATTCGTCTTGTTTAAGGGTGTTTCTTCGAAAATTGACCCCTCACTATCTATTTGTGAAATGGGTAGCTGAAAACCCGTTAAATCGAGTGCTGTGTCTAATACACGGCCACCAGTTGAGCTACTTACTGTTATCGAGTAATCTGGATTTAAAAAATCTCCACCTCTTAGTAAACTGAATGGTTGAAGGTTTACTTTCCCTAATAATTCTTTTTGTGCGTTAAATGAAGCTTTTTGACCTAAAGCTAACAATAACTGCTCACCAGCAATAATACCTAGTTTAGTATCGTTTATTGCGCCTACACCACCTAAAACTCTACCAGTTATTGATGTATTAACACTGTTTTGTGGGAAGAATCCATCTGAACCTAATCCAAACCCTTCTTGAGATGTAATACTTGTTATTACGTCTAGACCATCGTTTGAACGACCTTCTAAATTTAAATTTCTATTTTCATCAATATAACCACCATCTATTTGATTATAACTAAAAGAATTATTAATTATGTTAGCGGATACCATATCTTCGATTGAAGTATATCTATTTCTACTTACAACTGAAGCTCTAAAATCGTTTGAAGAATCTTCAATGTCTATTGAAGGGTTTACTGAATTAGATGAACTAGTAATATTAGCTTGAGTACCCAAACCAGTAGCACTATAACCATTATCAGTAACAGTGTCTGAAGGTATTAAGTTTCTATTTAGTAGAAAATCTCTAATTTCTGGAGATAATTCGTTTATATTACTGGCCATGTTGTAATTCTATTTACTAATAAATATAATTTGATTTGTTTTTTCGGTTGAAATAGTTCTAATTTTAGGTTTACGCAATATTAGTATATAATATAGTATATAATATATAATATAGTATATATAATAGTAATTATTATTATAATATAGGTAATATATAATAAAGGTAAATTCATTTATAAAAACAAGTAA
>Ga0306867_1001119_pt1 | contig 12966 bp, 15 predicted proteins | sample AntRauTorckE6831_FD_190432 | JGI IMG/M metagenome (GOLD analysis project Ga0306867, IMG submission 190432) | Saline lake microbial communities from Rauer Islands, Antarctica - Metagenome Torckler E6 #831 (v2) (version 2) | ecosystem: Environmental > Aquatic > Non-marine Saline and Alkaline >... | reverse complement strand
TCCTGCCGCTGTAACATTGGCTGTGTCTGTAACATCTGCGTTTGTTTCAATAGTCGCTACCTTAGCTGCGTCTGTATATGAAACCTTGGCGGTGTTGAGACCGATAGCTGTATCCATTGCGTCCACCTTATCCCGTACAGCGTTCTTAGTAGGCACTTCCAGTGAGCCGTTCCAATCGGTAGCATCGTAAGCTTCGTCATCTACCATGATTCTTGAAACATTGGTAATCTCGTTATTACCCATGTTAAGGTCACCTGTCATTGGCACAGTTCCGTCTGCAAGGAAGTCACCTTCACCTCCAGAGTTAGCATCAACGTAGGCTTTTACAGACTGCTGGGTAGGAACCTTTGTATCACTATCTGATACGAGAGTGTCCTCATCAAGCACCCAAGAGGTAGCCGAAACATTTGTAGTGGCATCTGTGATTACCGATTCACTAGAAAGTTCGTTCTCTTGATATGCAACTGTAATCTCATCGGAGCTTTGTGGTGCTGTAACGAAATCAAAGGTACCTGAAGCTGGTGTTGTCTCTGTCCAGTCCTCTGATGAACCCTGTGTAAGTAGCTGACCATTAAGGTACACGCTTAGAGTCCCTGTTGTGTATGCACCCGAAGAAACAGTGAAGGTAGTGTTGGTACCGTCTAGTGTTCCCGAAAGAACACCGTGTGTATCAGACGTTCCACCAGACTGGTCTATCGATTCATTATTAAAATATGTATTTCCTCCTCCACCTCCATCCTGCCACCCTTTATTACCAGTACCATCAGTTCCGTATACTTTATTATTACCTGGACTAACCTCATCACTTTCAAGCTTGATACCAGAAGCATCGCTGGTTACTGACATCTGGCTGATAACATCACCCTGAATGTCCTGTCCGGATATGGTTAGGTCTACTGTAGGTGTATCAGTAACTGTTGCAGCACTGTGTCGGTCGGATGTGTTAGCAGCTACATCTGTATTATTAGAAACCTCAGTATCAAAGTCACTTATCTCAGAAGCTGTATGATTATGAGAAGCTGCGGCTAGTCCTGCCTCTGCGGCTGTTTGGTTAATGAACTCACCTGAAGTAGTGTCGTAAGCCAGCACCTCATCGTCACTGACGGAAGTAATAGTAACGTCAGTAATGTCAGCTATGGCTGGGTTAGAACCTCCAGCAGGCTTAGATTCCAGTACCCAGTCGTTTCCTGATGAGCGGTAGACCATTATGTCGCCGTCAGAAGGGCTAGCTACGCTAGCGTCAACATCAGTCAGGTCGGATAGAGCAGATGCTCCACCACCAGTACCTGATCCTAAGTTAGACCATGCACCACCGTCATTCTTAAACTGCATCGTTCCGCTGTCGTCACGAAGTCCATAACCAGGAGAACCATACAAATCACCAAAATTAATATAAACATCGGAGGTGAGTTTTATACCTACATCATCGTTAGGAGTTATGTAGGTTCCTCCAATCTTGTACCATTGTTCTGGATGATAAGCCATGATTAATTTCTGTCTTTATACTGCTTATATTGTACCCCCATTGCATTAAATTGCATAACAAGGAACTCTTCTTTGTTACGCAGGTACTGACTCCAGTCCTGATTTTTATCAATAGCGTCCTGGCTCTCCTTAAGTTCCTGTCTTATATCTAATAATTCAGACTCAAGTTTACTCTTTTTTGCCTCCGCCTCTTTAACTGCATCGTTGACTGCATACAGCTTCTGTTCTTGGTTTAATTTCTCTTTCTGGCACTTGAGTTTCTGGTCAAGATTCTCCTCCATTGATTTAACAGCCTTTTTCTTAGACTCTTTAATAGCATCAATATCCGTATTAAGATTCTTTTTTTTATCCTCAAGATACGAGATATCAGCTTTTAACTGCTCGATAGTATTACTGTACTCATCTTTCTTTTTGTTAAAAAAAACCTTCAACTCACCAATATCATTGGAAATACTTTTTTTAGTACTTAAAATTTCCTCTAATTCTTGTTCGGCTTGATCTCTGTCAGAAATCACCTTCCCAGTTATAATGACTTCTTTCTTGAGTTCAGTCTTAGCATCATCAAGATTATTCCTAACAGAAGTAAGCTCTTCCATAGCATTCTTCTTTTTTTCAGCAATGCTGTTTAGCTCTTTGGTGTATGTGGAAAAAGCAGAGCGCACATTCTATATACTTTTACCAGCGTAGAGTCTAACAGAGACATCGACAGTGCCGCTTACATCTTCTACCTTTACACAGAACCACTTCAACTCATCTACGTTAACCAAATAACCTTGCACATAAGTAGCGCTTGCCCCAACAACAATACCCGTACTATTGTCGTCGGTATTGTCATTTGAGTAATCCTTGGTAGCAAGACCAAAATACGGATTATCAAGAGCTACAGCTGAGGAGAAATCTGGAGCTTCTGGTGAAAAGGATCCGTAAGCTCGAACTGTAAACCCACTAGCTGAAACAGTGGTTCCTTCAACTTGAATGTGAATATGTTCAAGACCTGTAAGGTCTTCTAGTGCTGAAGTAGTGTCAGCATTAGCATTACTTATTATTTCTTTTGTGATTGGTGCCATTCCCATATAACTACATTATACACCGTGATTGAAAAAAGTCTACATTGATGTGTATATAACTAAAAAGAGAGCCGTAAAGCTCTCTTAATAGAGTACAGACTTCCTTTTTAACTATAAGGTTAGGTTCCAGAAGAGTCTGACTGTACCATACCAATTCCTGAAATGATAACAAATCGGTAACCAGCTTTGGCTCCCCATTTTGCATTTCGTGTCATTTCCTGGTCGTCAACAACAGTTGGCACTGTCTTGATACCGTAACGTTCACAGTAACGAGCATCAACACCATCAGTTCCAAATCGTCCAAGAATCCACTTGTCCTTCTTTGCAGCATCGTAGTCTCCATTTGCATCAGAGTCTAGACCTGGAAGGATTACAATTCGGCGACTTGGTAGTGCGTTGATAACGTTCGGGTTGTCCTGACCAAGTTCTGTGCTAGAACCGTAAATCTGTGTAGCATTGTACACAAGAGTTGAGTCGTCAGTGATGACCAATGTGTTCGGAACAATTCGCTTCTGCGCTCCGTAACCGTCAAATACTTCAGTCTTAAACATGTTCTCAGCAGCCAAGATACCTCCCTTAGAAAGAGAAGGATTGGATGGAATAATGTTAGAGAAAGTAGTAGATGAGTGAGGAAGTGTGTGAGCTGAATTGAAGATTGAAAGACCATCAATTCCAGTTGTATCCACTGTCTCACCATCACGGTCTACGTAAGATGAAGCTGTACCGTAAGATAGGCGAAGCACACCATCAAGGTAGCGACGCTCAAAGAGCATACGAGTAAGGTTCATCATGTTCTGAATAACGTTGCGGTGGCGGTTTGCGTTCATTAGAGAACGTTCAGTTGCCACGTAAGCAACACCGTAGTCATCGTAGGAGAAGTTGAATGTACGACCAATACCAAATCTAGTGGTCTTTGGTGAAGTACCTTCTCGCTGTCGATAACCGTAAGTTTCGAGCGTTAGCTCAGTAATGGTTTTGAATTCCCCATCACCATTGAATGGGTCACGCTGGAAGAGAGACATAAGACGACTGTTGAACTGCTCTCCAAGGTCTTGGAGGCGGTCATCTTTTTCGATCATGCGTCGCTGAAGGTCGTACAGCTCAGGAGCTGTCGCAGTTGCCAGGTTAGGCACGTCTCGTCCACCTGTGTTACCTGTAGGGTTAATAACAGACATAGGTAAATTAAATTAGGTTAATAAATAACAATCTAGTTAGTTGGATTAACTTCCAACTTCAGTAGGCTGATGTGTCTTAAGAGTAACCACAACTTGGTCATCTTGAAGAACTTCATCGATGACAACGAGAGCGTTCTCTCCAGCTGCAAGAGCAGCGGAATTTACTGTCTCAGCATCGTCTAGCCCCAGTTCGTCTCCTCGGTCAACTCCTGTAGCGCTATCGATATCCATGATAAAGCGGTCACTCGGACGAGCTTCGTCAATGGCTTTTAGGCTGGTGTCAGCGTAGTCATCGTCTGAAGACGTAACTTTCTGAAGACCAATACCGATTACAAAAGTGGAATCTGAAGTAGCTGGAGTGATGTTCCCATCACTATCGTAGGTCACAAGACCTTGACCAGAGAAAGCTGTTGAAGCTGCCTTTGGCTTATACTGCAAGTTCACACCTGGAGTGCCGGTCGAAATATTGAATCGTTTAGCTGCCATAATTTGATGCAGATTAAAATTAGTAATATAGTTCGTCCTCTATATTCGCCAAGAGGTCGCGTAATCTACCATTCTATTTCGGGTGGTGGCGTCACACGTAATATAAATATACCACACCTTAAAAAGTGTGGCAATTTAATATGTGGATAAATCCACCAGCATTAGGCTTTTTTCTAAAAACTATTCAGCAGAATCGTCTTTGTTGGCATCGCTAACATTATTGTACTTATCCCAAATATCCTTTGAAGAAACTTCATTGTAGTTTTTCTTTCCAATTGCATCCATCGCAATGATTCTTTCAGCTTCGTGAAAAGACTGAGTAGCATTGTCGATCATCTGTTCTGCAATAGAAGTATGTTTCTTCAACACTGACACAAGGGGAGTGGGTACATCAGCATCGGCAATCTCTTGAGTAATAGTACTCTGAATAGCTTGAGCGTGCTTAGATAAGGTTCCTTTATCAAGATACTCTTCAATATCCTCAGGAGTTACCTGGGCAATGGCAATAAGAACTGTGTTCGCAAGCTTATTCATTGCACTTTTAACTTGTTTCTTGCCACTTTCTGACAAAGTACCGTCTTCATTTGTGTCAATATTAATCATATTTATTTATCTTTACGTGTCATTCTCTTGATAATACCTTCTTTCTTCTCTTCCCCTTTCACTTCTTTCTTCTCTTCCCCTTTCACTTCTTTCTTCTCTTCTTTATTAGCACCAAATTCTCTCTTGAACTGCTGGGATGAGAATGTTAGGAATGTTCCATCTTCTAGGTTTACCTTGTAGCTTTTATTCTCTTCGTTGAAATTAAAGCTTACAATAGTTTTTCCCTTGTACTTATCTCCAACTTTTATTTTATAAGGCATAAAACTAAATAATTAATTAACAATAGACCTATTTACTCAGAACTGACTCATGCAACTCATGCTTTTCACCATCAATTTCGATAGTGTAGTAACGAGTTCGCTTCCTGACAACCTGCTTTACAAGTGGACCTGAAGACTGCTCATCACCTTCCTTACTAACAATATTAGAAGGGTCTCTCCGTCTTACAACACCTAGCTCATTAACCGTTTCCGTCTCCACTTTGGAAGCACCTGTCTTGTCATTTACATCAACGAAATCAAATCGCTTCTTCTCTAGATTCAAATAGTCACTCTTGCTAGTACTTCCATAAGGTACGGTAGCTTTTTCCCCAGTAAGAGTTTCAAGCTCGCAATCGATGCTAGTAATAACCATATTACCGTTCTCGTCCTTCTCCTCTTTTTCAATAAGCTTTGTCTTCACAATAGGAGCGCCTTCGTAACAACGAAGATTGGCTCCCTCTGGGGCTACACGGTCAAAATCATCAGGATCATAAGCTTCTTGAGCGCTATCACTCTGAATGTCTTTCTGCATAATTGTGTCGACCTTGTTCTTCAGGTCATTGAAGTTCTTCTTCAATTCTTCATTCTCTGCCTTGAGCTGAGCATTCTGTTTCTCAGCGAGGTCAGAGCCTTTGCTAGATGAATTAACCACATCGTTCTCCGTTTTACTGTCTGAACTTTTTTTACTTTCTGCCATGGTTTATTATTATTTATCTTTATTACTAATCATATCCTCAACATTATCCCCATCTCTGTCTGAAGATGATGAGTTTATACCAGCAACATGTGAGGCGTAATCGACCAAGCCATCTACGTTAGTCTTGTCTTCAGAATTATCTTTTTCCTTAGGTGCCTCTCCCTTTGTTACTGAATCTCCTGGATTAAATGGTGTGATATCGCGCCCCATCTCATTGAGAGCCAGAACGTGAGATTCCGATAAAGCGTTGTTTAGTTCCTCTGTGCTAAGTGTCTCACCGCCAATCCTGTCGTAGTGCTTTCGTAGCGCCTCGGCATACTCCTCATCATCGCCAGCAGCCTTCTCTATAGCTTCGTCACGCATACTTTCATATGCTTCCTTACGTTCATTCCTTTCATTCTCAACCTCCTCTCCTCGGCGCTCTAATTCGTCCTTAGCACTTTTATACTGACCTTTTAACTGCTCATGTCGGGTAGACAGTTTTTCATAATCCTTCTTTTCAGTATAATTCTCCTCGATTTCATCTTTAGGAACAGAGTCCTCAAGTTTCTCTGAAAACTCTTCCTCCACTTCCTTCTTAGCACTCTCAACTTTCTCCTCCACCTCATCCTCAGAAAAAGCTTCTATCTCCTCCCCTTCGATGGTGTAATACTTTCCCATTATTGTTTCTTATTATTAATAATAACGTCATCACCTTCCGACTCCTCATCAGGCTCATTATCAACACCACCGGAAGCAGCTATAATTCGCTGCTCCAGCATATTAAGTGCACTAATGAATCCGCGGTAGTAGTAAATGCTTTTATCATTCAAACGTTCATCCTTCAGCATTTTGTCAGCTGCTACCGAACGATACGAATCCATTAGATTACCGAAATGTTCCCCTTCGCCGTTAGAACCAAGAAGGCTGCTTGCCCACTGGTTAAAGCGTTTTCTGTATTTAGGGGTATTGCCGTAATAGGAGTAAAGATATTCATCGGTATTCTCCCTAATCTGAATAAGGGTTCCGTTGAGTATGTTCAATGTCGTATCTGTTTTTTTACCTGAATTATCTTTTTCCATGTACTGATTATACACACTGATTCATATATACAAAATGAAAAAGTGATATAAACTAATAAATACTAGGAATTCCAAGCAATATAATTAAAATACATATAATAAGAGCTGGAATGGTCTGGGAAAGCGGAAAGTTTGGTGATTTTTGACTTCTTTTATTAGGAAACAGAACCGCCAATATATGAATACTGGCACAAACACCGAGGAACCAAGCAAAAGTGTAGACAAAAATCCAAATAACTTCTAAAAGGAATATTAAAGTAGACATAATTGTTTATTTTTGTTTATTATTGACAATAATTAGATATTAGCAGTCTTATTGCTGTAATGCAACACTTGATGGTGGTGTAGCAGAAGCTGGGTTCATGCCGCCACTAATTCCAACTTGGTTATTAGCACCGCCTCCACCGTTGAATGGGTTAGGTAATGTAGCCCCCTGTTCTCCACCTTGAGGTATCATCCCCATATCACCATCTGTCGGGGTAAACCAATCGTCGTATACATCATCACGAGACTTAGCGAATCGCTGCTTAGCCTTTTCCATATCAATAGCCTGTGGTCCGAACATGTTTATTGCAGTAGCGATATCGTTATCTGCCAACTGTCGCTGGATAGCATCAACATCACGCTCCTCAGGTTTAACGCTGAAGTAGAAAAGGGTACGCATGAAGTCATACTCATCAGGATTCAGATAGGTATAACGGACTTTCTTCCCCTTATCTTTTTCCTCTCGATCCTCTTTACTCATTACATCAAAACCATTGAAATCCTCAAACTTACCTAATTTAATATTAGAATCATACGGTCCACTAGAGTTTTCTCGCTCAACCGTGAATGATTTGTAAACATCTGCCACACCATTCGCAACCTTCTGAGATTTAGAACCTTTCATTTTTCCATCGTAGTCATATCGAGAGTACCAGTAAGGAATGATACTGTTTCGCAGCCTTATCTCAGCACGACGCATCTCATACCTAATAATACCGTCAGTCAGTGCGCCAAGCTTAAGTAACTGAGCTTTCTTGTTCTCAGTAAACTGTTTTGCACTCTGGTACTGATTAACTGTCTCACCTGAAAACTCTCTTGTCATCGTCTTCTCGTCTATCTCTCGTTTTAGCATCTGCACAAAAGAAGCTTCTCCCGAAGAGATACCCTGAATCATTTGTTCTGGCAGAAGGGAGAATAACGTGTTGGCTCTAATGTCTGGTATCACATTACCAGGCTGTAGCATGTCAGGAGTTATCTGAATCCCTGAGTTATTTCCGAGTGGGGGTTTTATGCTTCTGTTAGCTTTCTCAACCAAGAACTTCCAGAAGAAGTCTAGGCTTTCTTGGTCAAATTGAGTTTTAGACGGGAATCCCTTTGAATAGAAGAAGTTAGGAATTCTCTCAAGGTGTCCATCCGCAATCGGGTACTCTCCGCTCTGCGCCCATGAAGTCAGTGGAAATCCGCTAACTTTATACTGACCGTCTTCATTCTGTCCCTTTTCCATTATCGGAAGCATTGCAACCCCATTCAAATAAATAGCTAACTCATTACCATACGGAAGTGAACGCATAAAGTATGTTACTAAAATCTCTCCCTCCTCCATGTCGCCAGTCACCGAAAAGTTCTCTCTGTACTGAGTAAATGCGTCTGTTCCATCCGGATAGGTAACTACACCGCTTCGCTTCGGTACATACTCCCACCTGTCCCAATCACCAAACATTGTCTTCGCCTCCGCCTCTGACATAATCCGAGAAATGGCAATAAACGGCTGCTTTTCAATTCGAGGCTCATAGATATCTCCCACCAGAACCATACGTGGATCTAGCTCAACAGTTCTGAAGTTTACGTTCTTACGTCGTGGTCGGTCATCCCAGTCAACATCCAAATTGCCAATCTTATTTAGGCTCACTTTACTCTTAACGTTATGCATCGGAAAGTCCTGTGTCTCCATTGTAAAGAAAGTACCGTGTGCACAAATCCCTCTATATGTAGAAGAACGGTTATTCTGCCAGTTCTCCATCTTGTCAGCCTTGTATATTAAATCACTGCTCGCATCACCCAACTCTTTCAAAATAGTATCATCCTTATTAAAAGCCATAACCTTAGCCGCAAAGTTATATGACTGCGCTACCGCTACCGCCGTAGTAGTCTTCTCTCGCGTAAGACCTGACTTGATTCTAATATCCGTATCGTCTTTAGCAGGAGGCACATAAGCAAGATCCAACTTTTCCTCTCGGTCAGTCTTCTCTGTGTACCCCATGTCGTTAAACTCAGTCCACTCCTTCTCTCGCTTTTCGTAAGCACCACGAACTAAGCGCATAACCCCAGTATGATATTGAAGCTCCGCTTTTGAGTAATCAATAACCTTTTCGTCCCCAACGGGATTACTTGTAGCCATTGCATCCTCCTTATCTGGTTGTTTTGGTTCCTTAGCCATTTGTAACTCTATGGTATCATACTAAACTTATCAAAAGAATTTTTCCCTCCATTCTCAGGTCTCACCTGTTTCATCCGCTGCCTTCCTCCAAGATTAAATAATCCATCTATTATATTGGCATAATCATTACCAAAAGACAAGATTAACCCATCGACAACGTCAGGGCTTGGGTATCCCTCCTTTTTCATTTTCTGTTTCCCCATTATCTGCAACTTACCTGTTCCTGTTTTTTTGGCACGGATAGTTTTTAACTCACGCTCAAATGCATCCGACCAAATTATCTTTCCTCCGTTAGTCCCCCATATTCTCAATGCGTCATAAAACAACGCCCTCTTATTAATGTATCGGTTTTTATACTCATCCTCATCACAGGCATCTCCTAAATTAATTGGAGATATAACCCTACGCTCATTACGGGGAGAATCCTCCATCACCTGCATACCGACATCGTGTCCAATGCCAAACGCATCCACCATCACATCGAAAGGAGCCAGCCCCGTCGACTTATCTATCTCCCCATGTATCGCCGCTGATACAGAACGAGAGGTTGATGACTGCTGTGAGAACACCTGCCTAGCCCAACGATAGGACCGCAGTACCCCCGCTGTCTTATCACTTCCGCTCCCTGCAACGTCAACCCCAAGCGCCAACCGACCAGAAGACAAGTCGGGATCATCATTCGTCTCCTCCTCCTTAACCAGCACCTTGTCAATCCAGTCATCCGAAAAGAAGCGCCACCATATCTCGCCGTCCTCAGATGCCTTAGGGAAATCACCTATCACCGAAATCTTATACTCATTGGAAAGAACCCCATACTTCTCCCTAGACTCCTGCTCTATTTTCCAGTCAAAGATAGGTGACTCCAGCCCATTGAAATGAAGCGTCACAATATTCTCCCGACCCTCATGGAAGGCATCATAATACTCCCCCTCCAACCGAGTAGGGTTAGAAATAGCCACCAACAATGGATGCGGCGCCGTCATCGTCATAAAGAAGTTACTCCACACCTCATCTGGCACAGCGCTTGCTTCCTCAACTAGACCCAGCTGATATGGTGCGTGAAACCCAGCCATCGCCTCGGGGTTCTCCTTCGTGCTAGTACGTGCTCTTGCCCAGCGACTTCCTGGCGCTTCTTTTAGTCGAATGTACTCGCTCTGCCACTCAAACGCGTCCTTAAACGGCTCATTCATTCGAGATAATATCCCGTTAGCCTCAGACCACAACGCATCCTTCAACTGACCAGCTGAACTGGAGGTAGCTGCCGCTTTAGACTCTGGGAAACAGTATAAAAAGTAAAATATAAGGATAGCTGCTACAAAAGATTTCCCCGCTCCTCTGGCTGACCTAACGAATATCTGCCAAGACCAAGAAGGGTCGACAATACACCTCTGCACGGCAATCATAAGAAGGGTCTGCTGCCACGTTAGCTGATGTCTCCCTTCATGCTCCTTAAACATCTTCATCTCCAACCCTGCGGCTATCTCCGAAAACTCTCTTGGTGTCTTTGCGTGGTGAAGCTCAATCATCTTGTGCCGATACTCCTTCTTAATTGGCTGTGGCGAGATGTCGAGGGCATCCTTCATCCAAGAAAAAGGGTCTTCTTGGTAGGAAGCCATGAGGTCTACCATTTTTTCATTGCTATCTGATTTTGACATATATTACGTAAGTCTAGTCCTCATCTTCACCGAAAAGTAGTGAAGACGGTATCGCCTGACCTGAGTTCACAAGATCCTTGAATTCTTCATTACGCCGGTTCTTGTTCCTTTCAGCGGCTTTTTCGGCGAGGTCTTCAATAATGCGTACTTCCTGAGATACTTTAACTTCGTTGGTAGGTTTACCAGCCGACCGAGCAATCAGAGACTCCCAGAATCGATGGTCGGGGCTTTCCTGCTGAAGGATGAAGAGTCCTGTTTTTTCATCCTCATCTCCAACATAGTTGCCAAAATTGTTGCCGTGTTCAGATATCCAGTTGAGAGCTGACTCGATTCTTTCGGGGGTAGGATTTTTTAGAGGCACATACTTATGGTGTCCTGAGTTGGTGACTTGTAATTCAAGGATAAAGGTTCTACCTAAGGATGCTGCTAAGGCTACGGATTTTAGGCTGGTAAGGTTGCTTTCCGTAAAAATATCTAGTTCTTTCTTTGAGTTTTTACTCATATTATGTATGAATAATAACACATCTTTTTACATAGTCTATATATACCCATCCGTCATGTCTTATTTTCTTGTTATATGACATAGTTTTTAGCATTTGTCAACGTAAGGGGGATCAAAAAACTGCGGCAGATAGTCGGGGTGGGACCCCTATATACAACGTACCCGTGCGTGATTTTTAACCTACCCGTACCCGCCGCCACCAGCAGCAGCAGCAGCAGGAAGCAGCAGCAGGAAGCAGCAGCAGCAGGAAGCAGCCGTGTCACGGCGTTTTACAATTGACATACAGCAGTAACTGTATTGCAACTGTTTTAATGGTTGACATTGTATCCACACTAGAATATAGTATAGTAGTAGTAGGAAAGGAAGTTATCAACTAGCAATTATATAACATGCAAAAAACATATGAAAGGGTTGGAGATACAGGATATGTAGAGTGTGACGGTCTTAAGGTGTCTGTAAAAATAACAGACTACAAAAATAGTTATGGCAAAGACCGTTTTCAAGTTACACCATTACAGGGCAGCGGTAGAGTGTGGACTGAAAATGTTACAAGCTAGCACACCCGTAGCAGGGCTTTTCACGAGCCTTGTCACGGTTGCGAAAGCAACCCATTATCAACTTACATAAAAAAACATGCAAAAGTATACAGTAAAAGTAGTAGGTACAGCAGCGGCTCAGATGGGTACTGACGACGAGCCAGACGTTGAAGCACGGCACATTTGCACGTACCCATTACCTGCTAAAGACGACGAGCAGGCTATCGAGTACGCTATGTCGGAATTCTTTAGCAACGGTGACGCAACTGCGTCTGACCGTAAAGACTTCTCGATTGAAAGCGTCGAGGTATTAAAAGTGGAAGCAGTAGAATAAATTATCATGCAATATACAAAATATACAACTTGCATACTTATAACAGTACTATCGATTGACTTTATAGGTTTTCTAGCGTGGATATCTAGCGGGCAGCTACCAGCAAGTGATTGGTATATAGGTATGATCACAGCCTCTATTATCAGATTGTTAAGCTAGTACACCCGTAGCAGGGCTTTTCACGAGCCTTGTCACGGTTGCGAAAGCGACCTATTAATAAGTTAAATATAAAAACATGCAAGAAATAACCTACAGACAAAAAGAGCATTTACTGCGTAAATGTACGTGTAAAAAATGTGGAGGGCACGTAGAGGTTTTTAGTTTCATACAAAAAGGAACTTTCGTTGAGCATAAGGAGGGTGATTGTAAAAAAACCACCCGCATTTAAGTCAACGCTAGCACACCCGTAGCAGGGCTTTTCACGAGCCTTGTCACGGTTGCGAAAGCAACCTATTATCAACTAGCAATTATAAAACATGCAAGAAACAGCAAAGAGAAAAGAGGTAAGCACAAAAGAGGTAAGCACAAAAGAGGTAAGCACAAAAGAGGAAAGCACAAAAGAGGAAAGCACAAAAGCGGTATACATTGACGAGAGTACTGCGATCATGCAAGCGGGTACTATCCTATCACTCGACAACTGGACTTTTGACGAGATACAGCAATTCGGGCGAGAAGCACAATAC
>Ga0306867_1001118_pt1 | contig 12987 bp, 24 predicted proteins | sample AntRauTorckE6831_FD_190432 | JGI IMG/M metagenome (GOLD analysis project Ga0306867, IMG submission 190432) | Saline lake microbial communities from Rauer Islands, Antarctica - Metagenome Torckler E6 #831 (v2) (version 2) | ecosystem: Environmental > Aquatic > Non-marine Saline and Alkaline >... | reverse complement strand
ACTATAAAAACCTTTTCTATCTACATATTTTACCAACCAGTCTCTTTGCCATTTATTAATGTCTTTGATTAATTTAGGCATGAGATCAAACATATCTTCATTTCTTGCCGTTACGAATAAATTTGTGCTAACTCCCATTGTTTTTTTATTTAAAATTTAAACAGACCAAACTCCATATATTAATACTAAAATAAACAGAATCATTTGACTTCCTAATATCCAATATAATGTAGCAATATAACTACCGAAGAGTCTTTCAGTATATCTGGTTATCGATGAACTAGGATATAATAATAACCCAGTTATAAATAATATAGATAACTGTGTGAATAATATTTTTCCGATTAACATAGTTTTTCTTTTTCTTCCTTAGTAATAAGATGGAGACCAGCACTAACTTGAGTACCAACAGTACTATATTTAGATGGGAAACCTTTTTCAGGTAATGCATATTCACCTATGCATCTTAATGTGATATCTTCACCAAGACCAAATTCATCTCCTACGATCTCGTAGACCATACCTTTAGTAAGTGTACCACCTAAGTCTTGTCCAAGAATCAAATTTCTTTCATCATCTATTACTGCTAATCTACCTCGTATCATAATAATTTGTTTTAGTCTTATCCTATGGTACGAAAAAACCCACTGCATTGTTACAATGGGTTTCACTTTTCAGTTTTAATTATCTTACAGACCTTGATTCACTTACCGCTTTTGCTTATATAGTGCCTGTTGGTTCACTTATTTTTAATGGTTATCTTTGTCTTCCTGATTAAGTCTTGAGAATAATATATCTAATATTTCACAATAAAGATTATAACTTAGTCTAGCACTCCACTTATCAGACTTTAGATTCCAAAGAAGACTATAAATAGTTTTCTTTTCGGTAAGAGGAGTTAAGTTAACTCTCTCTTCCATTCTAGTCTCTAGCTTAGAAAGATATTCTAATTCTAGGTCTCTAAGTATATTTTCTGCATTAGTCATTTGAATTTCACCAGTTGGTATATTATATAAATAATAAAAATGATTGTTGCATAAAATCTTCTAAACAGTTCAATCATTTTATACGAAATGTGTTAAGTATGAACAATCTTCAATCATAAATCCATTCTTACTTAATTTAGTTACTTCTTCTTCAGTGATACCACCTTCAATGAGTGTTTCAATATCTTCACAGTAGATAATATCATTGTCAGCACCATGTATCACTCTTTTAGTATATTTACTCATTATCTTTAAACCTTCTAAAGTACCGTCAATATCCTTGTAGTCTGTATCTACTTCTTCAAATATCTCTAAAAATCTTTCTTCTGTCATTTTACTTATTATTTAATAATTTTGAATCTTCAATTTTATAATCATCTTCTGGTTGATGATTAATATAGTGTTCAACCATATGACTATACCGAGTATAACTAAAACTTATACAATCCTTAGTCGGTAATATACTAAAAAGCTTAATTAAATCCTCTCTTAATTGTTGATTTTTTATTATCAACTCACTACCTACTTTTGAGTCTAATAACTCAGTTCTATTCTTGATTATTCTATTTCCTTCTGTGTCAAAATAACCATCAGTTTTAACATTCTGAATGATAAAATTTTTATTAATCCATAATTTTAGTGGTGATGTTACTGCATGAGTAGCACCACCACCCCAATCGCCATAACCAGAAGTAACTAAACCAAAACCAAGTTCTAAAAATCCTTGATGGTATAATTCTTCTGTAGAGATAAATCCATAACCCACACCATTTCTAATTGTAATCTCATCACCAAAACTTTTTGCTATCAATTCATCGCTTAATCGAGTATCAATAAAACAAATATTAAGTATTTTAGTTAGAAACTTAAATATTTTTCTCATTGGTTTAAGTATTTATGTTAAAGACATTTAAGAAATAACGAATTAGGACTCGTTATAGTTGCAGTACTAAACCACCGATAATTCGCTAGTCGGTGGTTTTTTTATTTAACTCATCCACAACTAAAGTAACTAACAATCTATTCTTTCTTATTTCACGAGAAAGATGATCTTCAATTGAAGTGTCGTCAACATATGTAATTCCAAGCACATCAACTAATTTAGCGTTACTTTCATTAAGTTGATCGATTTCTACTTGTCTATTATCGTCCATTTGCATTAAGTTTAAATCTTAATAAATCAAGAGTTTTAAAATACAGTAGTATTTCTTTCTTCTCTTCATAAACTTTAAAGAAATCCATCAAATCATCATCAGACATTTCATTAATCTCATTAATAATCACTTTTTTTCTTTCTAGTTTATTAGCTTCTTGTCTTTTGATTGACTCATCTTCTAAATCTTCGTAATATTTATCGGCACTACTTCCCATGTTTTTTATTTTTCGTCTCTAATATCTTCTAACAAGGTAATTATTTCATTGGTAAATTGCAACCTCTGTGTGAAAATTTAATCTCGATGCCACATCCATATCATGTTTAGTAATACGTCTATCGTGTTTATCCATTTGCTTCTTCAAACTTTTGGCTTGTTATTAAAGAGACTGTATAATTATTCGAGCATCTCTTTTATCAAAGTCATTTGTGTCATTTATAATTACTATTGCCTTTTCCTTCATAGCTTTCTTTCTGTTGTTATGTTCTCTTTCGAAAGTGGCTTCGATGATTTCCATCTTTTTATCTAAAGAGAATTTTTTATCGACTATTATTTGTCTTAATTCATTCATTGTTTTTCATAATTGTTATCTAAACTTTAAATAAATGGTTATCTTTAATAATCTGATTAATATTAATTAGGATGTCTATTAACTAACATCTTCTCTTCTTTCCTCAATATATGAAAGCCTATGCTGAGTACTTGGGAAGGTTTTTTCTTAAGTTGTTTAAGTATAGTATTTTTATGATTGGTAATTCTGAATAATTCTTCAATTAGTTTAGCATTTGATGTATAAGATTCTTTAAAATAATCTGCAGATACTGTAACAATACTATTCATATGTATGTATTTCATGGTGATGATAATCATGACATTCATGATTATGATTTACTAATCTGTGTTTAATTGTAAATATTATTTAAATTCAAAAACTTCTGCTTCACTCTTACGTCTAACCCTAGAAATTATTTGTTCATCCTTAAAAAGTGTAAACATTATTTTTCTAGATGAATTATTAAATGCTTCAATAAACCCTCTTTTTTGTTCATTAAAACCTTTCACAGTATTTGATATAATCGGTTCAATTACTACTTCATCTTCATGACTATATGCATATGCCATGCAAGAGATTTCTCTTTTTAGTATAGTATCACGCATTGTCTTTAGCTAATAATTTGCTGATTAAAATTTTCTTATCTTTTTTCAAGCTCTTAATTTTTTTCAACATGTTAACTCTTTCTTGCTTTTGCTGCTCACCAAAAAGCTCTTTCTTAATCATATTCTTTTCACCATTGGTTAGCTTAGTGTTCATAATGTCAACCATAACACGACCCAACTCTTTTCTTACCTCTTCTAATTCGTAAGCAAGTTCATCTTTTTCGGATTCCAACATACCTATCTCACCTTTAAGTTGCTTAATGTAGGCATCAGCAATTCTTAATTTTTGTTTGTTGAGTATCTCTTGATTATATGTTGCCATAATTGTCTTATAGTTTTTTATTAATCCATTTAAAAATATCTTTACCAAATATTGCTGTCATGACATCTTCATAGATATAGCGTTCCATATCTTTAGGAAAATTACCATTATCAATATCCTTGATGGTATCTTTTGCCAGTGCAATTACATTTGTGAAATCAGGATTTGTCACTGGTTCAGGAATGTCTTTTATCTCAATGAACGTTGGCTTAACAATTTTGAACCTAATAGTTTCAGGACTACCTTGATCCATACCACCTCTTCCATTAGTAGGATTCATGTATTCAACGATATATGTCTTACCATTATGTGATATTAATGGTGAAAACTGAATATCTAAAAACAATTTCTTGGCTATATTAAAGTGTTTGCCTCTCTCTTCATCACCCCAAGTATGGATATCAATAGTAGAACCATATTTATTACCCATGTATTTTTCTATATAGTCAAATAATTCTTTCATAAAATATTTATTTCTTTCAATTATTAATACGAAAAAACCCACTGCATTGTTGCAGTGGGTTCAAATATTAATTAGAATCAGGAAATCTATTCTCTAAAATTTTCTTTAGTCTATCAACATCATCGTTCTTTGCTTCAACATCTCTCTCATATTGTAACAAATCGTCTAACTCCCCTCCTTGTACGAATTCCATTACCTTCTGATCTCTTTCTCTGACCAATTTTGCAACTTGCCTTTCTCCTAACTCGATGTTTCGCTTCAAATCCGACTCCGCATCCACCAAAAGCCACTGAATTTCTTGTGATTCTTTTTCTTCTGTTGATTGATTCATCAACTCCTTTGCTGTTAACATTTTCTCTTCCATTTTTATTATTGTTTAAATTTAACTCTTTATTATGTCTACTGACACAATCATATAATGTATTCGGGTGTTTTATTTTTTTAATAAGATCACTATATTTTGGTTCATGTATACTTAAAGCAGAATAACCTTGATTTTCAACAGTAGTATACCAAGAAAACCATTTATAAGTACCGTTATTGGGAGTATCCATAAGTAGTTTTTTATAACCAAATCTTGATAGGTAATTGATTAATTCATTGGTAATGGATTCATATTCAATATATCCATGTATAGGTATTTGCATCTGAGAACGTTTTAATATCTCGATATCACCGCATGGATTGTTACTACGTATATTTAAAGATTTAGTTGTTGATGATGAATAATTAATATCTGATGTAGAATTTTGGTCACCATCGTATGTTTCAATAGCTATTTTATGTCTTTTCGCAAGTGGATCATTAAAAATATTAAAACTCGAATAATATGATCTTAATGTTGGCATTATTGAACTAAGGTTCATTTTAGGCATACTAGTAGCACATGATACAGTCCAAACATTAACATGATTCCAACATATGGCAATGAAATTATCATTTCTAATGTTTCCACCTAAATTAGGATTACATACTAAATCATATTCATTTTTTAAAAAATATGCTATTGCCCATGCAACGCCACTATCTTTAATATCAATTGCACCTTTATCTGGTAATCTAAATGCCATAATTATTATTTAAAGTTCATCTATTTAATATTTTTTTCATTTTAACATATACTTCCTTAGTAAACTCACACTTTGGAAGAGTATCGATCATTTCTAACATGATAGTAGTATCTTTATCTATTTCAGCCTGATCTAATATTGGTCTGAACTCTTTTTCAAGTTCTAATAACAACACTTGTCTTTGACTGGTAAGATGAAAATACTCTATCAAGTTATTCTTGGCATTCTCGCTTAAGAACATAATTACAAGTCAGTTAGTCTAGCTTCCAGTATCTTAGCGTAGTCTACTAATGAGCGATCATCGGCAGAAGCATTATGTGCTTGCATTCTAATTTCTAGTTCATCTTCTTTAATCTTAACTATAAGATCATTAATATAGTCTTGACTAATAGATTCATAGTCATCTTCAAAATATGCCTGATCTACAATCTCAAACTTTTTACCTTCGGTAACACTTGCTTTAGCATATGGGAAATACTCACATACTCTAATCTTTGAGTTGTCATATTCAGGCACTGCCACAACATTCATTGGGTCAACAAGACACAACAACACAGGTGCTGAATCTTTATCATTAGTTCTGTGCCATCCTCTAAATTCCTCAACATATTTAGTTGAACCAACATGTAGACCATCAGAGCATTCAATTTTTGGATCACCATTACATTCAGGTCTTTCCTTAGTAACAGGAGTACCTAATCTAATCTCCATAGTATGACTATAGTGGTCGGTATATAAAGATTTATTCTGATCTTCTATTTGATCGAGTTTAGCTTGAAGTTCATGTAATTTACCTACTAACTCAATGTCTAAATCATCCTCGTTCTGCCATCTACTGAAACTGCTTGCGGTGGTTACCTTATAACCTTGAAAGACTCTATCTTCATGTTCAACTTCCTCTTCCATTTCCTCATAGATTTCATCTGGCTCGTAACCATATTCATCGCAATACTCGTCAAAACTATCACAACCTTCTAAGTCATAGTCACCTGTTGGTTCTTCCCATGTTTCAGTTTCGGTATATGTTTCAGTCTCATATAGTTTATATACTACATAATTAGTAGGAGACTGTTTTCTTTTAAACTTGATTCTCATGTAACTCTCAGAAATAAATTCAGCAAGATCGTGATCAATCTTCTCTTTATAATCTACGGTCTTGTAAACTACTAGGTAACCTTTATTGGTTAATGAGAAGTCATGAGTGTTGATGAATTTAAACAAGTCTTGCCTAACTCTCTTATCGGGATTAGCCATAAGACGTTTCCAGAAGTTTACTATCGAGTCAGTCGGGAAACCTTTGTTAATATATTCTTCTACTGTTTTAATAAGATCGTCAGGGACTGGTGTATCGAATCCAGCCAAAGTGGTAACATCACTATCGGGATCATACTCAAAGTCTTCAAGCACAGTCATTTTAGCTTTTATGTTAAGACCTGCTTTTATTTCAGATACGTTCTGATCTGATGGGTCTTTCATTGCCTTTAATACTATGGCAAAGAAATTATCAGCATCATCTTGTGTATTAAAACTTTTAGAATATGTTTCAGAGTTAATCATTACATTAACTCTAGTACCTCTCATTGTTCCGACTATATTATTCATAACTTCTTAATTATTTATTATCTACTACGTATATTTCACGTGCTAAGTTGCAATATTTTTTAATATAAAACAAGTAGAGGGTTAGGACATCACCCCTAACCCTTTTTTCTACTTCTCAATTATCATGTCTAACATGAATAATAACTCTTTATGTGTTTCGTTATTAATATCTAGATTATATGGTAATTGTATCCAATCCAATCTCTTAGATGATTTTTCAGTTGCCGATATTAAAAGTTTTACATCATCTGCAATCGGAGTGTTTTTAATGTCAACCTGATTACTGATTTTGGTATTTAGCTTATCTTCCAACAAGTCAGCACTAATATTTTGATGTAAATATTTATCAATATTATTCATATAGTTATTGATATTTTTCACAGCCTTATAAATATCAATATCAACATGTTGCATCACATTAACATTTTTAAGGACATCGTTAATTTTATTACGATAAATGTCATTCACTAAATCTATGTGACGTGATTGCAATATTTCATCCAATTTTCTATATACAAAAGTTTGGTAAAAATAATCAACGTGCATCGCTTTCCTACCTAACATTTTCATATACTTTTCATTTGCTCTAGATATACCAACAATTAAAATACCACTATCGTGTAAATTCAAGTGATCAGAATTTCTAATATGACTTTGACATGAAAATGCATTCATAACACTACTACAATGCTCTAACGAATGACTATCACTTAAAAAACCATAATAAATACGACCTCTAAAATTGACCAGTCTCTCAAAGTTATGTCTTTGACTTGCCGAAGTATAAGATTTATTGTATGATTTTAAAGGAATACCTTCTTTAAGTACACTCTTATTAATTCTTTTTTCTTTACGAAAATCAATAAAATCCTGACTTACTTCAACATCTGCATATCGATTTGTTGCTTTCTTACCCACTAATTCATGGAAATCGGCTAATAATTCATTTACTAATCTAGTTGCTTTTCTTTTATTTAAAACATATTCATATGTTTTTGGATCATCATAATGGGCATAAATACCACTTCCTTTTCTCACAATAACACCTAACTTAACTTTTAAGTTAAACAACATCTCTTCGGTAATGAAATATGGTGTTATGATATAAAACCTATCATTATTGGAGATGTGTTTTAAATAGCTTTGTTTAATAACGCTACGATCAAACTCTTTGTCATTATAGTAGATATCTTCATGACTGTCCATTGTAGAATATTTCATATCCCAAGCATTACTTCTGCTATATCTACTTCTAGGTGGTTTCTTACCATAGAGATGCACATTATACATGCTATCAAACATATTATCTGCATTTGGTATACTAAACTGACTATATTTAAATTTAGGTAAAGTAATATTACCTACTTTAATCACATTACCTAAAAATATTTCATCATCATCAGATATTCTTAAGGTACTCATGTTTGATATTGCAAGATAGTACTCTTCTAAAGTTTCAACATTTTCATGTTGCTTTGCCAACATTTCCTTAAGTTCACTAAGAGCAGCATCAATTTTATTTTTGATGATCTTAATGTTTTGATTTGTATATTTTAATGATTCACGTGATGGTGTTACACCAGTTCCTTCCAATTCACCAATTTCTAATCGAATGGCAATTGGTATTGAGTAATCATTTGGACTAAAACCAATGGTCTCATAGTTAAGTGGATATGCTACTCTACCATAACACACATGTATTTTATTTTCAAAGTCATCACCTCTATACATGAAGTTTTTACCTCTGACGATTTTATAATCATTAGTAACATAATCATTAGAGAATCCTTCAAAAATTATATTTTCAAAGTAATAAAGTTGACGTAATGTTTTTCTTTCAAATTCGTATAGATCAGATTCTTTTACTGGTATTTTTACTTCTGTACCAAATCCTTCTTCTGTTCCTTCCAAACTTAATAATTCATTGGCAGGTTTAGTATTATCTTCGAAGATATCATATACATATTTCACGTTTTTAGTCGTGATTTTGCTTGAACTGTCAAGTCTTTCTAAGAAATAGTCAACATCAGCTTCAAACTCACTAATCTTCTCTTTTAAGACAATTATATCTTGATCAATAGTATCTTTTTCGGCAACAGGAATGTCAGTTTCTCTCTCAGCTTCTAATGCCTTGATTTTCTTATTTGTGAGATTCAAATCATCATATGCCGTTTCAATAGACTTTCTACAGAAAGTAATTTCATTCTCTTTAGAAGAAACAGTTATTACATAGAAACTTTCAGCATATGCTAGTGGAGTTTTACCTCCTAATCCGAAACCACCAATTTGATTATTAGAAGATCGTTTTGTTGACTTAAAATATGTACCATAGATGTTGATTACTCTATCTGGTGACATACCCATTCCTTTATCAATAAAAGACATGTGATGACCACTAAGGTCTTTACCTAGTCTCACTATTACTGGTACTTTTTTGGAGTCCACTTCTGCTTCAACGTGTGAATCGAAACAATTTGAAGTGATTTCACGAATAACAGTTCCTACTGGGTCTGAATATAACCCACCAGTAAACATTTGGAATATCATCGCTTGAGAATCACCATCAAGCTTCATGGCACTTACTCTGCCAGATGAAATGTTTTTATTCTTGTTAAGTTCGTTAGTTTTGATTTCCATGATAATTGAATTTTTTATTGATGTACTAACACATACGATAATTCAAACCTATGGTTACAATTATCTATCAAAAATATTAAATATTTTATGTAGTGCGAATAAACCATAGCTACCAAATAATATTCCATACAACCACCAGAATTCTAGAAACACCTGCATTTGAGTTAGTGTAGGATTCTGCATCCAATAGATTGATGGGTATAGCATTACAATAAACGCAATAACACCTAGTATTACGAATATAATTGTTTTTTTATTTTTCATCATTATTTCCATTTAATAGTTTTTTCTTTTCTCTATCTTCTTTCATAGCATTAAGCTCTTTAAGACTTTTATCTTTCAAATCATTGGAGTATTGAATCATGTTTTTATATGCTTGAGTAGCTGCCTTTGCACCAGCACCGAGAGCACCCATAGTTATTTTAATTTGATCATCAGGACTTAGATGCTTCACATTATCATACATCTCAATATAGAATGCCATGAATTCATCTTTAAGTTCTTCACTAATATGACCACCATCATTTAAGGTAATAACCAACTCATGAACTTTACTCTTATTCTTATCTGCCTTAGTTTTAGTAAGTCCAGTCTTAGTTTTCTTCTTTCTAGCTTCACCGACACGAAGTATCTTCCAATCTTCTATTGCATGAATATCTAGATCATCCATTAAATTACGGATTATTCCGTTTGAATCATCAGAAAGGTAGTCATCGTATTGCACTTTACGTGATGTTGTTATGAACTCACCGTACTCAGTGTGGAATACTTCTTTTAAGTCCGTAGGTACTTTTAATGAATCAATCTTAGTACGTTTAATTTTAAACTTAGGGTTTACTTCTATCTCGTGAGTGATTTTCTTATAACCAACTCCACTTCCAAAAATAGCTTTTATTTCTAATAATAATTTCATGTTTATTAAATCGATGTTCAACAATAGGTACGAAAAATATTCAATTAAAGTTGCAGATTAATTCGATAATAACTAAACTTGCAACCTATTAAATAATTAATTCGTATTATCAACAAAAAATAAAATATTATGAAAAAATTTATGCTCAGAATATATTTGATCATTATGAATCTAACTATAATATCTTCATTTGTGTTTGTGGCTAGAATCAACAGGGTTGTTGAAGAAATACCATATGATCTAACAATGATTATTGCTTTAAGTATTATGCTTACTGGTACTATCATAGGTGTCGTATTAAGCCTAACGTTACATGATTTAGCTAGAAGTCAAGATGAGGTTCAAAAGATGGAATGGAGAGCTAAAGAGAAACTAAGACAAGCAAATGAATTTGTCGAAGCAATTGAAAAAATTGCAGTTAAAAAAGATGGTGAGTTAGATACCATCTATGTCGGTTTATTAAATAATGGTAAAGTAAGATAAAGGCTATGGCTGAGAAGAAAAGAAGAGGGCTTAAAGAAGCATTAGAGCAAACAAGGGTGGTCAATTCACCACTGTTCAGTTTATCAGAAATAAATTCTGACGATGAGAATTCTAGAACTAAATATAATAGTAATACCCTAAAGAATGCCAGTCGTAAATCAAGTGAGTGGGCTAACATTATTGTTAAAGAAGATAAAAACAATAGACTTAGTGATCTAGTTAAACATCTTGGTATTAATGACAATGATAAGATACAAGAACTTAAAAGGTATATCGCATTTAAGGAAGCATATAGCTATAAGTTGGGAGTAAAAGATGGTGAGAACGGAGTCAAACAAGAGATGCGTGACTTATTAGGAATTGAAAATAAAGAAGAAAGTGACTGGTAATGAAAATACATAAATCACTAAATCGTTTCTTGGTGGATGGAAAAATCTATAAAGAACTTTGTATTAAATATGATCTCGATTGCCATTTTGAAGGTAGAGCTACCATACAAAAAGAATTAGCATATAAATCCTATATGTTTAATTGGATTCAACCACCTAAGTTAGTTGAAAAGAAACACCCCAAGTTAAAGTTATCTAAAGACTGGAAGATTCCTTACGGTTTGGATGTACATACTATGGAATCACTAATAAAGGCAGCATATTGGTTGAAAGATAGTGACCATATATTTTTTGAAATGACTAAAGATTTCTTATCTTTAAATCCTGAACTAAAAAACAGTGGTATCATTCCTAATTATGATGCATTAATGGGATTCACATCTGCATTTAATTTAGATGATATACTTGCATTTCAACGTGAAGGTGGGGCTTCATTAAGAGGCTTCTCTTTCATAAAAAGATGTAATTATGTTAACAGTAGATTAGGTATTAATTGTCAATGGGTATTATCTGAGAAAACATTACAAAAAGTAGAAAAATATTTAGAAACAACATAAGAATGAATGATAACAAACCAGAAAAATTTGCACTCTATTGGGTTGATGATGAAATTGGTAGAGATTGGTTTGTATTAGTACCTTCATATGATAATTGTGGTGATTACTTTGAGATTGAATTAGCCGAAGAATATCATTCATCATATGAAGACCTACCATATGATTTATATGGTGGTGGCATGTTTGCAGAATGCAACGCCAATTTTGTTTGTTATGTACCAACATCACTTCTAGAAAATACCGAAGTCAGCAGATTTGACATGAGTGGTCGTAAAATAAAAGACTCTACTATATCATATCTACAAGCATCTAAAGAATCATACATGGAGCTAGTGGAAAGAATAGATATCATTGACGATGTTCTACATAATGAGATGCTACCTGACTTTCCAAAGGAATTAAAAGATGAGATAACTTCATCAGAGAATCCTATCGATTACACATACGATTTTTTCATGGAGAATTTCGAAAATACAGAAGCTATGGAAGCTCTTCTGGAAGATGTGTATGGGATCGGTAAGAATGATCCTGATATGATTGATATCGTTTTGTTTTTCTTATATAATGTAAGGATCAGCAAACACTTAGATTTTTTAATAAACAAGCCATTCGGTTGTCTACATGCTCAAACTGATATCTTAAGTCAGATCGAAGGTATGAGTAGAATTGATGAAGGTGATAAATCAATATTTAGAACATATGTGTATGATGGATGTTTATATCAAGAAGGTGGTAATGTAGTTAGAATAAACAAAAGAAAAGAATGAGAAAATATATATTAGATATTTTAGGATTGACATTTGCAATTGAAAATGCAGTATTAGTATTATCATGTCAACCAATTAATCGTGATGATCAAACTTGATATGAATCAAAGGAAATTAGGATTAGAGAAGATGCTAAAGTTGATAGCTCTAAATTTAAAATGAAATTTAATATCATTAAAAGATATAGCAGTGATATTACTGGTAGTAATTATGATCTGATTGCATCAGTTTGTACTTCTGCAGTTACACCACCAGTAGGTATCTCATTATCCGATATGATTCTATCTATATCGTCATATAGGTCTTTAGTTGTTATACTATTGATCTCACGTAATTCAAATCCAAATTTTCTCATGATGATTGATCTTCTTGTTCGTCTTTTTTCTTATTAGGAAATAATACTCTACCTAAAACAGCACCTAAAATACCTAATACTATAGTAGCATACCAAGGTAATTGACTGTTTGTTATTTCATAGTATGAGAT
>Ga0306867_1001117_pt1 | contig 12992 bp, 11 predicted proteins | sample AntRauTorckE6831_FD_190432 | JGI IMG/M metagenome (GOLD analysis project Ga0306867, IMG submission 190432) | Saline lake microbial communities from Rauer Islands, Antarctica - Metagenome Torckler E6 #831 (v2) (version 2) | ecosystem: Environmental > Aquatic > Non-marine Saline and Alkaline >... | reverse complement strand
ATCGACTGTGGTTCTCTTTTGTATGCACGAGAAATACCATGTCTGAAGGTTGTGATTCGGGGCTACGGTCGAGACATGGTATTTCTGTTGGCGATAGAATTGAACGTGTTGAGTGCCACGGTAGGGATGATGGTTCGTGTGGGGTTTTGGATGCATGAGAAATACCATGTCTTAAGATTGTGATTCGGGGCTTTGGTTGAGAGATGGTATTTCTGAAGGCGATAGCTTTGCATAGAGTGATAGCCTCAAGAAGTATAGACTGTGATTCTGGGTTTGGTTGCACGAGAAATACCATGTCTAATGATTGTGATTCAGGGCTGCGGTTGAGACATGGTATTTCTGATGGCTATAGCTCTGCATAGGGTGATAACCTAAAGAAGTATCGACTGTGATTCTGAGTTATGGATGCATGAGAAATACCATGTCTGAAGATTGTGATTCGGGGCTACGGTCGAGACATGGTATTTCTGATGGCGAAAGCTCTGCGTAGAGTGGTAGCCTGAAGAAGTATCGATTATGGTTCTCTTTTGTATGCACGAGAAATACCATGTCTGAAGATTGTGATTCGGGGCTACGGTCGAGACATGGTATTTCTGCTGGCGATAGCTCTGCGTAGAGTGTTAGCCTGATGTAGTATCGACTGTGGTTCTGTTTTGGATGCACGAGAAATACAATGTCTGAAGGTTGCGATTCGGGGCTTCGGCTGAGACATGGTATTTCTGAAGGCGATAGCTCTGCGTAAAGTGGTAGCCTGAAGAAGTATCGACTGTGGTTCTCTTTTGGATGCACGAGAAATACCATGTCTTATTTCTATCACTCACTTAATCAAAGAAAGACCAATACGGCCGCGTTCAGTATCTATTGATTTGATCTCTACATTCACGATATCACCTACGGAAACCACATCGTGGGGATTCTCGATCCTCTTGCGCCCTGTGCTCATCTGGGAAATATGAAGCAAGCCGTCCTGCTTCACGCCCAGGTCAACAAATGCTCCAAAGTCGACCACATTGCGAACGGTCCCTTCCAGCTTCATTCCGGGCGACAGATCCTCCATCTTCAGCACATCCTGTCGCAACAGCGGTTTGGGCAGAGACTCGCGGGGATCACGTCCCGGCTTCTGAAGGTTTTCGATTATCAGCTCAAGTGTAGGAACGCCAACGCCAACCTGCTCAGCCACCTGTTCTGTTTTGATAGTGGCAAAGGCTGACTCAATTTTCTGCTTCTCATCGGGGAGCTTGTCGATGTTGATCCCAAACAGGTTGCAGAGCTTTTCAGTAGCCTCGTAGCTTTCCGGGTGGATGGCCGTATTATCCAGCGGGTGTTTTCCATCAGGTATTCTCATAAAACCTGCTGCTTGCTGAAAACGGAATTCACCTACACCACTGATATCTTTCAGCTCCTCACGGCTCATAAATCGCCCTTTACTTTCCCTGTGGACCACGATGTTTTTCGCCACTTTCCGGCTCAGGCCTGATACGTGCGTCAGAAGGGAAGAGCTTGCGGTATTCAGGTTGATGCCCACATCATTCACACAGCTTTCAACCACATCGTCGAGCTTTTTGGCCAGCTGCACCTGGTTGATGTCATGCTGGTAAAGACCCACGCCAATAGATTTAGGATCGATCTTGACTAGTTCAGCAAGCGGATCCTGAACCCGCCGCGCAATTGATATGTTTCCGCGCTGGGCCGCATCCAGTTCAGGGAACTCCTCACGAGCAACCGTGGAAGCCGAGTAGACCGACGCTCCGGCCTCACTTATAATGAGGTAGTGAAGCGTCTCATCGGGGTGCGTCTCTTTTCGCGACTGAATCAAATCCGCGATAAACTGCTCGGTTTCCCTGCTTCCGGTCCCGTTTCCAATGGCGATCAGCGTGACCTTATATTTGTCAATCAAACTGTTGACGACTTTTTCACTCGCCGCAATTTTCTTCTGAGGCGGGGTAGGGTAGATGGTCGTTCCTTCCTGGTAGGTTCCCAGCGAATCGATGACTGCTACCTTGCAGCCAGTCCGAAAGGCCGGGTCAATTCCCATCACCACCTGGTTTTTGAGAGGCGGCTGCAGCAGGAGATTTTTCAGGTTTGTAGCAAACGTCTCAATTGCATGTTGATCGGCTGTGTCTGTGAGCTCATTCCGGTATTCGCGCTCCAGCGAAGGCATCAAAAGACGCTTGTATGCATCTTCAACTGCATCCTGAAGGCGGGGCGTAAAGATAGAGAGGTCGTTGGTAATGACCACATCATCAAGATTCTGGAGAGTAGAATTTTCAAGAAGCTCAAGGTTTACAAAGAGTACGTTTTCCCGTTCACCCCGATTGATGGCGAGCACCTGGTGAGGTTTTAGCTGATGGCCGCGAGTGCTAAAATCGTAGTAGTCTTCGTAGTTGGTGCGCTCATTTACGGCCGGATTCTTCCGCGTTGCGATAACGCCGTGTTTGCGAATAATCTCACGAAGCGTGTCGCGCACATCCACCGATTCATTGATCCACTCCGCTACAATATCGAGTGCCGTTGTGAGCACGGCATCGGCATCCGGAAGTTCTTTTTCTTTATCAATATACTCTTTGGCGTGGTCGAGCGGGTCACCTGATTCAATCGTCTGCTCCCAGATTTTGGCGGCAAGCGGTTCAAGGCCTTTCTCTTTTGCCATATCACCGCGGGTTTTCCGTTTCTTCTTGTAGGGGAGGTAGAGATCTTCCAGAGTTTTCAGATCTTTACAGCTCTTGATCTTATTTTCCAGCTCATCCGTCAGCTTATCCTGCTCATCTATCGCTTTGAGAATCGTTTTCTTGCGATCCTCGAGGGTTCGGTGCAGGTCAATCTGATCTCGCACAGCTCTCAGCTGTTCCTCATCAAGTCCGCCGGTGGCCTCCTGGCGGTAGCGGGCGAGGAAAGGAATGGTGGCGCCATCATCAATAAAATCGGCAACTTTTTGGATCTGTTTTGCTGACAGTTCAAGAGCCTTTGCAATCTGATCAAAAATCTGAGAATCGGTCATGGAAATTGTATCTTTAGATGTTATTGTAAACTCCGAAGTGAATTATCAAAAATAACCACAAAGATCGACAAACCCTGATGGATTTTAATCTTGAATCGTTAAGAAAAGATGCGGTGGAGATTGCCGGCATTGGCGGTGATTCCACGCTGAAATTTTTCCAAAAATCGTTCGATCTGGAGTTCAAAAAAGACCAGTCTCCTGTGACAAACGCAGACCGCAACGCGGAAATGCTGATGCGAAACGCTATTAAAAGCCGCTATCCCGATCATGGAATTATCGGTGAAGAGTTTGGCAGAGAACGGGATGATGCGGACGTGGTTTGGGTTCTGGACCCGATAGACGGCACTCAGTCGTTTATTCATGGTGTCCCTTTTTACACGACGCTTATCGGAATTTTAATTGAAGGCAAGCCCGAGGTTGGGGTTATCTACGCACCGGCTTTGAATGAGATGGTGTCGGCTGCCACGGGTTCAGGCTGTACCCTGAACAGGGAAAAGGTTCACGTACGGCAATGTGATAAGCTGGCGGACGCCACATTTTTGACAACTGACATGGAGCATGTGTACGATCACGGCTATAAAGAACAATTTGAGAAACTTTTAGCGGAAACTCGAATACACAGAACCTGGGGCGACGCATATGGCCACATGATGGTTGCAACCGGCCGCGCAGATTTCATGTTCGATCCTATACTGAATCTGTGGGATGCCGCTGCGCTCCTGCCTGTCGTAAAAGAAGCAGGAGGCAGTTATTTTGACATCAAAGGTAATGAAACTGTCACTACGGGAAGCGCCATTTCAGCCAATCCCGCTCTTAAATCATCTATTCTATCATATTTTGAATAAGTTCTATTATGAGTAAAACAGTTACGATTGTCACTTTACTGGCCGCACTTTTATTTTCAGCCCACAATCTAAACGCTCAATCCTACGACTATAAATCGTATCCCCAACTGGATGTGACGTATGAGCATCTCGAGGGTGAGCTGGATATCAGCCCGCAGGGTGACATAAAGGGAGATGTGTCTTATGACATTCGGTTTAACGTAGAAAAGAGCGACTCTATTCATCTCAACGCCGTCCGGATGCTGGTTGAAAACGTTCTGATAGATGAGCGCACCATGGATTTCGAAATACATAATGATACGCTCATTGTCTATCTGGATGACACGTTTGCAAGGTCGCAGGCGGCAAATTTAAGAATTGTCTACTCCACGAAGCCTGTTTTTGGAGTTCTGAGAACATACCGGGGCACTATGTTTTCATCTCAGCTCCCGCGTTCTACCCGTCACTGGCTTCCGATAGCCGACTTTCCTTCAACGTTGCTGTCATATGATCTGACAGTCCGGCATCCGGCAGGTAAATCGCTCATCATGAGCGGTTCACTTGTCAGCAACGAGGTTCTCTCTGTTGATACTGAAGTCACACGCTATCGGTCGGCAACGCAGCGGCCGGTCACGTCGCTCTTTTTTGCCGTCAGTGAAGTCGAATCCACAAACAGTGTGATTAATTCAAGGAATATTCGGCTTCACATCGAACAACCGAATGTGGTTGATCTGAACTCCGATGAGCTGATCAGCCTGGCAGACGAGACGATTCAGCGCATGGAAGACCTCACCGGCAGCATCTATCCATACAGCAGTCTGCACCTGTTGGCCCTGCACGATCTGGTGTGGGAGCATCGTACCTTTGGGGCTGGCGTGGTCTTGATTGATGTTGAAAGTGATATTGAACAGCAGATTATGTTTGGCGTGATGGGGCAGTGGGCCGGCATTCAGCTGCGTGAAATGCAGTGGAGCGACGGCGATGCGCTGCAGCTTCTGCATGGCTATTTTGGAAACCAGCTTGGCCTCTCAAGCCTTCGGCAGGATACGCTGCTAAATTGGGATTCTTTATACAAGAAACTCTCAGTTGATAACATTGACCGCTATCGGTATCACCTGAACAACAATGATCGTATCAGTCAATACCTCACAGCGTCTAAGGAGTCACTCTTTGAAGAAAGTCAATATCCGATGACCTGGGAGGATCTTACCAGACAAGTGTACCGGGTGACCGGACACTCAATTACAGAAAGACCGGAGTTTATCGAACCGGTTGTGGAAGAACAGCTAATCTACAAGTACAATGTGACTCTGGGGCTTAATGAAACTGAAAACGAGGCACGGATTCAGTTTTCGGCAGAAGGTCCGGCGATTGATGAATTGGTTACACTACAGATAGTACAGTATACATTCAACGAATCAAGCGTGAGTGAGCTTACATTTACAGGCGCAAATGATGAGATCGCTGTCAGCCTTCAGTCAGGCATTGAAAATATTGAGCTCAGCGTGCTGAATCGAACCGACCTTGAACTTAACGTTGAGAAACCTTTTATGTACTGGATATACCAGCTGCAGAACAGCGAGAGTGAAAGTCAGCGGCTGAAAGCGGCAGTTGGCCTCCGGCAGTATGCTGATAATCCCGACCTTCAATTGGCCATTCTGGATATGATTAGAAATGAGACAAGTTCAGATGTTAAAACTGAAATTCTCGAAACTCTGCGAATGGTAACGGAAGGCGCAAGTGGGACTTCACAGCTGTTTCTTGAGCGCATTGGCCAGGATCAACAAAGGTCAGTTCGCATGACAGCTATTCGTGCTCTCGGTGCGTATGATGGTAACGACCAGGTGATTCAAACGCTCCAGTCCGTCATTCAGTCTGCAGATCTTGATGAGTTGAAAATCGCAGCAATTCAATCGCTGGCAGCTATCACTGAAACAGAGCAATTTGGGTCAATTGTGGAATCTTTGGTTGTTCAGGAGTCTGTATTATTGCAGGTTCCTGTGTTTCTTGAAGCTCTTGCAGAAAAGGGAGCAGGTGAACAAGCTGTTCAGCTATCGGACACTTTTCTGAGTGAAGAATTTCCTTACAGAGTACGGGCAGGTGTGCTGAATGTGATATTGGATATAGATGAGTCACAAGAGGGATGGGCAAACCGCCTTGATGTGCTACTGACAGATGGTGATCCAAGAATTCGCTACAGAGCCGTAGCTGGTCTACAGTTTCTTACCTCGGACGATCGCAACCGGTTGATTGATGCCCGCCTTATTGAAGAGTATGATGAACGCGTTGTAACAGCTTTGAAGAGCTATTAATCAGAAGAATCCGCTCATACATTCGATAAAAAGGCTTTGCCATTTTTGGAGATTATCAGCTATTTATAAGTTGCACATGATAACTCCCGGTAATAACACTGATCATTAAACTCAATTGGATGATCAGGTGCAGATTATGGATATTAAAAACAATTCGGTTCCCGTTTTAAAGGCGGTGCGAAAATGCTTATATTTATTCATTCCAAATAAGAATAGTGCGATTTTCGAGCCTTCGTGCCTGAACGCACAGGTTAGGTGAAACGTTGACATCAACAGTAACAACACACTGAATTTTTAAAATTTTCGGATCCACATGAGTGAAACAAAAGAATTAGAATCGATGATCGATGAAGAGTACAAATATGGCTTTTCAACCGACATTGAATATGAAGACTTTCCCAAGGGTTTAAATGAAGACATTGTCCGCAAAATATCTGCTATAAAGGAAGAGCCTGAGTGGATGACGGAATTTCGAGTGAAAGCTTATCATGCGTGGAAAGAGATGGAAGAACCGGAATGGTTCAACGCCACGTATAACAGCCCAGAGTTTGATAAAATCCAGTATTACTCGTCACCCAAGGACAAACCTAAAAAAGATAGCCTTGACGATGTAGATCCCAAAATCCGTGAGACTTACGAGAAACTCGGTATTCCGCTCGATGAGCAGAAAATGCTTTCCGGTGTAGCAGTGGATGCTGTGTTTGACAGCGTGTCGATCTTCACAACATTTAAGGAAAAGCTTGGTGAAGCGGGCGTGATATTTTGCTCAATATCTGAAGCCGTTCAGAAATATCCCGAATTGGTGAAGAAATATATGGGATCGGTAGTACCGGCCCGGGATAATTTCTACTCCGCCCTGAACTCCGCCGTGTTTTCTGATGGATCATTCTGCTATGTGCCGAAAGATACCATCTGCCCGATGGAGCTCTCTACATATTTCCGGATCAACAATATGGATTCCGGCCAGTTTGAGCGGACATTGATTATCTGTGAAGATAATAGCCATGTGAGCTACCTGGAAGGATGCACCGCGCCGATGTATGATAAAAATCAGCTTCACGCCGCAGTGGTTGAGCTGGTGGCGATGGAAAATGCCGAGATAAAATATTCTACCATTCAGAACTGGTACGCCGGTGATGAAGATGGCAAAGGCGGCATTTTCAACTTTGTGACAAAGCGCGGCATTTGTAAAGGAGATAATTCTAAGATTTCATGGACACAGCTTGAAACCGGTTCTGCCGTAACGCTGAAGTATCCAAGTGTAATTATGAAAGGTGATAATTCAATCGGGGAATTCTTTTCCGTGGCAGTAACCAGTAAGCGTCAGCAGGCTGATACCGGTACGAAGATGATCCATCTCGGCAAAAACACCAAGAGTACGATCATTTCAAAAGGTATTTCTGCCGGAAACTCCAATAATAGCTATCGTGGTGCGGTCAAAATCAGCAAGAAAGCAGAAAACGCACGGAATTATTCACAGTGCGATTCAATGCTGATTGGCCAGACTTGCGGAGCTCATACATTTCCGTATATCGAGTCTGCCAACCCAACAGGGAAGGTAGAGCACGAGGCTACGACATCACGCGTAGGTGAAGATCAGATCTTTTACCTGCAGCAGCGCGGCCTTAGCGAAGACGATGCAATCTCACTGATTGTGAACGGCTTTTGCAAGGAAGTGCTGAAAGAACTGCCGATGGAGTTTGCAGTTGAAGCCAACAAATTGCTCGGCATCAAGCTTGAAGGAAGTGTTGGTTAATTTAAAGTAACACTCTTGCCTGCCATTCTGTAGATGCATGCTGCTTTAAATGATTCAGGAGTATTTTTCTGCAAAAGAGAATTACGTTGAGACCAATTTAAATTGATAAACTAAAAAAACAGAACAACCGTGTTAGAAATTAAAGATTTACATGTAGAAGTTGAGGGCGAGGGAACTGAGATCCTCAAAGGAGTGAACCTCAGCATTGGAAAAGGAGAAATTCACGCCATAATGGGACCAAACGGAAGCGGGAAAAGTACGCTTTCAAAAGTTGTTGCCGGTCACCCGGAATACGAGGTGACTAAAGGTGATATACTTTACAATGGCGAAAGCATACTCGAGCTGGATCCCGACGAACGTGCCCACGCCGGCATTTTCCTCGCGTTTCAGTACCCTGTAGATGTTCCGGGCGTAACCAACAATACATTGCTCCGAGAATCATATAATACAATTGCAGCATCGCGTGGGCGTGAAGAACTTGACCCGCTTGAATTTGAAGACTATATCAAAGACAAGCTTGAGCTTGTTGAGATGAACCCTGAATTTTTGAACAGAAGCGTAAATGCCGGATTCTCCGGTGGTGAGAAGAAGAGAAATGAGATTTTTCAAATGGCTGTACTCGAGCCTCAGCTATCTTTTCTGGATGAAACAGATTCAGGCCTTGATATCGACGCGCTGAAAATTGTGGCAGAAGCCATCAATAAACTGCACGGTGAGGAAGATTCTGTAGTGCTGGTAACACACTATCAGCGACTGCTTAATTACATTGAGCCCGATTTTGTGCACGTTATGATTGACGGCAAAGTTGCCAAATCAGGCGATAAAGAGCTTGCGCATAAGCTTGAAGATAAGGGCTATGACTGGTTAAACGCATATGCAACCGTAAACGGAGAAGGATAAAGATATGGCACTATCTACACAAGCAGACCCATCTGCATTACATGAACTTGCGAAAAGCTCCCCGGAAGCGGAAAACGCATTAATGAAAAAAGTGCGTGAGCAAAGCCTTTCAGGCCTGAACGAGTCTCCTTTTCCAACACGGAAAATGGAGGACTGGCAGTTCACAGATCTGAAGCCCATCACACGCACCGATTTTGTGTCATTTGATGAAGCGGGCATTCAGCCGGCCATTAACGTGGAGAAGTACTTTATCCCGGAGTCAGATCGAAGCAGGCTTGTCTTTATTAATGGTCAATACCAGGAAAAATATTCGTCCATCGGCGGACTCGGAAACGGCGTAACCGTTGGAAATCTGCCGGATCATCTGGATGAACCGGAAGTTGGGGAGTTTCTGAATGAGCTGGTCGATTATGAAAATGATCCGTTTGTTCACTACAACGGGCTTATGTTCAATGACGGCGTTTATGTTCATCTTGAAAAAGGAGCAAAAGCTGAAGCACCGATTCACGTACTGAATTTATATACAGACTCTTCAAAGCCATACATCGCAACGCCGCGGATGCTGGTTCTGGCTGAAGAGGAGTCGGATGTGACAATTATTGAAGATCACATTGGCCTGTCTGACAACTCATACATGACGGTTCCGGTTTGTGAAATAAAAGTTAAGCAGGGCGCACATATCCATCACGCCAGAATACAGCGCGATAGTTTGAACGCCATTCACGTATCGCGCCCGATTGCGTATGTTGAGAAGAATTCAGAATATCACTCCTACACAATTACATTAGGAGCCAAGCTTACACGTAATGAGCCGAAAGTAATTCAGGAAGATGAAGAGGTAGACTTTACGCTCGACGGTCTTGTGCTGATTGACGGCGAGCAGATAGCCGACACGCATTCGACAATGGATCATAAGTTTTCGCATGCAGAGAGCCATCAGCTTCACAAAGTAGTTGTTAACGGAAGTGCACACAGCATTTTTAACGGAAAGATTTTTGTTCGCAAAGATGCTCAGAAGATCGATTCCTTCCAGGAAAATCGTAATCTTCTGCTGTCCAGAGACGGACTGGTAAATACCAAGCCACAGCTGGAAATTTTTGCTGATGATGTGCTCTGTTCGCACGGTGCAACTATTGGTCAGCTCGACGCTGAAGAGGTATTTTACCTGCGGAGTCGCGGTATGACCGAGCAAAAAGCGAAAGAGGTACTTACCTATGCGTTTGCGCTTGAAACGATTGAGAATATCAAAGTTGATTCAGTACACAAGCTATTAATTGACGAAGTGTACAGATACACAAAAGCCAATAATGTTGCAAAAGTAACTGCATGAATAAACCTGTAGCGATCATATCGGAAGTTGTAGATTTTGATAAGATCCGGGAAGATTTTCCGGTTCTGCATCAACAGGTAAACGGGCATCCGCTCGCTTACCTCGATAATGGTGCGTCGAGCCAGATGCCTGTTCAGGTTGCGGATCGAATGGATCACTATCAACGATATGAACACTCAAATGTTCACCGTGGCATTCATACGCTCAGTCAGCGTGCGACGGATTCATACGAGGGGACGCGCGAAAAAATTCAGTTGTTTCTAAATGCGCGGCTGAAAGATGAAATTATTTTTACCACCGGCACCACTGATTCCATCAACCTGGTTGCCAGTAGCTATGGCGGGCAACATTTAAGTGAAGGTGATGAAATAATCCTTACCGAGATGGAGCATCATGCTAATATTGTTCCGTGGCAAATGATTGCCGAAAAGACCGGTGCTGTTATTAAAATAGTCCCGGTTGATGATCGCGGTGATCTTGACATGGAAGCATACAAATCCATGCTTTCCAATAAGACGAAGATCGTCTCAGTGATTCATATTTCCAATGCGCTTGGAACCATCAATCCTGTTGATCAGATTACGGATCTTGCGCATGAGTATGGCGCTGCCGTGTTGATAGATGGAGCTCAGTCAGCACCACACGAAGTGATTGATGTTCAGAAAATGGACTGCGACTTTTACGTGTTTTCAGCTCACAAGATGTGCGGGCCAACCGGCTTTGGCATTTTGTACGGTAAGAAAGAGATCCTTGACGCCATGCCTCCTTATAGAGGTGGCGGAGACATGATCGATAAGGTGAGTTTTGAGGAGACAACCTATAATGTAACTCCGTTTAAGTTTGAGGCAGGTACGCCACCAATTGCTGCCGGCATTGGACTGGGAGCTGCGGTTGATTATCTGAACTCAATTGGAATGGAGTCGATTGCCGAAAGGGAGCATGAATTGGTGAATTATCTGGTGGACAGACTAAAAACTGTTCCCGGCCTTCGATTGATTGGTGAATCCGATCATCGTGCGTCGGTAGCTTCATTCGTGTTCGATCACATCCATGCCTCCGATATGGGAACACTGCTCGATAAACGTGGAATTGCGGTTCGGACAGGTCACCATTGTGCACAGCCGATCATGAGACGATTTAACGTTCCGGCAACAACCCGGGCATCACTTTCGTTTTATAATACGAAGGAAGACATCGATCAACTGATCGATGGAATTGAATATGTGAAGACATTTTTTGAATAGCTTTTTTTATCGACCGATTTAATATTTAGTAACAAAGAAATACCCTGACTTATGCCGAAAATTAAAGAAATAGAACGAACGCCGAATCCCGACGCCATGCGATTTGTGCTGGGTGAACCACTCACTAACGGTGTGACACGATCATTTGAAAACAGCGGAGAAGCTGAACACGATGAGCTTGCGAGTGCGCTGTTCAATATTGATCACGTCATAAACGTCTACTATGTAGATAAGTATATTACGGTCACTCAAGACGGTAAGGAAGTGTGGTCGGATCTGCTGCGGAAACTTGCGCCGCCAATCCGGGAGGCACAGCCGCAGTTAGATGTAGAAGAAGATGGTGAAGTGCATGCAACAAAAGAAGTTCAGGATACCGATGATCCCCGGCTCCAGCAAATAAACCAGCTGCTCGATGAGCAGGTGCGTCCGTATCTGCTGGCAGACGGCGGTGGTTTGAAAATTCTGGGCCTTGATGGAAACCGGCTGAAGGTTCACTACCAGGGTGCCTGCGGTACATGTCCAACAGCTACATCAGGCACACTCTATGCCATTGAAAGCATGGTAAAACGCATTGATCCGGAACTTCAGGTAATTTCTGTATAGAAAAGGAATCGACATGTCTATTTCAATCACAGATCGGGCAGCCAAGAGAATTGAACAGATTCGGTTGAGCAATAATCACCCGGAGGGAACCCCGCTGCGGGTATCCGTAATGAGCGGTGGATGCTCGGGGCTAACCTATGATCTCGACTTTGATGCCGAGAACGGAGTTAAAGACGGCGATAAGATCTTTGAGGACGATGGTATTAAGCTGATCGTTGATATGAAAAGCTTTCTTTACCTGGCCGGTACGGAACTCGATTACTCGGACGGACTTGAAGGGCAGGGGTTCCATTTTTACAATCCCAACGCGGCTCGAACCTGTTCATGCGGAGAATCTTTTTCTCTCTGATTAAATGAACTCAGAATTTATAATTAAATAGCAAAGGCGTACGATGGGAGAGATTGTAAACAAAGTTAAACAGTCGAAACTCGAGACGGTTGATCTTGAAAAATTTGCCGCGGGAATTACGATCAACGATTTAGATCTGAAAGATTTCCTGTTTCAGGAGCTCATCCTCAAAGAAAACGACTTCAGAGAGAAAATGAATGCATTCGACTGGTCTCAGTTTAAAGGTCATTATCTCACTGTCTTTTGCTCAACAGATGCCATCATACCAAAGTGGGCGTACATGCTTGTGGTTCAGCACTCTGAAGAGTTTGCACGTAATGTCTACTTCGGCACAAAAGACGAGGCGCTTCGACAGCTGTTTAAAGAGAAGCTGGATCTCGTAGACTGGCAGCAGTACGATGGACGATTTGTTCTTCTGAAAGGATGCAGCAAGATGGACGTTCCGCCGGATGTGTATATGTATGCTACAAAGAAGCTCCTGCCATATGTTCAAAAACTGATGTACGGCGAAGCGTGCTCCAACGTCCCGGTGTATAAAAAGCCCCGGAAATAACAGTTACCGCCCATCCCTCATAATCTGTCGTATATCTGCAAGTACACCGGCGGAAGTCACCTCTTTTCCCGCGCCCGGCCCTTGTATAATTAAGGGCTGATCGTTGTAGCGCCGGGTTCGAAC
>Ga0306867_1001116_pt1 | contig 12992 bp, 8 predicted proteins | sample AntRauTorckE6831_FD_190432 | JGI IMG/M metagenome (GOLD analysis project Ga0306867, IMG submission 190432) | Saline lake microbial communities from Rauer Islands, Antarctica - Metagenome Torckler E6 #831 (v2) (version 2) | ecosystem: Environmental > Aquatic > Non-marine Saline and Alkaline >... | reverse complement strand
CTCATACACTTGGAGATCCAAGTCCGAATCTGGATCCTGTTGAGATGATTGTTCTGACGAATCTTCGAAGCCTTTGAAGAGGCGAAATCCGTTCATTTCTGAGGTTTTGACAATCCTCAAATCTTCTGGCTCTGTTGAAACCCTATTCTTCGTACATATCCTTGCTTGAAACGCCCCAGTTAATGAGAGCTGCGTATTGACCAATAAAAAGTCATATAATACCCATAGCGTTTTGTGGGTGTCTGGTGAATTACATGTATGAGTGAAGAAGAACTCGATCCGGTCGAACAACTTCGTCGGGTCGGGATTGGACTGGTACTCGGTGGGCTGGCCTTTGGTGGGCTGTCGTTTGGTGTCGATGCGGTTGTGAGTGGTATCGTGCTGCTGGGTGCTGGTATCATCGTCTGGTGGGGTGAATATCGCCGAGAGTTGACTGTCGGGATTGGGGTTGGTATCGGGGTGGCTGGACTGGTCGCTCTCATTGACGTAGGAACCGACACCGGCTTCAATGGGCTCCGGTTGGCAGGATTCATCGTTGCGCTCGGTGTCGCGGATTACGTGCTTGCACCTGCCTACGGTAAAATCCAAGACGCCGGTGAACGGGCCAGTAACCGGTAGAAAATCTGTGCTGACTATTCAGAGTGATCGGTCAATATTGTGACTGAGACAGGCGATAGTGAGTTCACGGAACTGTTTCCACCAGTGCCGTGAGCGGACGAATGCACCGTACTTTCGCTTGAGTGTCGAATTGACGGTCTCAGATTGACTCCGTTGGCCGTAGAGATCGGCGTCTAAGCGCGCGTTCCATGCCTTGTGGAGCGGTGTGAACTCACGATGCTTGATTAGTGGCCGAACCTCGTATTGACGGGCAAGCCGTCTGATCTTATGGTCGTCGTAGCCCTTGTCACCGAGCAGAATGTCAATATCCTCTGGATTGCGCTTGATCAACGACGGAGCGATCTGGCTATCGTGTTTCCGAGTCGTCGTCACGTGTAAATCGAGAATCGCGTTGACCTTTGTATCGACCAGCAACGTCACCTTGAGTTGCTGAATCGTGAGTTTGGCTCGTTTCGTGTAGTGTTTTGAGGCGTGACTGCGGTCGAATCCCGACGCATCAACACCAACAACTCCGCTCGTCGGAAGTAGCGTTGCTGAGAGAGTCAATATAACACGCCACACAGCCATATCAAGCCGATTGAACGCCTTACAGAGTGTTGAAGGGGTAGGAAGTTCGGCTAGTCCAAGAGTTCGGCGGATGCGTGGCATCTCGATTAGTTCGTCAAGCAGGCCTCGGTAGGTTGTGTCTTTTCGAACTTTGAGACATAGCAGAACAACGTGCTGGGGAAGTGTATAGCGATGTTTGGAGAACTTCGAGGAGTATCGAGAAACCGCTCGGCGTGCCAGATGGATCGCCTTCTCAGTAAACCGGAGAATCTGCGACTTCGGGAGAGCCTTCATGTCGTGGAATTACAGGACGAACATGTAATTCTCTAAGGATTTCAACAGAGCCGAGGTGATGGTAATGTCTTCCACCTTCGATTTCGACTCCATTAGGCCTGTAGGTGGATCGGTCCAGGACGGGTTTGAGGAGCTTTGCTGTCAGATTTCCCGGTTGTATGACGAAGTGCCTGAAGACTCGAGGTTCACAAAGAAGGGATTCCGGGATTCTGGGATCGAATGTCTTTGGGAACTACCAAACGGTGAGACATGGGGATGGCAGGCAAAGTTTTTCGATCAAATTGATTCGAGTCAACTAGATCAGTTGGATGATTCTGTAGAGGCTGCATTAGATAATCATCCCAATCTCTCTAAGTACTTTATTTGTGTCCCCTACGACCCCGAAGACCCTGATTTGGATGATGGAAGACGGAAAACAGAATTAGAGAAGCTGAATTATAGAATCGAGAAGTGGGAGGACTGGGCCGAAGATCGTGATATGGAGGTTGAATTCGTTTACTGGGGCGAATCAAAGCTAACTGGACTCCTTGATCAAGAGAAATTTAGAGGACGCCTTTACTTCTGGTTTGAGAAAGAGCAGCTGACGGACAATAAACTAGAACAACAGACTGGTGTTCAGATTAAAAACGCTAAACCCCGATATACTCCCGAAGCAGACGTTGATGTCCCTATCGCAAAGGCGTTTGAGGCATTAGGAAGAACGAATTGGTTCCACAACGAATTCCAACGGAATCTGTCTAATCTGCAAGAAAAAGAGCATAAGGCGTTATCTGATGGGCGACCCGAGCTCTTGCGTAATCTTCACTCCAGCGAGTACCAAGATCTAGTTGAAAGCTTGGAAATCATTCCCCAGCTTGCTTCTAACCTCAATAAAATCCATGAGCCATTCCCACTCGGCGAAATAATATCAGAGACGAACACAGCTGTATCAGCAGTAAGTACTCTCCAAGACGAAATCAGAGAAGAACAGGACGATGAGTCACAAGACAAAGAACTGAAAACTGCAAACCGACACTTGAGAGAGCTGTGGTCTGAACTCCGGAACTTCCGGAGCGTCTTACAACAGGATTCAACATCACTAATAAACAATTCTGTACTCTGCATCACGGGAGGAGCGGGCGTCGGAAAGACTCACCTCTTCTGCGATATAGCCGAAAACCGGCTTTCCGAAGGGAAACCAACTGTATTAGTTCTCGCCAACAGCTATCAAGGCGGTAATCCGTGGAAATTCGTAATCGAAGAAACTGAACTTGAATGCGGAGTTGACGAATTTTTGGAAGCGTTAGATGCCTTCGGTGAAGCTCGGGATGTCCGATCTCTCATTCTGATAGATGGCCTAAATGAGAGCAGGGCGATGGACCAATGGCTCGACTACCTCTCCGGTATGATTCAGAAACTTAGTCACTATCCCTACGTCGGACTAGCCTTCAGCCTGAGACCGGAATACGAGAGATGGATAATCCCGGAACATCTCTCAGATGACGATCTCGTAAAGATAGAACATAGAGGATTTGTCGATAGGGAATACGAAGCAACACAAACCTTCTTCGACTACTACGGTCTTGAAGAGCCTTCTGTACCTCTCCTCTCCCCTGAATTCCAGAATCCGTTATTTCTCAAACTATTTTGTGAAAGTCTTGAGGAACGGGATGAACCACGGGTACCATCTGGATCCCAGAACCTGAGCAATATTTTCAATAACTATTTAGGCTCAATCCATAGGGAAATTTCTCGTCCAAGCGAACTGGGATACAATCCTGATCGAAACTTGGTGAAGGAAGGTGTCGAAGCTTTAGCCCGGGAAATGGCAGAACAGGAAACGGATTGGCTTTCAAAAGACGAAACCATAGCGATTCTAGAAGGTCTCTACGAATCCGACAGTTATGACGATAGTCTATATCACCGGATGGAGTCTGAGAATGCGATTTCTGAATTTGTCAATATCCGCGAAGACCAAAAAGCAGTGAGATTTCCCTATCAGAAATTCTCCGATCACTTCATCGCTAAAGAATACCTAGACCTGTATCTCGATACTGACGACGTCGATGTATCTTTTCAAGATGGCAGCGAACTAAGCCGTATTATTTCGAATGGTCGGAACCCGGGACTGATACAAGCCCTCTCAATTCAACTCCCTGAATACGTAGATCGAGAACTCTTCGAATTCTTCCCAGGAGAGAATCTGGTTGAACCGTTCATAGATAGCATCACTTGGCGAAAACCAGAAACCCTAACCAACCAAGATGGGGAAATCAAGGAGCCAATTCTAGACTTCATCCATGACTTTGTCAACACCCGCCGTCGTGTAACAAATTTCTTAGATACGGTACTCACTGTGGCTCTGAAGCCAGACCACCCCTTCAACGCTAAATATCTTCACGAAAACTTGCTAAACAGAGAAATCCAAGATAGAGACCATCTCTGGACACTATATCTAAATCGGCGCTGGGACCCTGAAAACACCACTCAGCTTGTTAGAATCGTCGAATGGGCCGGAGAATTGGAAGACGAAGAGCCCGGTGATGAAGTTAAGGTACTTTCGTCAATCATCCTTTCGTGGCTATTCACGAGCTCAAACCGGTTCGTGAGAGACCGGGCGACTAAGGCCTTGACCAATCTGCTAGATGATGACTTCGAAATTTGGAAGAAGGTTGTAAACCAATTCCAAGGGGCGAACGACCCGTATGTACTTGAAAGAGTATACGCTTCAGCCTACGGAGCTTGTCTGCGAAACCCCAGTGATTCTGAGATGCCTCTACTCGCTGAAGCGGTATATCAGCGGGAATTCAAAGATTGCAGTCCACTACCACATTTCCTCGCTCGTGACTATGCCAGAGGAATCATCAAAGCCAGTCTACGAGCAGACACCGATTTTCAGGTGAACCAGGAACTGGTCGACCCACCATACGAGAGTCCAGAGCCGGAGATACCCTCAGCGAAAGAACTGAAACAACAGTGGGAGTCAGTTGTCGAGGCTACAGAACACGACTGGGAAAGCCTTGACTCTGAATGGTTTGATCTTATCGGAGGTGATTACGAGGGTGACGGGTTCAGCGACTTTGCAAGATACATCGTCGGCAGTAACAATGATCGATACTTTAAAAACCACAACTTAGAGATTGGAGAAGCTCTGCGATGGATAGTCAAACGTATAATCGAACTAGGTTGGCATCCAGACTTGTTCAAGGAGTTCGACGACCGACTTAGGAAACGTCCCTACGACCGCCACGACACGGCCAAACCCGAGAGAATCGGAAAAAAGTATCAGTGGATTGCATACCACGAACTTCAGTCCCGTGTCTTCGATAACTACCAACCAATCACCGGAACTACCTCCGAAATTACAGAATATCCCCAACCTTGGGACTGGCACATATCCGACCGAGATATCGACCCTTCTTTCTCACTGGCCCACTACACAAAGCCGGAAACAGACTGGTGGAACCCTATAACGGAAGAGGAAGCAACCAACCCCGAGCAGTCACACAAAGATTGGGTTACTAGTACTGAGACGCCAGATTTAGAACAGCTAATTCAGTTTGATCACGGTGACGAGACATGGATTAATCTCCACGGCCGATACAGCTACCGGGAGGAAAAGAAGGGGCTAATATGTCACTTCTATGCCCTTCTGGTTCACCAACGCGACGCCGACGAATTCAGAAACTGGCTCAAGAACGAATGGGCACCAGATACCTACAGCAAAGACAGACTGTCAAAACCATCGGAACCCTACCAAGTTTTCGTCGGAGAATATCCTTGGCACGACTCAGCAAAGGCAGCAACGGACTACTGGCAATCGCAAAATTCTTCTCCGGTAAACATCGCCAACGCTTCTACCGAACTAACTTGGGAAGCAAACTACGATGCCTCTACAGAAGGGTATCAAATCACCGCGCCATCACCCATCCTCGCCACCATCGCCGACCTAGAATGGCAGCCAAATCAGTACAGGTACATTGATCAAGAATATGGTCTAACACTCTATGATCCGTCCTTGAATCAAGAAGCTCCCTCTGTCTTAATCGCTAACCAACAAGGACTCCAACAAACAATTGAGAACAGCAAATACAGTCTCTTCCTCTACCTCGACGGCCACAAAAGCATCTACTCACACGACTTACCTGACGACAGCAATTATCTCACATTCAAAGGTGCATACAAACTCGAAAACGCGGATTGGGTTGGAGAAGTCTACAAAGAAGTAATTGACCCAGCGGCGATCAAACAACGACGTCAAGAACAAACACCAGATAACGCCTTAGCAGAGTTATTAGGTCAACAAGAAACAAGCAAGGATGAATAATTATTGAGGATTCCGTTAGGAATGTTTCCGGTTCAGGTTGTCACATCTGTGTTGCTGGATTCGCTCTGGGAGCCCAACTTTACCACAGACAGGACACTCTTGCAGTGGCGTCGGCGGTAAGTCCTCCCAGACGTCCAGCGCGGCATCTAGCTGTGCCTTGACGACGGGAGAGGTGGTCGCTCGTTTCGCTTCTTCAAGATGAATTCGCAGTCGTTCACGGGCTGTAAGAGTGATTTCTTTGGACATACTTCGGTGAGGGCACGCTATTGTTGTGCCCTCCGCCCTTCAGAGGGCAGAAAAACACACTCTCCACGGTGATTACGGGATCATCGACGTTCACCAGTTGACCCTTCGCGAACGCCGGATCTGAGTTGCTCATTTTAGTCTCGAGGTAGCCGGTTCGTATCCGGCCTAAGCGGCGAGACTCGTTCCCACATGCGGTGATGCTGAACGCACACCGTCACGAGGTTCTCAAGCCGATTGGCTTGCTCGAAGTCCACATCGTCGCCCCTGTCCTCGAATGAACTGAGCGGCTGGATATGGTGAACGTGCAGTCCCTTCCCGAACGCCTCCCGATGGGCAGTCTGTGACCAGTCACACCCCGGCGTTTGACATACGTAGCTGTCTCGCTCAAGCGCCTTCGCTCGTTGGGCCTTCCAGTTCGGCCCATAATATTGTCCCCTAGCCTTTGAGTCCGCTTTCCAGTTACCGTTGGCAGGGCCTGATGGACGACCAACTGGCTCGTGGCCAGCAGCTCGAACTGCGGCCTGCCAGCCGTCCCATCGATCAAAATAGCACCGACAAGAAAACCGACCGTACTCGTCCATATCGCTCGCTGTTGGGACCTTCCCCAGTACCTCGACGAGCGTCCGGATTTCATCGAGAAGAGCATCGTCGGGGATTCCGTGTTCGAACTGCGGCTCTAACCCAGCGGCTGCTAGTGCCTCATTCCAACTTCCAAACAAATTTTGCGCAAGGCTAACGGAGAAATTCCCTTGTTCACGGTACTCTGGTGATGTCGGTGGACGTCCAAGTTTTGTTGCGATTGTTCGGATGTCCTCTTTGACTTCCGTTGACGGAATGTCGTATTTGATGTTCGGTGATAATCCGATTTCTCGTAGTGCATCTCCCCACGTACCGAACCGTTGTCTTATACAAGCCGCAGAATACGCACCCTGTTCGTCCATCATCTTCATTGTCGGTGCCTGCTCCGAAACGTTCGCCAGCCGCCGAAGTTCGGCTAGTAACTCTTCCTCACTGATCTTGATCTGGTGCGCTCGTTTGTGACCGCCCTTTGCTCCTGGTGTTTCGAATTCGGCTCCACAGAGTTCACAGGTATATATTCGCTTCTCTGATTCCATCGAAGATCAGGACGCTGACGAAAGTCAGCGCCGCACCGCTTCCGGCGCAGAAAAACTCTCTCTGGTCGGTCTTTCGGCACTCGCCTCCGCGACTTCTTGACCTGCGTAACAAGGTTGTGGCTGCGCGCGCAGCGAACGAAGTGAGCGAGCACGGAGCGGAGGGTGGGGAGGTGGGGTCTGGGTCGGTCCGGCACGTAGCAAAAAAGAAGACTGCGACGACTGGCTACTCCCACCACCGACCGCGCTCGGGGAACATTATGGTGCTCCACCCAGTGACGGCGACTGAGACCCGCCCGTTGTACCAGTTCCGTGCTGCCCCGTGAATGCGCACCTGCTCGCCTTCCTCGACCCACGAAGCATTGGATTTCTCCCAAATCGTCACTTTCGTTTGGCCGCTCTCGTCTTCGATGAGTCCGACTTGAGCGATGGCTGGTGAGTTACTCTCCCAGAGCACCTCGATTCGACCTTCGATGCTCACCTCTTTGCGATTGACGTCCTCGAGCTTCCCAATGGGAACCACCTGTCCCGGCGCCGTCTCTAACTCCTCGAACAGCCCGACGACTGCACTCGTCATGTCTTTCCCACTGACTATGGCTTCACTCAGCCGCCGACTGATTGCTGCTCGCGACCAGCCGTCCAGCTTCTCGGCTAGCCGCTTCGACTGCTTGTTCACTGCTGCTAACTCCGACTGCATGAGCTCCCCACGAGGGTCCTCTCGTTCTGGGTCCGCCCACGGGTTCACGCTCGCCGCCCGCTTCTGGAACTCTGCACGCCGCTCAACGCTCCGCTTCGCTGCGATATCTCGCGTCCGCTTCTCCCGACCATCCTGCGTGCCTAACTCTGCTTGAGCACTGATGCGCTCCAGTTCGGCCTCCCGCGCTCGAATGCGCTCTTCCTGTTCGAGGGTCGCACCGTAAATTCGCTCGTCACTGGTGTCGACCATCCCGTCAGGGTGGTTCGCATCGACCTTCGCCTGCACTTCCATCTGCACCGTCGCCTGGAACTCCAGGGTCTCCTCAACGACCTCGAAGCCCGCTTCGTCGACCGCCGCTTCGTCCGTGTTTTCGAATGCCTGCTCATCGACCGAAACTACTTCACTGGTAGCGTTCTTACTTGACATTGGAACTCACACGTTCCTGAAGGCGCTCACGCGCCCGACACCGCGATGCACTAACATCGCGGTTCTTCGACGACAACGCCCGACAGAATCATCTACGCGCTCTCGCTCGCGCCTTCGTGAGCGCCCCCTGGGGCGCGAGCGAGAGCGCCAAAGGGAGGCCACCCAACCAGCACCGCGCGACGTCTCAGCGAGCGCAGCGAGGTGAGGCTTGTCGCATGAACGCAGTGAGTGCGACAGCAACCCGCCCGGAGCAAGCGGCCAGCGCATTCCCCGTTCGCCGCGACGCAACCACGTCCGTCGGGGTCGGCTTCGCCGAGGTCCTTGGACCCGAACGGGTGAAGCGCTGGCGTCGAAGGCACATTCATTTCAGCCCGGAACGCCGAGCGTGCTCGGCGCAGCCCGGAATGGTCGGTCGCGAGCGACGCGGTGGTCTCGTGAGCGTAGTGAACGAGACGTCGGTGAGCTGTGCTCACCGGCAGGCGGATTGCGGCGAGCGGGGCGAGCAAGTACAACAAACTTCATTAACAGCACAGTCCTGCCCAGCTCACCGGCCAACCTCTGTAGTGCCCCTAAGGGGGTCTGGGTAAACCGGGCCGGGCCATAACGGCCCGGCCCTCACCGCCACCGCAATCTGCCACAGCTGGCGAAAATCACCCTGGAGAAGAGTAGAACGATGGGTTCGGGAAACTGGTACTCCGGCAGCGCAGTCTGCCGAACCTCCTTAGGTCGTCCTCGGCACTGCTGGGTGTTGGTCAGAACCCGTGGTTTTCCACGATACGATCGAGACGCAGATCATCGAGGAGTTCGACGACAGCCTCGTCATCGGTCGAGACTGGGCCATATCCCCCGCTTTTGAGAATATCGTACTCAGGCCGACATCCCGCGCACAGTGGAACACGTGGACTCCCAATGAACGTCTTCTCGCGTTCATCACGAAGGTACTCTTCCCACTCAGGGGGGAGTCCCTCGTCGAACACAGCTGCATCGACACAGAGTGCACAATCATCACCCATATTGACCGGTCCCAAGACACGTCGGAAATTTCTTTGGGTGTGGCTAAGGTCACTAATCCAAAACATGTTGCACACTCAGAGCAACGGAACTAGAGGGAGATTACAATCTGGGCCCGTCTGTAGCCCGGTAACAGCGGACTGCTCTACCAATTGAGGCTTCAATCTCTAATGAGTTCGTCTAGAACTTGAGGGCCTGTTCGGGATTCACGACTTGAATCAAGCTTCAATCTCTTCTGGGTTCGTCTGAAACCGCGTCAGGTCGCGGCCGCCCACGACTGTCGAGTAGCTTCAATCCCTCACAGGTCCGTCTGAAACACGATGTCGGGGGTGTCACCGCTCCCGCCGGCGTTGCTTCAATCCCTCACAGGTCCGTCTGAAACCACCTGCATCCCGACCGACCGGAGCTCCGAGACCGTGCTTCAATCCCTCACAGGTCCGTCTGAAACCGAGTTGTTCCCGGGTTGCTGGACGTCGACGACTGCTTCAATCCCTCACAGGTCCGTCTGAAACGCCGAGAAGACCGGCCACCCAGCGTGGGCGGAGCAGGCTTCAATCCCTCACAGGTCCGTCTGAAACCGTATTTGACTCGTCGTGGTACTGTTCTTTCAAGCTTCAATCCCTCACAGGTCCGTCTGAAACCACCTGCATCCCGACCGACCGGAGCTCCGAGACCGTGCTTCAATCCCTCACAGGTCCGTCTGAAACCGGCGACGATGAGATTCAGCACCACCCAGCAGTTGCTTCAATCCCTCCCAGGTCCGTCTGAAACCGGCGACGATGAGATTCAGCACCACCCAGCAGTTGCTTCAATCCCTCCCAGGTCCGTCTGAAACGCAGCGCGCCCGGGTCAGCGGGGCAGACGACCGTGCTTCAATCCCTCACAGGTCCGTCTGAAACAGTGCAACCCGGTCACCACTGCCGTCCGCGAGCGGCTTCAATCCCTCACAGGTCCGTCTGAAACAGTCGGTGACGCGCACAGACGCCCCGCTGAGGTCTATGTCAACGGGAAGGTCGCTTCAATCCCTCACAGGTCCGTCTGAAACGCGTCGACCCCAATGACCCCGGTGAGTCCGACCAGCTTCAATCCCTCACAGGTCCGTCTGAAACAGTGCTTCTAGCTTGTCGTGGCACGTCGGGCAAACTGCTTCAATCCCTCACAGGTCCGTCTGAAACCCGCTCACGCCGCGACGGGCGGCTGTCTGCGGGACCTGCTTCAATCCCTCACAGGTCCGTCTGAAACCGCACCTACGTCGGCAACCTCGGCCTCGGTGACACGCTTCAATCCCTCACAGGTCCGTCTGAAACGCGACTTCGTGACGGCGGTGCTCTCCTGGCGGCAGGCGCTTCAATCCCTCACAGGTCCGTCTGAAACGGTCCTCCCACTCACTCACTCGGTAGTAGGTGTCTGCTTCAATCCCTCACAGGTCCGTCTGAAACGGCGCCCTGACGTTCGACGTCTCCGAGGGGAAAGCGCTTCAATCCCTCACAGGTCCGTCTGAAACGGGCGCTCATCGGCGCCGTCGTCGGCATCATCACGCTTCAATCCCTCACAGGTCCGTCTGAAACGACGGCGCCGGCGACCCCGTCGACGCCTCGGCGCTTCAATCCCTCACAGGTCCGTCTGAAACGCCGCGCGTACACCGACGCGGGGAAGAGCTCGTTCTGCTTCAATCCCTCACAGGTCCGTCTGAAACCGATTCTCCAGAACTCCGGAAACAAGTCGCTGCCGCTTCAATCCCTCACAGGTCCGTCTGAAACGAGCAAGAAGACGACGATGAACACATCCACGTCCGGTGCTTCAATCCCTCACAGGTCCGTCTGAAACTCGTGACCGCGGTGTCGACGACGATGATGATGAGGTCGCTTCAATCCCTCACAGGTCCGTCTGAAACCCAGCGCGCCCGGCTACCCGCGGGTCGCGCACCCAAGCTTCAATCCCTCACAGGTCCGTCTGAAACGAAGTGTCGACAGCACGTTTGCCACGGATGCTTTCGGCTTCAATCCCTCACAGGTCCGTCTGAAACCCGGCCCCGACGATCCGGACCACCTGGCGGGAGAGCTTCAATCCCTCACAGGTCCGTCTGAAACCATTATCAGTTCTCTCCAATAACGGCGGCTTCAAAGCTTCAATCCCTCACAGGTCCGTCTGAAACCATCCTCGCCGACCAGCTGGACGAGTTCCACGAGGAGCTTCAATCCCTCACAGGTCCGTCTGAAACACGGACGCGGCAGCCGACTTCGAGGTCGACTACAAGCTTCAATCCCTCACAGGTCCGTCTGAAACCGGTGGCGCACGTCAGGCAGCGGATGTCCGTCGGGTGCTTCAATCCCTCACAGGTCCGTCTGAAACGGCCGGGCGTCCATCTTCGAGGTGCCGAACTCGACGCTTCAATCCCTCACAGGTCCGTCTGAAACTACTCCGGAAGCGCCTCCCGGACGCTGTCCTGGATGCTTCAATCCCTCACAGGTCCGTCTGAAACATTATCCAGGCGATCAAGTTCCCCTTCGAGCAGCTGCTTCAATCCCTCACAGGTCCGTCTGAAACCGCCCCGGCCAACTTCTGACCGGTGTCCCGCGCTTCGCTTCAATCCCTCACAGGTCCGTCTGAAACGTCGTCGACGAAGCGCGATCGGCGAACCGCTGAGCAAGCTTCAATCCCTCACAGGTCCGTCTGAAACGAAGTCGAACTCGGGGATGAGGTCGCCCTTCACGATGCTTCAATCCCTCACAGGTCCGTCTGAAACGCGCGCGGTCTTATCCAGGGCCTGGACCCCGAATGGCTTCAATCCCTCACAGGTCCGTCTGAAACTGGATGTCTCATGAGTGTTCAACCAGATCGCAAGTGGCTTCAATCCCTCACAGGTCCGTCTGAAACGATGCGGCCCTGCTGCTGCCCCGTGTCGTCGGTCAGGCTTCAATCCCTCACAGGTCCGTCTGAAACGCGGGAGTTCCTGGAGGCCGTCGACCGTGGTGAGCTTCAATCCCTCACAGGTCCGTCTGAAACCGTCGTCGCGACCGCGGCGCCGCCCGAGCACGCCGCTTCAATCCCTCACAGGTCCGTCTGAAACTCTTGGAGCAGATGGACCAGAAGTCGGACAAGGACATGCTTCAATCCCTCACAGGTCCGTCTGAAACGCGTCGGCCTCGGGGTTGACGTGGTCCGCCGAGTTGCTTCAATCCCTCACAGGTCCGTCTGAAACTGGTCGGCGCCGTCGGTGTCGGTGCCGGTGTGGATGCTTCAATCCCTCACAGGTCCGTCTGAAACTTCCTGCATCGTGCCGCGGAAGCGCTGGACGGCAGCGCTTCAATCCCTCACAGGTCCGTCTGAAACCCTGGTAGTCGATGGTGAGGTTGTTCGCGAGCCTGCTTCAATCCCTCACAGGTCCGTCTGAAACCGTGTTCGAGGAGAGCGAGGAGAGCGCGTTGTTCAGGCTTCAATCCCTCACAGGTCCGTCTGAAACGCCCGACACCCAGGCCGCGAACTCCTCGAGGCGGGTGCTTCAATCCCTCACAGGTCCGTCTGAAACACCACGGGCTCGCCCGCCTCGACGGTGTCGCTCCCGCTTCAATCCCTCACAGGTCCGTCTGAAACTGCTCGATGTCGTCGATGGTGACGTTCATGATCCGGCTTCAACCCCTCACAGGTCCGTCTGAAACTCTTCGTTGACGTCCATGGAGTTGAGTTTGTTTTCAGCTTCAATCCCTCACAGGTCCGTCTGAAACCCGGTGTTCTT
>Ga0306867_1001113_pt1 | contig 13021 bp, 23 predicted proteins | sample AntRauTorckE6831_FD_190432 | JGI IMG/M metagenome (GOLD analysis project Ga0306867, IMG submission 190432) | Saline lake microbial communities from Rauer Islands, Antarctica - Metagenome Torckler E6 #831 (v2) (version 2) | ecosystem: Environmental > Aquatic > Non-marine Saline and Alkaline >... | reverse complement strand
TGTGTGGAGATAGCGTAGACTCGTCCCTATCGAATCTGAATCTGAATAAGAAAAGTGTCGATTCGTCTTCAGCTATTCGCCGCGCCGCGCCTTACTGAGTCGAATCGCCGACGCCGTTATATCCGTCGTAGGAATACAGGAAACCGTATCCTTCGTAGATATCGTAATCGACGTTATCGATACTTCCGCCGTCGAAGGTACTGTCGATATTTTCGACAGTATCTTCGGAAAGAATCGACTGATATTTGATATTCCCGAATTCGTTAGTCGTAGTCCATGAATATCCACGGAAATCGTAATCAGGATACGGTCCGCTTTGGTCGTTAACGTACGCCGCGCCGAGAACGGACGGCTGGAATTCGCCGTCTTCGGTCGGATTGAAAACGTCGAAAGTCCCGTCGTAATGCTCAGCGCCGAAGGCATGGCATAGCTCATGAACGGCGATAGCCGGACGCGCGCCGTCGATAAGCGCATTAATAGCGCTCAGATTCAGGATAGAGACACTTCCGCCGATATAGTCGTTATCCCATTCAGTACCGTTATTCGGGTCGTTCGGCGTACGTCCGAACGGATTAAGGTCGCCGAATTCGCCGACGAGAAGGGTCGCCTTCTGAGCGTCGTCTTCCGCCGGAATTTCGCTCTTAACGAAGTCCGCCCATTCGTCGCCGATATTAGACTTACCTAAATCCGGCGCGTCGCTCGAATCGAAGGCGTATTCGGTTTCAGTAACCGAAGCGCTAATACCCATATCGTTCAGGAAACCAGCGAAGCCTTCGACTTCGGTAGCTATTTTCGGAACGTAGTAATTCGACCCTTCGTAAACGATACTCAGGTCTACGGAATAGTCGAAATCGTCCGCCGCCGCGCCGCCGGTCGAAGCCGCGACGCCAGCCGTACCGACAGCCGCCGCGCCGATACCTTTCAGGAATTTACGCTTCGTCGCCGTCTTCTGGTTTTCGCTCATCGCGTATGAACGAAGGGGACGGACTGTAAAAAGGCTTTCGTTCTCAGTCCGCGAGCGCGGACCGAAGCGACAGCGCGCCGAGCGCCGACAGCGTACCGAATCCGCCAGCCGCGCCGACGAAGCCGAGAAGCGTCGTCTGACAGAAGACGACGCCTTCGGAAATCATACAGCTCATGCGCTATCTAACGGCTTTAGGTTCTTCTTCAGAAGCCGGTTCTCATGACAGCCGAAGAAGAATTCGGATTCGGACTGGAAGTATTCGCGCGTCGCGAATCCGACGACTTCGGCGCGCTTTAGGTCGGGACGGACCCATACCTGAACGTATGCGTCGAATAGCGAAGCCGGGCGACGTTCGATATAGCCGCCGGGCATTAAGTTCGCTGAATCGCCGCCGTCGTCGCTAATGCGCGCTTTAACGTCGATTCGGACTACGTCGCCGTCCGGCGTCTGAAGCCGAAGGTCGTAGTCTTCTTCGTCGCCGGCTTCTACGTCGAAGCCGTCTGTAAGTTCAGCTTCGTAGCCGTCGATTTTATCGTATGCGCGCTTCGCGGCGATTTCCGCCAGCGCCGAAGCCGCCTTATTACGAGCCTGATTATCCGGGTCTTTCGTTTCGGAATCGACGCGCGCATTAGCGTCGCTGAATTCGACAGCGCGAGCCTTAACAGCGTCCGAAAACGTGAATTCGTGGTTCATTATGTTTTGAGTTAAAACGGTTGTATGCCTATGCTACGCCGCTACGTTAGGCCTTCTGGTAGCGAACGTCGTACTGAGCGAATTCGCCGTATTCGTTCTCGTACGTCCGGTCCGTCTTCTGGAAGCCGACCATGTCGCCGACTTCGATTTCGTCGTCGGCGGCGTCGTATGCCGCGTCGATACTACCATTTCCCCAAACCATGACCTTCTCGCCGTCGCTTTCGAGAAGGTAAACGGTCGATTCGTACTTTCCGACTTCTTCGATACGCTTCAGAAGCTCGCCGACGACGGTATCGCCAGCGTCTTCGAAGTCGAAGCTTTCGAAGTTCTGAAGGTCGTAGTCGTCTTCGTCGTTCTGTCCGCCCGTCTGTCGCATATCCGCGAAGTCTGTATCGTTCATGGTTCGAATTCTCGCCGGGCTTCGTCCCGACGTACTAATCCGTAATGCCCGGTTACGTATAAGGCTTTCGAAAGAGAACGGCGAGCGACTATGTCCGATATTCGTCTTCGATATGGTCGAAGGCGTCTACCGTAGACGCGACGTACGCGCCGTCTTTGCCCGATTCCTTAATTACGGTTACGTCGGCGTCGCTGTCGATACCGTCGAAAACCGACCCGTTAACGACTTCGCCGACGAAGTCGCTAATCCAGTCCGGGGCTTCGCCGCGCATGGTTACTTAGGCGGCCTATGTCCGCCGGTATTCGATTCGTCGGAATCCGACCCGAGAAGGCGAGAACGAACCATGTCCCGAACGGCGCGCTCAAAGGCGAGCGCCGTCGTAGCTCCGAATACGAATTCGACGGACGAAACCGTACGAAGAAGCTCAGCGCCGATAGTAGGGTCGGAAACCTGAATCGGAACCATGCGCTTCTACGTACGCGCGAAGTACCCTTAAGGATTAGCCGCTAATCGGGAAGCTTCCCTTCTATATCGCGGATACGGCGACGGTTCGATTCGGCTACGTCGGCGAGCGAATCGAAGTCTTCGGAATTACTGTCCGTCTGAACGTTTAACGTCCCTATTTGATGTGAAATACGCCATAGCGCGCCGTAGACGGGTAAAATGAGCGCCGCTAAGACGCCGACAGAAGCGATATCGACGGGCATAGCTTAGCCGTCGTTATCGACTAAGCCGAGCGCCGCCCATGCCGCCGTAATCGTCGCCATGCCAGCCTCGCCGATAGGCGTAGGTTCGATTAAGGCGAGAATCCAGCCGCCAGCGAGCGCGTAGACGGCGAAATCGTTTTCTTCAGCCATGCTTAGAAGGGATTAAGATTATCGACGGTTTCCTGAGCGCCGTTAATCAGTCCGTCCGCCGCCTTCTGTCCGGCTTTGATACTATCGCCCGGGACGGCGAGAATCCCGTTAATGGTTTCGCCAGCGCCGCCGGTAATGCCGCCGCCGAAATCGCCGACGTTATCGGCTGTATCCATAATTCCGCCGAAGACTTCGCCGCCAGCGTCGGATACGCCGTCCGCCGTTTCGCCAGCGAAGTCGAAAGCGCCGTCCGCCGTATTCGCGCCGAATCTGAACGGCGCTGTAATCGTATTCCCGACGTTCGACGCCGCATTAAAGGCGAAGTAGCCGCCGATACCGATAGCGCCGAGCGCCAGCGTATTATCGTCTACCATGATTTTACCTGTTAATCGCCATGAAGCCGACGATTCCAGCGACGCCGAGCGCGACGGGATTCGACGCTAATCGCTGAACGAAACCGTCGTTTCCAGACGCTTCGTTAATCGTACTATTCGCGCCGCCGCCGTCGTAGATTCTAAAGGGTAATGCCATTATGTTTACCTATCCATGCCAGCGTAGCCGGCGACAGCGCCGCCGAAGACGACGCCGACAGCGACGCCGACAGCTTCGCCGCCCATATCGCCGGAAGCGATTTCCTTCTTCGCCGACCGAACCGTACGGCGAGCGATTCCGAAGACGCCGCCGGAATCCCTATCCATGTATGCGCCGCCGGAATCGGGTAGCTGTTCGCTCATGTCTACCGAAGAATACGCCAGCGACAGCCTTAAGTGTATGCCGTTCTAACGGGTACGGACAGTCCGGTAATCCAAACCTTTATATATGATTTCCGCTAATCGATTTCTCAGCGATACGGGACGCTCGGGACATGGCGAAGACGGAATCGCTCAGCGCGGAGCTGAGCGCCTTAGAATTGAAACGGCGAAAATCGCTACGAAGTCGGTCCGCCGGTATCGAAGGATTCCGAATCATGTCGGTATAGCGACCCGGTTTCCAGTCCGTCGCGAAGCCGAATTGATTGAACGTCTACGAAGTAGTTAAATGTCTCTCCGGCTACATTATTAACGTAGATTTCCGGCGACGTACCACTTGAAGCCGGTCCGCTAAATTCGCCAGCCGCTATGTAGGCTGGAAGCGTAACCGTAAGCTCGGTTTCGGGAATTCCGAAAGCGTCGATAACCGACCGGGAAATGATATCGCCGTCGCCTTCTTCTCTCATTTCCAGAAAGACGACTTCGCCCGGGTCGGTCGATAGTGTAAGCTTCGCTGTAATCTGCCAGTATTCGCCCGGTTCCATAAATGGCGCTGTAAATGTCTCTATACGTTCGACGGAATCTGAAAAGCCGTCGTCGCCGTCGTTTTCGTACCCTTCTGTAAGGTTAGCGCCGTCGAAATCGCCGGGACTGTAATTTAGGGGCATGATTAATTTACGTTTTCTGGATTTCGGTCGTAATGACTTCTAATTCAGCGTCGTACGTCGTAGTCGAATCGATATCGCGATTTCCGAAAGCGCCGATTTCGATAGCGACGCTGTCGCCTTCCGTGAAACGGATAGGCGTCGAAGGTTCATAAACGATAACGACTTCGCTTTCTGGATAGTAGCGCGGAACTTCGACCGTTCGGTTTCCCTGTTTTTCCGCGATACGTCCGTACGCCGTCGCTCGCGGCGTAACTATATCATAGCTACCCGTCGAATCGTAGTCAATACGAAGGCGAAAGCCGACCGTATCGGCGTCGCCGTAGTCGTAGACCCGGAATTCGACCCTTTCTAACGTCCCGTCGTACGAAGCCGGTTCGTATAGGTCGAAGTGATACGACGCCGTAGACGTTAATCCGCCGCCGATATCTTTCCCTTCGACTAAGCCGGAATCGGCGACGGAAGTTACCTTCGTACGGCCTTCGCGGACAGCCGCCGATAGGTCGAAATCGGTTTGTCCGGTAATATCGCCGTCGAACGACGCCGACGCCGTCGATATGTCGTCTACGACGACGTTTCCGTTTACGTTAGCGTCGATAGCGCCGGCTGTAAATTCGCTGATAGTAAGGTCGGGAATCGAATCGACCGATATCGTCCCGTTATCGACGGAAATACCGTCGTTTATCGTCCCGATATCGACAGCCGGAAGCGACCCGACGCTGATATCGCCGATAACAGTCCCGATATCGACAGTATCGGATATCTCGCCGATACTAACGTCGCCGTCGATAGTCGTACTACGCTTAGACGTACCGAAGAAATGGCTAAGCGCCCGGGTAAAGGCGTCGATTTTATCGGTAATACTGAAATCGTTATGCGCTTCCAGCGTACGGAATTCGACGCGCTCGCCGCCGTTTTCGCCCCGAACCTGAACTTCGTTAATCCCGTTCGGTTCCCATATCTGGAAAGATTCGCCGGTAGCGACTTCGTTTTCGTCGTCTGAAGGCCCTTCGCGGATATAGACGGAACTATCCGAACGGTTACGGGCGAGAACGGCGAAAGCCCGAACCTGAGAATCGGGCTTTCCTTCTTCGTCCCGGCCTAACGGAATCGGTCGGCTGGAAGTCTGAAGCGCCGGTAGCGATTCGCCGGTTACGAGCGTCTTCCGGGTCGGTCGCTGATTAACGACTTCTCGCGACATGAGCCTTAGACGTTAAGCTCGCCAGCCATTTCCAGAAGGGTCAATTCTTCCGAATCGACTTCGTTTCCGACTTGAATCTGAATATCTCCTTCGGAAATGGCATTATTATTGTTCAGGTTTTCGATTCTCAGGTACGAAATGTACCGAATCGGTACTTTTTCGATAACCGGGACAGCCTGATTCGAAGACGCCGGGATATCGACGTAAACCGAACGGTCTTCGTTCAGGAATAGCCGAACGTCGTAATCGCCGAAATTACGGACGTAAAGGGCATTAAACGGTCCGAACTTCTCGAATTGGTCGGGAAGCGCGAAGCTACTATCGAAGTCGCTCAGGCTGATAAGCGTATCCTGAGCGCCAGCTTCGACAGCCGGCGTAAGGGTCCGCGCACGGCTGAATTCTCGGCTAATCAGTCCCTTCAGCTTATCGTATCGTCCTTCTGTATGGTTCATGATTTACAACTACTACTAAACCGTGTTAAATCGCGAATTCGAACGACTCAGACGCTCTATGCGAGAATCTGAGTATAGGGAATCGAAACGTCCGAATCCTGAGCGACTTCCGCGCCGTCCGACGCCGAATCCGTCTGAAGCTGAACGGCGATAGCCTTATCCTTTCCAGCGCCGGGAAGCTGAAGCGGAAGGACCGGACGCTCAGTACGGGAATCCGTCGCGGCGTCGCGAAGCTCGCGAAGCGGATACGTAGACCCGACGATAGGGACTTCGTCTTCAGAGTCGGCGTAGACGACGAAGCGAAGCTTTCCGCCGATATCAGCGCCGTCCGTTAGCGCGCCAGTACCCGACGCCGTAATCGCGGCGTAGAAGTACCCGGCATTAGGGTCGTCGCGGCTACGCATACCATGACCGAGATAGAACTTCGCCGATTCCGTACTACGCTTCTGGAAGATATCCCGGTAGGTATCGGCGTAGACTACTTGAGTATCCAAGTCTTCGCCGAGAATTCGCTGTTCGGTTCCGCGCTTTGCCTTCTCGCTGTCCTTAACTTCCTGAAGATTCCGGGGCATTAGCTAAGCTCCATGATGTTATCGGAAACGGTATCGCCGACGTTCGTAGCGTCCGACGCCATTTCGGCGACGAATCGCCCGAACATGAGCGCGCCGACGAGAACGGTTCCGCCGATAGCGTAGTCTGTCCAAGTACCCGGGTCCGTCGTATCGACCGATTCGCCGGAAACCGGATTAGTACCACTAAGGTCTACCATGCTGTATTTCACGATAAGCGCCGTTTCGACTTAAGGGATAGCCGGTTTATGACTTCGGCGCGAAAATCGGCTTCGACTAAGTAGTTAACTTCTTAGAACCGACTCTTACATAAGTAAGACCCGACTTAAGACGACTTTCAGACTTATGTTTAGTTAAGCGACAGCGTCGCTATCCGGCGCTTAGCGAAGGACCGACTCTTAGTTAACTGAGAGTCGGCATATCGGCGGCGGATAGTTAAGTAGCGCCGGTCCGTAGTCGGCTACGTAGTGATTCCGACCATAGACCCGGCTATATGGTTCGCTATGGCGCTGGTTTTCCAGCCGCTTATAGCGCTCGTATGGCTGTATGTCTTCATCCGCATAGTTACGGCGTATCTACGCCGTAGCGTCGCGGATACCGTCGATGAGCGCGTAAATAATGCCGTAGACCGAATCCAGAACTAACATGAAATGCCCTTACTGTAAAGACGAGAAGAAGCCGCGCGGACTGAAGAATCACGTTCGTATGTCCGGCGGCGAGCATGGCGAATCGGGAAGCGTCCCGTCCGACTATGAAGACCGAATCGAAGATACAGCCGCCGAAGACGGCGAAGAAGATTCCGACGAATCGGAATCTAAGCCGGATAGCGGCGACGCTGAGCGTCCCGAAGGCGATACTACGACGGTCGGACCCGACGACTTCCAGAACGACGACAGCGACGAATCTGAAGCGTCTAACGACGCCGACGCTTCGAAGCTTCCGTTCGACCCGGAAGACGACGAAGCTATCGAATTAGACGGCGGCGAATCGGTTACGATAGTCGCCGACGACGGTAGCTTAGTCGAAGCGACGGCTAACGAAGGCGACTACCTTCTCGTAGACGAAGATTCGGGTATGGCGGCGCTTTACGACATGGAAGACGACGTTCTCTACGAAGTCAAAACAGCATGAGCTACCCGAACCGACAGCCGTACGGACCGATTCGGCGAATCGTTAACGAAATCCTACGACGGCGTACGCCGCCGTCGCCGACTATCTGAACATGACAGAAGATAAATACAATCCGAAGAACGACCCGGAAGACGCTGGAAGTACCGACGACGAAATAGCCGACGCGCTATCAGACGCCGGCTATGTCGATTCCAGCGCTGGCGACAGCGACGGGTCCGAAGCTGGCGAAGAATCCGACAGCGCGGACGCTGGCGGCCTTACGTCGAAGCTCAGCCGCCTTACTGAGCTATCCGGTACGGGCGAATCGCTGGATAGCTACGAGAACGACCCTATCGCCGCTATCTTCGATACGGACGGCGAAGGGACGCATAAAGGCGCTAAGCATATCGCTCGCGGCGTAGACGGGCTTTCCCCGTTAGCGGCGACGAATCCGCTAATCGATATCGGCGTCGGATTCGTCCTTCTGAGCGCCGACGACGCGACGGGCGGCGCGCTTCTCGGCGACGACGAAGAAGACCCGAACGACCCGGATTCGAATATCTCAGCTCGCGACGCTGAAGACGGCGGCGATATGCTAACATGAGCGATATTCCCGAAATCTACGACGGTCCGCATAGTTCGATAGTCGGCGCTACCGGGTCCGGTAAATCGACGCTGGCGAAGGCTATGTTCGACGCCGCGCCGGGTACGGCTATCTTTATCGACCCGTCCGGCGCTGAAATGAAGGAAAGCCGCGCCGACGTAACTATCGACCTAAGCGACGGCGACGCGCTTCAGCCGGAAGTCTTCGCCGAAGCTCGTCGGATTCGGATAGTTCCGCCGGACGGAACCGGGACGGAAAACGACTTTATGGCTATGTCCGGCCTTCAGACGCTCTTATTCGATATCGGCGAGAATATTCCGCATGAGAACGGGAAGTTCTACGTCTTCATAGACGAAGCTCATGAAGTCGCGCCGCTTCATGCGAACGGCGATAATCCGGTCGTTCGCATGGCGAAGCGCGGACGTTCTCATAACGTCCGGCTTTTCCTTATCTCTCAGTCGCCGGCTGATATGTCTAAGAAGGCCGTTAAACAGGTTCATTACCATGTCGTTTTCGCGCTGAACGATTACAGCTTAGACTACCTGAAGCGCTACGGTATGCCGTCTGAAGCCGTCGAAAACAGCGTAGACGGTCCGGGTAGCTATAAGTTCGTAATCTACGACGGATACGACCTTAGCGGACCGTTCAGGTTAGACGAAGCGTACGTTCGGGACTGAAGCGACAGTCTTTTACCGTTCGGTCGGTAATGACGATACGCGCATGACCGACCCGATAACTGGAATCGACTACTTAACGGGCGAAGACGGAATCCCGATTTCCGACCTTCGCTTCGTAACCGAAGCGGCTGATAGCGACGCGGCGATATTCCCCGACGCGACGGCGGAATTCGCCCGATTCGCCGCTTCGTTCGTTCAGAAGTACGGCTTCGGCGATACGACGGCTGAAGCGCCGGTCGTTCTGTCGCCCGAATCGCTCGCCGTCGTTCGGTCTTACTACGAGAAGACCGGCGGCGAAATTCATAACGTAAACGACCCGAAGGCTCAGAAATCATGGTAGAAGACCCTAACGACATGGATTCGAAGACCGTCGTACTGAAAGTCCGAAAATGCGATAGTCGGGACTGTCGCCGCGACGCCGTCGTAATCGACGGACCCGGCGCGGACTGTCCCTTCTGTCGGCGCGGCGAAATCGTCTATACGACCGGCGACGTTAAGACGGTCGAAATGCTACCCGAGAATATCGAAGAAGTAGCCGACAGCGAAATAGTCGAAATCAAAGACTAATGCCCGAAATAATCGGCGGATACGAAACCATAGACGGCGATAGCTACCTGAAGAAGCGAAATAAGAACGGGAAAGTTTACCATGTCCGAAAAGGCGACGGACAGATATCAGCCGACGCCTATAACGGCGGACTGTCCCGTTTCCAGACGGCGAAGACCGGCGAAGACGGGAAGGTACTTCCCGACCTTCGGGACGCTATGAGTATCGACAGCCTTCGCGAGAAGACGGGAATCCCGTTCGACCGGAACCGGATTCCGGCTATGATTCCCGACGACGTACCGGAAACGACCCGAAACCGGCTGAACGAATATAAGCGCTTTCAGGGATTCTTTCAGCGAAAGAAGCGGACCGGCGAATACGACGACGGCGAGAAGCTGGAAGCCGCTAAAGAGTATCTGGAATTCCGGGCGAAGCTGGAAGACGCCGAGAAGACGGCGATTCGCCAGCAAATACGACAGCAGTATATGAAGGCTGGATACTAATGGGATTTCGACAGACTAAGCGGCTAAGCTGTCCGCTATGCGGAAATAGCTGGAAGTTCGTTCATACCTTCCATACGACGCCGACGTTCGGGAAATGCGAAAAATGCGGATACAACCATGTTACCGGCTATACGGGTCGGGGCATGATTGAAGACCGTAGACCGAAGACTTTACCCGACCCGGACTTCTACGGTAGTACGAACCATGAGTAAGACCGATACCGACCTTCTGGAAATCAGCCGGTCGAAGCCGACCGACAGCCTGAACGAACCGACCTTTTCGCATGAAGCGGCGCGCGGACGGACGATTAACGTCTTCGACTACGAAACGGCGGACGGTATGCCGTTCATGCTGGCGTACCGATACGACGGCGGCGATTCTCACGTAGTTACGAATCCGGTCGATACGCCGGACGGCGAGCGTATGGGTCCGCTTCCGACAGCCGAAGCCATAGAATACCTACATAGGCCGGCTAAGACCGGCGCTAAGGCGCTGAACTTCTGGTATAACCTGAACTTCGACATTAACATCTTTCTGAAGGACTTAGACGATTCAGCGCTTCAAGAACTACGAGCGACGAATTCGGTCGAAGCGACGGTCGGCGGAACTACCTTCCAGATTACATACATACCGAAGAAAATGCTGGAATTACGGGACGATAACGACATGGTTAGCCGCCATTACGACCTATCGCAGTTTTGTTATTCCGGTACATTAGACGACGCCGCTTCGGACTGGTTAGACGGCGACGCTGGAAAGGCTGAACCGTCCGTAGACCCGACCATGAGCGCATGGGATAAGTCGCTTCAGCGAAAAGACGATTCGGGAATCGCATACGTCGGCGGCGAAATCGAACGATACAGCGAAGAAGTCGCCGAATACGCTCGGCGCGACGCCGACCTAACCTACGATATCGCCTATGAAGTCGTACGAACGGCTGAAGACGAGATATCGCCGGCTGTCCCGTTCGGAAAGCCGTATTCGACGGGCTTCGTAGCCGGCGACTTTCTAAAGGCTCATATGGAATCGAAGGTTCAATACCGTAGCGACGACTTCCAGCGCGCCGCGCTGAAATCGTACGCTGGCGGACGCTTCGAAATCTACGAGCGCGGACGGGTCGAAGACGCTGTCGCCGGACCGGACATAAACAGCGCGTATCCGGCTGTCATGGATTCCTTACCGGCGCTGGCGAATCTGTCGGTCGGGTCGCTGGAAAGCTTCGAAGGCGACGCTATCGACGTTCTACGGCGTACGTACGGCGACGACTACTACGACCTTCGCGGCTACGGCTTCGTAAAAGCGAAGGTTACGACGGACGCTTCGCGTCGAATTCAGCCGTTCGCTGTAAAGAACGAAGACGCCGGACGGGTCGAATTCCCGGCGCTGGAAAACAGGGAAATATGGACTATCGCGCCGATTTTCTGTCATGCCATAGACGCCGGCTACGTCGAAGACTACGAGATAATCGAAGGCGCGGCGGCGCTACCCGAAGGCGAATTCGCTTCGCTGAAGAAGGCGTACGGCGATTACGGCGTCGATATCGGCGGATTATACGCGAAGCGGAAGGCGCTGGAAGCCGAAGGTCGAAATCGACCGGCTAAGCTCATTAAGATAGTTCTTAACAGCCTTTACGGAAAAACCTGTCAGATAGACGCTAAGCGCTACTATCTGGAAAACTACGTAGACGAGAACGAAGACGATATCGAAATGCCGGACGTAGACGCGGACGATATAGACGGCTGGATAGACGCGCTACCGGCGGCTGAGCTTCCGAACGAAGCCGAACTTACCGACCATATCGTAGACGGAAATCAGATAGTCGAAGAATTCGTCGCCGGGTCGTTCTTTAATCCGGCTGTCGCCTCCTATACGACCGGCATGACCCGTCTAAAGCTTCATGAGTCGGTCGTTTCGGCTGGAATCGAAGACGACGTTCTCATGTTCGCTACGGACTGTATTCTTACGCGGAAGGATTCGTTCGATTCGACAGCGCTCGCCGACGCCGCCGACAGTACGCCCGATAAGACCGACAGCGCCGCCATGCGCGACGCGCTCGGCGGCTGGGATTATGACTACGTCGGCGACGAAGGCGCGCTTCTCGTCGCTTCTGGAATCTATGAGATATACGACAGCGACGCTGAGAACGGCGTCGAAAAGACGAAGGCGCGCGGCTTCCGAAAGCTGTCCGAAGGCGACTATCCTCCGATTCGGGACTGTATCGCCGACCCGGACGAATACCTGAACGAAGACGGCGATATCAGCGTAACTAACCTACGTCCGCGTACGTTCGGCGAAGTCGTCTTTCGCGGAAAGTCGCTCAGGCTGATAGGCGAATTCTTCGAAGATACGCGCGGACTGTCGCCGGATATGGACTGTAAACGGCGCTGGCGACGGGATTCGCCGTCGTTCGCTGAGCTATCGGCTGAAAGCGAAGTCGGGAAGCCGCCGGTCGAAGTCGATTCGTCGGACTGAAGCGACAGCCTTTTATGTTTATACCCGTTAGAAGGTAGTACGTCGGGACGAAGCCCGGCGACGAACGACCATGACCCGAACCACCTACGAAGCGACCGACGACGCACAGATTCAGATTACGGACGATAACGGCTTCGCGCGACTAACTAATGCCGCTTTCGACGCCAGCTTCGACGGACGTTTCGCCGAAGACGACGCCGACGAAATCGACGCGGCGCTTAACTGTCCGAATACGGTTTCGGAAGTTACGGCGACGGTCGATAAGAGCGTCGCTAACAGCCTCTACCATGCGCTGAGAGAAGCCGCGCTCGTCGCTGAGTCGAAGGACCGGGACGCTACGGCGCGAAGTCTGAACCGTAGCGCGGACCGGCTCGCTGAGTCGAAGGACCGGGACGCTACGGCGCGAAGTCTGAACCGTAGCGCGGACCGGCTCGCGACGGCGCTCGCGCTCGCCTAAACTGAGCGCGCGGCGCGGCGCGGCGAATAGCTGAAGACGAATCGACACTTTTCTTATTCAGATTCAGATTCGATAGGGACGAGTCTACGCTACCTCCACACA
>Ga0306867_1001106_pt1 | contig 13080 bp, 12 predicted proteins | sample AntRauTorckE6831_FD_190432 | JGI IMG/M metagenome (GOLD analysis project Ga0306867, IMG submission 190432) | Saline lake microbial communities from Rauer Islands, Antarctica - Metagenome Torckler E6 #831 (v2) (version 2) | ecosystem: Environmental > Aquatic > Non-marine Saline and Alkaline >... | reverse complement strand
CCGGACCCTGGATAACGTCGCCAAACCAAACCCTGACTGGAACGGCGCACAGCCTGACCCCAGTACCAGCAAAGCGCCTTACCGTCTCTACAACATCGGCAGCAATAACCCGGTGGAACTGTCCCGCTTCATCGAGATCATCGAAGAGCGCGTTGGCAAAAAAGCCGAAAAGAACCTGCTGCCGCTGCAGCCTGGCGACGTTCCAGCGACTTATGCCAATGTAGACGACCTGATCGAAGATGTAGGGTATAAGCCGTCCACAACGGTGGAAGAGGGTATTGCCAACTTCGTGGATTGGTACAGGGATTTCTACAAGGTTTAAAGAAACCACATACAAAAAAGCCAACCCTGGTCAGTCCTGTTTTGCGGGGTAAATTCGCTGATTGTGGCAGTCGGAGATTAGCGTGATCGACAAAGAAGCGTTCTGGTCAACATCCGCTGCTGATTCGCCACATTCGATGATTTCTATCGATTCCGGAAGGTTATCGCGCTGCTGTCGGGGTATGACGTTGGTGTAAAAACGATCAATGTATTTGAAAGAGGCTACTTTACAGGTTGCGTTCAGAGTCCATTTGCTGTGATCTGCTATCAGCAAACGGGCCCGGGTATTGCCTATGATTGCTCGGCTGACCTCGGCTTCACGAATGTCATGATCCATCAAGCCATGTTGCAGATCCATGCTGCCGGTGCTGATGATGCCGAAATCGGTGACGAAGGAGCCGAAGAAGTTGGTGACTTCCGGACCGACCACATCATGGGCGTTATGCCGATAGTGTCCGCCCGACACGATGACTTCGATATTGGAATTCGCTGAAAGCGCAGAGGCCACGCGGAGATTGTTGGTCAAAATCTGAAGTGACTTGTGATGGATCAGCGCGTGCGCTACCAGTTCAATGGTACTGCCCACGCCAAGACTGACAGTGGCACCTTCCGGAATATCAGCTGCGATACGTGTAGCCAACTGCTGCTTGACCTGTAAATTGCGCACCTGAACGTCTTCAATGGGATTTATGGCAGCGCTGGCAGGCAAGCTGACGCCACCGTAACGCCGGCGCAACAAGCCTTGCTCGCAAAGTTTATTGATGTCGCGACGAACGGTCTGAGTAGTGACGCCAAAGCGCCTCGCAATGTCTTCAACTTCGACATGCTCCTGCTCATGCACCCATTCTATAATGTCGTGCTGCCGCTCTTTGGCACCCATCAGTCTGAATACACTTTCAATCAACCCGTGTTGTCGCTATGCGTGGTGTGCGTTGTCGCAGCCAGGCCTCTGCCATTTCAGCAAAACCCAGCCCCGAATGCTGACTGGCGATTGCCGCCGGCCGGTGGGTCATCACCGACAGGTGCTTACGAATGTTTGCCACACCGACACTCAACGGGAAGTGGCGAAACATGCTCTCGTCATTGGGCGCATCGCCAATAAAGACTGAGCGCTGCCGCAATGCCTGCGGATCCAGGTCAAATAATTCATGACCCACACGCAGGGCCATGGTGGATTTATCGAATTCCCCCAGCCAGACGTTAAGATGAATCGAGCTTTGCCGAACATTGAACCCTTTTGCCAGCAAGGCATCGCGAATAGTGGCCACCTGTTCCGGGCTCAGCGCTTGTTGCTGGTTGTAATCCACCGCCACATCAACATTGCGAAAGGGCTGGTCGCTGGCCAGTTTAGGTTCAAAATCCAGCTTCAACGCCGCAACAGCAGCCAATATGCTGGCCTGGTCTTGACGATGTGACGACTGGTTATCCCAATAGTGCCATTGAACCGTCTGTGGTGCCGTGCGTTCTGCGTAAAAAGCACCGCCTTCACCAATCACGGCAGTCACGGGCCAGGTTCGAATGATCTGGTCACACCAGCCGGCGCAGCCTCCGGTCACAGGAATCACTCTGATGCCTGCCGCCGCCAGGCGACAAATCGCGAGATAGGTCTCGGGAAGCAGCTGGCCGCCAGTGGTCAGCGTATCGTCCACATCTGTAAATAGAATATCAGCGTTACCAAACTCAAAATTGCTCAACATAGTGTCTGCTTTCCAATTCACCTTAGGTGAAGATGCCGCCCGGGAAAGCCGGGCTGCAGATTGCTTGGCGTCAAATCACTTTTTTGCGCAGGATACTGGTAACCGCCTCGCCCACAATGACCAGAACGATAATGGCTAACAGGATTGTCGCGACGGTTTGCCAGGCGAACAGGTCGATTGACCCCTGCAGCAATACCCCGATACCGCCGGCGCCAACCAGGCCCAAGACGGTGGATTCACGGATGTTGATGTCCCAGCGCAAAATAATGATGGCAAAAAATGCCGGCATTACCTGGGGTACAATCGCATAAAGCACAACCTTCATCTTACTGGCGCCCGTTGCCTGCATGGCTTCTACCGGGTTGCGATCGATTTCTTCAATGGCCTCACCCATCAGCTTGCCAATGAACCCAATGGACCGGAACATCACTGCCAGAATACCGGCCAGCACACCCGGACCAAAAATAGCCACGAACAGCAGTGCCCAGATGATGGTGTTCACTGAGCGGCTGGAGACCAGGATAAACCGGCCAAGCCAGAGCGTTACCTTGTTTGGCGTTGTGTTCTGCGCCGCAATGTAGGAAACCGGCAAGGCAATAAATATCGTGAACATGGTGGATAGCGTGGCAATATGGACAGTCTCCAGCATGGCACTGAAAATCGCATTCCACGCACTGAACTCTGGCGGCCACATGCGTGAACCCAGGCTTTGAATCTGATTGGGTGCGTCCCACACCCAGGGCCAGAAAATGTCTATATCTTTCACTGCCCAGACAACCGCCACCAGGGTCGCGAAATAAATCCCATAGCGAATCAACTGCTCTTTGCGGTCGTAGCGTGACCAGACGCGATCGGCCAGTTTTTCAGCGTGATCTACCATACTTTTTTCCTTACCCATCCGCTGAAGCCTTCGCTAACCAGAATGATTCCGATAATCATCAGCAGAATGGCGAATGCGAAAGCGTAATCGTAACGTCCAAAAGCGTTCATCAGCGTGCCGCCGATACCACCGGCCCCTACAATACCGACCACCGCCGAGGCGCGGAGGTTGCTGTCCAGTTGGTACATGGAAAGCCCTATCTGGCGTGGCACAATCTGTGGGAAAACGCCATATATCAGTATTTTAAAGTAACCAGCCCCGACCGAGCGCATGGCTTCAACCTGACCCCAGTCGATCTCTTCGATCTCCTCAGCCAATAACTTGGCAACAAAACCGATGGAATACAGGGTCAGGGTGAGGATGCCCGCCAGAGGGCCAAAACCGACGGCTGCGACAAAAAGAATGGCCACGATGACCGGATGGAAGCTGCGGGATATGACGATCAGGGCGCGTCCCAGCAGATAGACCGGCAAGGGCGCCACATTTTTGGCGGCCATCACCGCGATGGGCACCGACAGACCGACCCCCATAAGAGTCGCCAGAAAGGCAATCTGGAAGCTTTCCTTGAATCCTGTCCATAACAGGTCTCCGCGCTCGAAACTGGGAGGAAAAGCGCCACCGAAGATTCTCGCAGCGCGCGGCAGTCCTTCGGAAACCCGCTCCCAATTGAAAGGCAAGGTAGAGAATGCCCAATACAGATACGTCATGGCTATTGCGATCAAGCCGTAGCGAATCCAGGGGTTGGCAATGAAGGGAGGCTTTTTCCAAACCCTGCCTGACTGAGCGTCAGCTGCAGTTCTGACGCCTGTCATGCCGAAGCCTCCTGAGTCTGGGATGCCTGCTTTCCTGGCTCATCGCTATCTTCTTCCGGCGATTCGATACCACCGTATACGGCATCCAGAGCATCCTGATTGAAATCTTTGGGCGCACCGTCAAAAATCATTTGTCCATGACGCATACCGACAATGCGGTCTGTATACATCCGCGCCTGCGTCACGTTGTGAATATTGATCAACACCGGCAGCGACATTTCGCTAGCAAGGCTTTGTAACAGACTCATGATCTGCTGAGAGGTTTTCGGATCCAGCGAGGCCGTTGGCTCATCAGCCAACAAGATCTGTGGCTCTTGCATCAGTGCCCTCACAACCGCAACGCGCTGCCGCTCACCACCAGATAGTTGGTCGGCTCGTTTATCAGCGTAGTGCGCGATACCCACTCGTTCCATCAGGTTGAAAGCACGGTCAATGTCAGTCTGCGGAAAGCGGCGAGTCAACGCTTGGAACAGCGAAACATAACCCAGACGCCCGGAAAGCACGTTCTCCATGACCGTCAGGCGGTCAATCAGGTTGAAGCCCTGAAAAACCATACCAATACGCCTGCGAGAATGGCGCAATGCACTTCCGCGAAGATCGACTAACTCGTGGCCGTTCAGCTTGATCGAACCCGAGGTCGGCTCCACCAACCGGTTGATGCAGCGCAACAGCGTACTTTTCCCAGCACCTGACGCGCCGACAATGGCCACAACACTGCTGCCATCGACGGTCAGGTCAAGGTCTTCGAGCACAGGGTCGTTATTGCCGTATCGCTTTACGAGGCTGGTAATTTCTAACATACGATATACTCCCGGTAGAGCCTCCGGCTGGTCGTCAGAGGCTCCTGTTTTCTTATTGAAGATTGTCGGGGGTGTACTGAACACCATTGGACGCCTGAATGGCGCGAATGACCTTCCAGTTATCTTTGTAATTGATTGGGACAAACGTTTCGACGCCTTCAAACTCTTCGCCCAACTCGGTGCCAGCAAATTTAAAGGTGTAAAAAGCCTCGCGGATTTTCTCGACCAGATCAGGATGCAGGTTGTGCGCATAGTTGTAAGACGTTGTCGGGAAACGATCCGATTCCCAGACCAGCCGCACATCGTCTGTGTCGTAAAGCCCACGAGCGGCCATACGTTCTACCACTTCTGACGCGACTGGAGCGGCATCGTAGTCACGAGCGACCACACCGAGCATGGACTGATCATGGCTACCGGAGAAGGAAATCTCATAGTCTTCTCCCGGTACGATCCCCATTTCCGGAAACAGCGCTCTGGGTGCCTGGTTACCCGAGTTGGACGTTGGTGACGTGTGCGCGACACGCTTGCCCTTCAGATCTGTTATTTCATAAATGTCGGAATCGCTATGGGTGTAAACCTGCAATGTATAACCAAACCGACCCGTGTCTGAGCCCATCAGCGCAAAGGGAACCGCACCGGCGAGATTGACCGCGAAAGGCGTTGGACCAGTGGAAAAACCGGCAATATGCAGACGTCCACTGCGCATGGCTTCCACTTGTGCAGAATTGGATTGCACGGCGAAGAAGCGTACATCTCGACCTGTCACCTCAGCCAAGTGATCGATGAAGGGCTGCCAAATATCCGAATAAATGGCGGGGTCTTCAACCGGTGTGTACGCAAAAATCAACGTATCGGGGTTGGTCCATTGTGATTCATCCGTCGGCAAGTCAGCGACCATGTCGCCGTTTGCGTCGCAGTACATTGCATCAAGCGTGCCTCGTTCACAGTCGGCCAGAGTCTGGCCACTGAAACCGAACAATAAAGCCGACGCCATCAAGGTGAGAGTGGGGAAAGTGCTGGGAAACAATCTTTTCTGTAGATTCATTGAGATGCTCCACTGGAAACGGTCCGTGCATGAGAGCTCCGTGCCTTGAATTGAACATCCTGAATGGACCCGTTTCGCAAGGTTGTTATTGTTAGATGTTCAATTGAACATTACGATAGCAGCCGCACCCCATTAGTCAAGATTCGTGCCACAGCAATGGCTTCCACCGGCAGGGAGACTTACCAATGAGCTGCTCAATCGGATATTTAGGGGGCGTTTCCGAAAGCTGTTGGGCGGGTGCCCTGACCGAGAACGAAGCCCTCAATCATTGAATTTTGGTCGGGACGGTAGCCACGCTGCTTGCCGTAGTCTGACTTTGCATAAGTCACTTCGGCTGGATTCTTCTGATCCGCAGGATAGGGTCCTTTCGTCTGTGCAAACCGGAAAAGTTCTACCAAAGTTCCCCGATGCTTTACATAACTGTCCTGGGTGAAGTTGCTGTCAAGGTATTCCGCAATGGCTTTTACATCCCTGGATTAATAGACTATCCGAGGCTTACCAGGTTCAAGCTTGGAGGACGCGCTCCAATTCGTTTAAGGCTTGGGTATGGCTCGCCGTGTTCATTTTCTTGAGGTTACGCAACTTCCATCGAACTGCAGGCAGGTGTTCAACTCCTTCGAGGTCCAGCAGAGCCCAATTTGGTGAGCATTGCTTGAATGTCAGCAAGAGCATCCTGCTTCTCGCGAAATGATGCGACAACCCGAGCACCCGGTATCTTCGAGCGAATGGATTCGGCCAACGTTGAAAGGCTCTGCCGAATCGTGGTTAGGTTCCGTCACCTCTATCCATGTTCATTCTCGTCATGCATCTCTTTAGGTACAGTTATGGCCCATCTGGCGTGAAGTCTGCCGTGCTGTGCTAAGACTCGCTTTCCGGATCCCAGGTCATACTCGGTAGGCTCCAGACGTTTATACCACGGGTGCCCGTTGCGCTCAGCTAGCCATAGAAACAGCCGTTTGACCTTGATGCTGCGGCAGGTTCTCAGAAGAGCATCGATCTTCTTCGGTGATAGGTTGGATAGCCCCTGCATCAGCGCATCGGCGTGCTCAAAACTGACAGCTGAAGGTACTTCTGTCAGCACTTCCAGCAGGGCTTTTTCCGGACACGAATATGCGATAGGAGGTAATCCGTCTTGCCAGCTATATTCGCGAAGAAATCTGGGATTCGTCATCACTGATTCTGGCCAAAGCCGAAGGGTGCTATGGCGCTCGAAGCGCGCAGCTAGTGGGATTCTGTTAATCCAGCTTGGTAGGGGCGACTCGGAGAATATATGAACACGCACTTCTGAGCCCGTTAACAAGAAGTGTGTTAAGCCTGCGAGATCCAAAGCGGTTAAACCGCCCACGTGGATAGTGCGTAAACCGCTGAAGCTAAGGGGAGTAGGGTCCTACTGCGTATGGCATTGTCCACAAAATGCAGGTTCAGGCCCTGATCGAGTAACCACGGTTTGGTTGCCACCATGGAGATTGGCAGCAGGTCCCTTAGCCGTTCGCGTGCTTCTTTGTTGAGCATGGTTTGAATAATCCATAAAACGCGGCAATAACCGCCGTGTTATTTATAATACGCAAACCGATGCAGATCTCAAGGTTTAATATACCGATAAATAACGTTGTTAATCGCCGTATAAAATGGAGAAAGTCAACCTTTGAGTAACGCCACCGACCTGAGATTTAATTGAAGGATAGATGAAGCGAGGTGGTGCGGGAGAAGCGCCTAAGGCCATAGATTGGTGACACGATGACTAAATACAGAAACAAAAAAGCCGCTGAGAAGGATATCTCTTCAGCGGCTTTTTTGTGCAATGTCGGGCAGGAGTGGTAGGACCAGGCAGATTTGAACTGCCGACCTCTGCCATGTCAAGGCAGCGCTCTAACCAACTGAGCTATGGTCCTGTGTCCTGCAACGGGGAGGAAATATACTGATTACCTCTCATGCGGTCAACCTCTTTCAGGCACTTTTCCGGTTTCTGCTCCAGTCCTTCAATGCTTTGCGCAAAGTGGTCCAGCGGTTGATCAGCAGTGCTGCAAAGATTAGTGCGCAACCGGCCAACTGGATGCCGGACATGGTTTCGCTGAACCATCCGGCAGCGAACAGGGCGACCCATACAGGTTCCAGCACCATGAAGACAACACCGTGGCTTTTGTTTGTCAGGCTCTGGGCGTAGGTCTGAGTCAGAAAGCGCCCGGCAGTGCCGATGAGTGCGCTGGCGCCGATCCACAGGGCGAGTATCGGCGGGAAGTTGGAGAAGGTCGGGCGCCAGGGTTCCAGCACCAGGGATTCGGTAAATGTGACAACACCTACGGAGAGCAGCGCAATGGCCGTCAGGGGTAGGGCGGGTACACGGGCCTTTTCAACGGACTTGCCACTGCGATCCGTACTTGTGCGTTGGTTGGCTGCCCGGGTATTGAGGTTAAAGTAGAGCGCAAAAATAAACGCAGCGACCACGAAAAACAGCTGCCCGATTTCGGGGCGGAAGCCGTTACTGAGGGACAGCATAGCAAGCCCGGCGATGGCGACGGGAATGGCGACCCAGGTGCTGGCGGGCTGTGGTTCCCTGAACACCACACGGGCAATAACAGGCACAATCACAACGCCCAGGCTGACCAGAAACGCCCCTTCGCCGACGTGGCTTGCATGGAAAAGCCCCATCACCCAGCAGCTCATGGCAATGCCGAATACGATGCCTACTCCGACTCCCCGCCTGAACTGATCAAGGCTTAACGCCCGCAGCGCGGGTAAGCCAAAAGCAGCCAGAACACTGCCAGCCAGAAGAAAGCGCATAGCCATAAACAACAAGGGCGGCATCAGCTGCACGGCTTCCTTGGAAAACATCCAGCTTATCCCTGCCATGAGCGTAACGCAGACCATCAGCAGGTCTGATTTTCGTGCGTTGGACAATGCCATTTTGAAGAGACCCTGATGCTTTTCGGGGACAGAAAAAAGGTAAGTCTATCATGGCAGGGCGGCTCATCCTGAGCCCGAACACCGTTCCGTGGCGGGTTATTTATCTTGAACGCTGAAAAATCAGTTGTTCAGGGTGTTGTAGACCAGTGTAGACATATCCGTCTGATTGGAGTTCGGCACCTCAACATACCGGTCACCGGAACCCCACCACTGCCACCATGGACGCTTGTTGTAGCTGCGGCTGGCAAAATCAACCTGAAGGCCATTCAGTGTGCGATTGTTGACCACAGGCACTGAAATGTTTCCGGTCTCTGAACCCAGAACGCCGCTGTGGGAAGCGCCTTCGTTCATCAAAACCGGGTAGTGGTTGAAGTAAAGCGCGGACGGACCATTCTGGCTGGATACCTTGCCCGCCAGGCTGAGACTGGACGAGCAGGAATCAATGCCCTGGCTAGTAGTGGCACCGCACGCGGAGTGCGTGGGCACAACACCGTCATCGGTGCCTGAAATGAACGGCTTGGTAACGCCGCCGTAGGAGGAGCCACCGGCTACAAACCTGAGCCTCGGAATGTTATTGGGGCTGACTGCCAGGTTACGGGCTGCGTTGGTTTGCAGGTCATTCACCACACCCAGGTTCCCCGGTTGCGGATTAATGCCAGTGAAGGCCCGTACCGCCTGTTTCAGTGGCCAGTTGTACCAGCTGTCGTTGTAGGCCAGGCTCAGCGCCAGGTCAGCCAGTTCCGTGCCACCGCCGGCGCCGGAAAAGTCGAGGGAAGCCAGAATCTTCAGCGGCTGAAGCCCTGCGCTCTGCAACCAGCGAGCCTGGTTTTCCAGCAGATAGCGGGTGACCAGATCGCCCGTGGAATGCGACACCACGATGCAGTAATCGCTGCACAGACCCTGTTGGCTGATGGAGCGAAGCTGCTGATAGGCCTGTTGGGCAATAGCGCCCTCAACCCGTCCGTCACTGCCCCAGTCGATGCGCGCGTCGGAGCGGGACAGCCAGAAGGTACGCCAGTAGTCCTCGCCGGCGGTCCTCACTTCCTGAAGATTCGCCGGTGGGTCTGACAGATCCTGCTGCTGAAAGCCGTGGACCAGAATCACATTGTGTCCGGCAAGCTGGGCACTGGCGGGGCCAGCAAACAGGCTTCCGGTGATAGCTGCCGCCGCAAGGGTGGCCTTCCAGGCACTTTCTGTTTTGGTTTTTCCTGTTCCTGTCTTCATAGTGTTGCTCCGTCTTTTTGCTTTGTTTTTGTTGCAAGACGTTTATCCGGCGTCTGGCCGGCGCGGCGTGCCGCGATCAGAACTTGTCTGCCAGCTTTTGCAGCAGGGCAGCGCGTTGCTCTGATTCCGGGTCACTCGCCGGGGTGTCCGTCAGGGACTCAAGGTCCGGCGGTGTAAATGAATAACCCTCGTCAGGTCCGAATCCGTAATCGGTTCTGTCGCCCGGCTGGGCCGGTAGCCGACGAATCTGCAAATAACGAATCTGCAGCTTGCCATCAAACTTCTTCCCGGCTATGACCGAACCGTGTGCACGAAGATTGATGGTGTTTTTCGAACCTTCCATGCGCTTTTCGGCATTCAGCAGGGCGATGGGCCGGCCATTTTCGAGAAGTTGTGCCGACAGGGCGTAGAATCCGGATTCCCTGGCGTCGAAATGAACGGGAATGACCAGGTTGTTGTTGCGAATCCCGGGGTCGCCCAGGCCGTCAAAGTCCCCGAGGTCCGGCTCGATGGTAAGCGTTGAAACGTGGCGCACGGTCTTGCCGTCAACGCGGGCTTCTACAATCAGGCGATATTCTCCGGGGTCGCCCTCCGCTGTCAGCACACCCTGGAAAAAGCCGTCGGCGCTGCTGGTCAGTTCGGCAGATTCCAGCGTGTCCCGGGTTGTAGTGCTTTCCAGCGAGGCAGTCATTCGCTGCGACACTATTTGCCGCCCGGTGACCGAGGCAGCAACCAGTATCTGTTCGTCCTCCATAAACCGGAATTTTTCCAGGGTGACCGTAAAACTGCCGTCGCCGGGAAGGGGCAGAGCTATGGGGTCGAAGCGATTGCCCTGGTAGCCGTTAGCCTGCGCTTCAGACAATGGCAGTGAATAGGCTGGATAGCGGATATTCTGTGCATACTCCTGCGCCACGCTGGCCAGCATGAAGCCCAGGGCGTCATCGGATGGTTCAGTGGGGGGAGGCGGCGCCAGGGGCGAACCCGCCGTCATTGCTGGTGATTGGTCCGGTTGGCTGGTCGGAGCTGGTTCAGGCTGCAAGTCGGTCAGCCAGGCGAATTGCCCGGTATTTTCCGCAGCAAGGAAAAACCCCAGCCCGACGGTACAGAGCACAATGAATGCGATAGCCAATAGCAGGCGGACAGGCATTCCGAACTCCTTATTGTTGGCTTTTTCGGCGCGAGCGCCATTGTTATTGTCCTACAATATTAGAGTGCCAAATCAGGAATGCCAGTAACTGAACCGAAAATGTAACATTCTGTAGCCGGCCTGTGATTTCGATCACATTTCATTCAAATCGGGCTTTGGGCCGCTTAATCAAACCAGCCGTCTGACTTTCTGATGGCCTCAAAACCAAAGCGCAAGTTCACTTCGTCACCCACCAGGTCGTTTTCCACGCCATAGGTCATGCCCCAGTCGCTCCGCTTGAAAGATGTTTCTGCCGTCATCCCGAGGGTATATTCCTCATGACCGATCGGGTATTCGGCCGCCTTGTTGAGTGTGATACCGACGTCGACGGCCCGCGTCTGCCCCAGCATGGTCAGGTCTCCAGTCACAACCCCGGTGTTATCACCGGTTGTCTCGAAATCGGTGATTGTGAAGGTGATTTCCGGAAACTTACCCGTGTTCAGGAAGTCGTCGTTGCGCAGGTGGTCGTCCCGCTTTTCGTGATTGGTGAACACGCTCTTGCTTTTGAACGTCAGCGTGCCGGAGCTCAGGTCTTTGGCAGCTTCGTCATAGTCAAATTGCCCTTCAACTTCACGAAACATGCCCATCACCGGTGCGTATCCGATGTGCTGAATTTCGAACATCATTGAAAAATGCTCATCGTCGATCACGTAGGTCTGAGGCTCGGCAATGGCGTGAGGGGCATGAGCAGCGCCAATCGCGAACGCAATGCCGAGAACTCCGGCGAAGGGTTTGTTAGCAGTTCTGTTAATTCGGGTCATGACATACTCCTTGTTTGGCAACGTTTTGGTAAAGCCAGCGAATGTCCGTAGCAAAGGAATAGCACAGCAGCGCCAGCGCTAAAACAAGTGACCAGAAAGCCAGGGCATCCGGCGTAACCGGTAACAGAGCCACCATCAGAGTCACCAGTTGCCATACACACACGGTCTTACGGCGAAAACTGTCCGGCAGCGGGCCGTTGATAAAGGGCCAGACCTGCCCCGCTACCACAAACCCGTACCGCATCAGGCCCAATGCCAGCACCCAGATTCCGGCTCGCTCAAGTGCAAACGCCGCAAGGCAGAGCCCGAGAATAAACAGTGCGTCCAGCTCCATATCAAAGCGGGCGCCAAAGCCGGTTTCTGTGCCGGTAGCCCGCGCGACTTTGCCGTCTACGCCGTCCAGAATCAGGGCGATCAAACACAGTGACACATACAACCAGAGGGAGTTCCCGGACGACGAATTGCCCAGAAAAGGCGCCAGACTCACCAGCGCAATCACCAACACACCTCTGACCAGCGTGACACGATTGGCCCAGCCGAAATCGACGCCCCGGGGCCGGAAGCGATAAATGCAAACACCGGTAAAAACACCCAGCGCAGACACCACGGCATAGAAGCCCGGCATCGGCTGAAACAGGCTGCCAAGGGCAACGGACGCTAGCAGCAATAACGAGGCTGCCAGAAAAAGATCGACCGGGAGTGGTATGTGGAATGTCGATGTGCGGGAATCCATCGTGAACCCCTGACGTATCTCTGGAACATTTTGTCGGCAGAGAGATGCCTGCAGACAGATGCCTGCAGATAGCTTCCGACAGATGGATGCTGGACGCATCCTATGGCGTATGGTTGAGTATACGGCAGTCAGCGGATTGCGGCTCGCATCGGCGGTTTGAGGGTAAGGGAACGGATTATGGCAAACGCTTTTTGGGTCACCGGGCCAGGCCAAGGCAAGATCGGCCCGGCTGAACTGAACGTGGCTCTTACCACCGATTCAGGCGACTCTGATTCAGGCAACGATAGCGTGGTGGTCCGGACACTGTATTCTGGCATCAGCCGCGGCACAGAATCACTGGTGTTTGCCAATCAGGTTCCGGAGTCCGAGTTTCAGTCCATGCGGGCACCCTTTCAGGAGGGAGAATTTCCCTACCCGGTCAAATACGGTTACGCCAACGTCGGGCGAGTGGTGGAAGGGCCGCAAGATCTTCAGGGCCGCAGCGTGTTTTCCCTGTTTCCCCATCAGGATCAATTCGAGGTGCCAGCTTCGGCGGTGCATCTTCTGCCAGACGGGCTGCCCGAGGGAAGGGCCGTGCTTGCCGCGAATATGGAAACCGCCGTGAACGGATTGTGGGATGCTGCCCCGAAGGTTGGCGACAGAATCGCGGTGGTCGGGCTTGGGGTGGTTGGTTGCCTTGTGGCCTGGTTGGCCAACCGGATTCCGGGAACGCGGGTC
>Ga0306867_1001102_pt1 | contig 13155 bp, 10 predicted proteins | sample AntRauTorckE6831_FD_190432 | JGI IMG/M metagenome (GOLD analysis project Ga0306867, IMG submission 190432) | Saline lake microbial communities from Rauer Islands, Antarctica - Metagenome Torckler E6 #831 (v2) (version 2) | ecosystem: Environmental > Aquatic > Non-marine Saline and Alkaline >... | reverse complement strand
CTTCAACAGCTTCAACAGCTTCAACAGCTTCAACAGCTTCAACAGCTTCAACAGCTTCAACAGCTTCAACAGCTTCAACAGCTTCAACAGCTTCAACAGCTTCAACAGCTTCAACAGCTTCAACAGCTTCAACAGCTTCAACCTGAACAAGGTTAGCTGTAAAGTCAAATAATGAATCTAAGTCTAATATTGTACTAAAAGTCTTATTTTCTATTAAAGAATAATCAAAATAAGCATCTACGAAACTTAATGGAAAATGCTCTTTTAAAATTTCGTATGATTTAAAGGATAAATTATAATTTTGAATTTTATCTAATAAAATATTTAATTGTGATACAAGTTGAATATTCTGCAGTTGCCCCATTTGATATCTGTTTAAAAAAAATAACTGTTGGGATGCACAATGCTCTTCTAAAAGCCCTTTCAAATTATCTACAATAAATTTTTTATTCAACATCGCATAACTTCTAAATATAAATACACTAGGCTTTTGAAGGTTCTATCCTAACAGCACTAGTTATTTTAAAAATTTTATTTAGTCAATGTTTTACCACACTTTATATAAAAAGTCAGGCTAGTATTCCACCCAAATACAGTAAATAAAATGGCTTAGACAGAAATTTTTCTACCTTTCATAGTCACCCGATCGAAACTGTATACATGAGCAAACGGACTCTCGACACAGCGTCCAACCAAAGGAACTGAAAAATCAGGTTTGCCCTTCCTTAAAACCACATCTGCAGTGCAGATAGGGCATGTACCTACAAAACGAGTAAATCGTGTAATTTGATTTTTATATTGATCACGATACATCTCAATTTCAACATCTAGCTCAGAGATCGAGATAAAAGTTAAAGGTGCTTTGATAACTCTATGCTCGGGTAAATCAAAAATAGGCTTAAACCAGGCTTGCCACATGGTTAATGAAAATAGACCTACAACAAACAAAAAAAAGATATTCCATGAAGTAAAATTTTCGCCAACTTTTACTGTTATTAGTGCAACAACGATTAGATATAATACCCAAAAAATCAACCACCCAAAAACTATCGTAATTAGCGCCAAGCCTCTTAAACTTCTGTTACGCATTTCACCTTTTGGGAAAAGCCATTTATAGAGCAATGATACTTTGATTGTATCTGGTGAAGCACGATGATAAACCACCTCATCATCATCTGTATTACTATCTATCTGCACTGTCTCCACAGTATTTTTTTCATATTTTTCAATATCCAACCAATAACTACGTTCATTTCCTTTCCCGCCTTTTGTTTGATTTTTTCTAACGATAGGAATATAACCAATCTCTTTAAAAGACTGATGTTCTGTACCAATAATATTCTTGAGTACTGTTGCCAATTGCTTATCATCTATCCATTTTTGAAGATCCTTAGGATCTGCATTATTGGCTGCAGCCTCCCGATCATATCTTGCTTTTAATTTCCACCGAGTAAACTCAATCAATTCAGTATTACCACTTTGTAAAGCTCGAATTGATTCATCACACATAATTTTTAGGCATTCATATGCTTTACTGCTTTGTAAATTTGTAAGCAATTCATCTTGTAAGCAAAGCAATACTTTTAATTTATTATCAAACACTTATACACTCCAGATACCCGTATTCAACCCCTAAATACGGTGTTAGGAAGATTAAAACACAAGCATAGTGAAGGAGTAAATTAACTTCCTAAAGGAATTATAAAATGACCATGCTTGTCGCTTTAAATGAGAATAAAAATTTGATCCACATTACTGAAGCAGTTCGTGGGCTAGCTTGTAATTGCACTTGTTTTGAATGTGGAGAAACTGTTTTAGCACGTAAAGGAGAAATCAATGAGCATCATTTTGCCCATGCAAGTAATAAAGAGAGTTGTGCAATTAATCCTGAGAGTGTTCTACATAAATACGCAAAAGAAATCATTCAAGAATCTATGGGATTATTCCTGCCTGCTGTTCCTGACTCTGATATTGAAGCCACATGGTGGACATTCGACCGCATTATTCCAGAATTTCCTTTAGGATTAATTCGACCAGATTTGCTAGCTTACACAGATGAAGAACCTATTTTTATTGAAATAGCTGTCACACATTTTATTGATGATATTAAGCTTAATGTCATTAAGTCCATGAATGTAAAGACAGTCGAAATAGATTTATCTGGTCTTTTAAAATCCGACATCACAATACCAAGCGATGATGCAAAAAAATTAATTCTTGAAAATTTAGAACCTAAAACTTGGCTTTTTCCTCAGACATCCAAAGGTATAAAAACCAACACTATTATTGACCATCAAAATCAAACCAATCTTTTAAAGATTGAAAGTAATGATCCTTCTACTACAAATACTACATCTCCAACTTGGGAAGATTATCAATTTACCATCAATGGAATATGGGTACGTGCTCGCAAATTTTCGAGTGGGATGCTATCCGTGAATTGTATTTACAACCCTGAAATCATTGCAATTCTAAAGCAATGGCGGAATGAAGGTGGTGGCCGTTTTGATCAAAAATATCGTTCATGGAACTATTGGCAACCGTTCTCTGCTACCGTCTTAGAAAGGTTAGAACAAATGCACACACCCAAAGATATAAAGCACCACTAAGGTGCTTTATATCTTTATTACATTCAAATACTTAAATATATCTATTGAAAATAAATTCTTTAATACACTTGGGCTAATATCTTTTTATCTTTTCCCCCCAACCAAACTAAATACTCATTCTCTATTGCCTGCTTATACGCCCAGTCGGCAACCCGATGCGAACGTTGCAGATCGGTTAGAAAACCTAATTGAGAAATCTCTCGAATAATAGATTGATCATGCAAATGATTACGCTCCTGCCACTGATGTAAGAATTGCTGTGATGCTAAATAATTACTTTTTTGTGAGTTGCATTTTTCATCCGCTAGGACAAAGTTATGTCCAGTATCGGCAGGATATAAAGACCATGGAATAAAATGATCTACTGTATATTTGGAGTTTTTTAGGCTTTTACCGCAATAAAAACACTGGCATTCTTGCAAATCAATCAGAAAGTCTGCGACCTGCCCCAATTGATTACGACTTGGAGCAAACATGAATTCATCTAGGTCAGGCAAACCATCCAGTACCACCAGATTCTGCTTATTCAGCCGAACAAAATCAATCCAGCGCTTCTGGCATAACTCTTCAATGATTTCACTAAATTGTCTTAAGCAATACATCACCTTGGGCAACAAGTTGAGGGACTGTTTAGAGTCTTCAAGGCAATAAAGAAATTCTACCGTTTGACCATTCAGATTCTGCAAATATACCACCGGCATTTGCTTTACCGTTGTTGCAACTGTTCGCTTCAACCTGTTCCAGTAAAGTACATCCTTTCTCAATGCAGCCAAGGTCTTGAATTGTTGCTGTGCATTCTGGATTTCAGTGATGATCTTTGCCTGCTTACCAGTGCTTTGATGAATAGTAAAAGGCTCATACTGGTTAAACTGAAACGGCAGTGACTGTTTCCAGTACAGGTCAATAAACTTTTCAGCAATATCCTGATATTCCAAATGCAAGGCAGCACCAGTATCTTGCCCCTGTTCAATCGCGAGACGTGTGATACTTATCAGCAAAGCAAACTTATATGTCGAAGTAAAAGTCCCTGACTGCAATATCTGCTGAATATGCTTCAAAAATTTCAGCTGCTCGTTGGGTGTAGGTTTATTATTTTCTATTAAGTGATCATCCTGCCACATGTTGAAGCTTCACCTGTCTTTGTAATCCTGCTTCCGTAGCGATTTCCATTATTTTCGCATTTTGAATGGCTTTTTTACGCATAGCTGAAAGGGTTTCTTTAAACTCGTGCTGATTACCTTTCAAATTGAGTGGCAGTATCGTTTTTTCAAAAACCTTTTCCTCAACATTCCAAGGTTCTTCACAAATTATCCAGGACACATATGCATTATCTTCAAGCCATGCATCCAGCCATTGTTCACCTGAATGCGTGAAAGTCATGCGATTACCTGTACCTACTCTTCTAAGCGGATACCCACTCATCTCAGCCAGAAGTATGCCCAATGTTCGTCTTAGCGTTGAACCTTCTGCGTTACCTGCAAAGTGTGTTTTAAGCCGTATTCTCAAGTTTGATTTACTATTTGGTTTAGTCTTTTTATCAGGCGATATGCCAACATACAACAAAGTATATTCTTGATACGTTATACAGTTTTTTGTTGGGATTCCCGGTGGATTTGTTTTGAACCACCAAAAATAAATCCCGTGTTCTGCAGGAATCAAAGAGGGCTCTTTCATTAACTCGGCACGATTGTATAAACGCTGCGGGTAATAATCAAAAGCATGTGATTGCTTTTTCCATATTACGTTGATCCACTCTTCTGTACGGTCTGGACGTTTATCTACAGTAATCCATTGCTGTAACAGTAAAGCCTGATCTATTTGTTTGAGTAAGTCGTAAGCTTGCTGCTCATTCAAGTCAGTAAAGCTGCGCCCTTCTTTCTCACGGTCTGAATCGCCATATTTAAAAGACATGTAACACACACCATTTGGCTTTAATGCTTTAAATAAGCGCCCCAACACTTCAGTCAGGCGATCTCTTCCACAGTGTAAAAGAGAAGCACAGGCCCAAATACCATCATACTTAGCTACTTCATTCAGCTCGTAAAAACTTTGCTGAAGTACATTGATGCCTGTCAGCTCTCTCGCCTTTTCAACCAGCTCAGCAGAATAATCAATCGCCTCAACTTTATAGCCTTTTTTCTTAAATGCCAAAGTGTCCCGCCCCGAGCCACAGCCCAAATCCAGGATCAATGCCTGTTCGGGCAAATATCTTAGAAATGGTGCGTAAAGACTTTCCATCTCAACCTGATAGGTATTTTCAAAAAATGCTTGAGCATGTTGATTGTAATAATTTGATGTTTGATTCATTGTCTAAAAGCCAATATCTTATGTTAAAGAACATACTGATATTTCACTAGATAAGTCAAATGATCAGTCCTATGAATGAATCAAACTCTTATTTCACTGTATCCGGACAACTGAGATAGAAACCAAACTGGTTCTTGTAAATGGAAAAAATATGGGCTTCAGATTTCGCAAGAGTATTAAAATATTACCTGGATTAAAAATCAATCTGACGCATAAAGGCATCAGCAGTGCAAGCATTGGCAAGCCTGGTGCTTCTTTAAATATTGGTAAAAAAGGCGCCCGAACCAGCGTTGGTATTCCAGGCACAGGCCTATCCTATTCCAAGCACCAGCCCTATAAGAAGAGAGTTGGCAACCAAAAAAATCCTACTCAGGAACAGCAATCGTTCTATAGATCACATACTGAGCAACCCAAATCGAATGTCTGGATTTGGGTAATTTTTGGATTATTTTGTTTTATTGTCGGGGCTATTATTTTTTAGAATTAGCCGACCTTTGTACCCATAACATTTATTCCGCTAGGCAAAATTAAATTCACTCATTACTATGGACGGATGTTAAATACAATAAAGGCTGCCGCTGATGTCTGATCATGACAGTACTCTGGATTATGATGAAAATGATTTAATCGATTCTCCCTTGTCTCAAATTTTACAAGAGGATAATGAGCAAATTGAAGTTCTAATTTATCGATTACCTGATAGTGACTGGACACTGGAAGTGGTAAACCAAAATGGTACTTCTACGGTATGGGATGAAACATTCCCGTCAGATCAGGAAGCTCTATCTGTCGCTTTAGATGGAATTAAAGCCGCAGGCGGTATTCAGGCCTTTTCAGAGCTCAGTGACCTTGAAGCAAAGAACAATATTTTTCCTGAATCCCTTACTCGCCATTAAAAATGAAGCTGCCGGCTTGGATCTGAGTCAGTATTTTCTGGATTCTTAGAACCTGTCGCGATGATAGGTTCACTTCAACCCAAACCCATCTAGGGTTGAAGGGTCAAAGTTTTCATCAAACATAAACTCATCTGCTCGCTCTTTTTTTAATGTCGCAAGTGCATAAAAAAAACATTTCTCACATAACTGCAATTCATATCTTTCCCCGTCATGCTTAGGACCATAGCCCCAATGCGCCGATAAAGTGCCAAACTCCAGTTTCGTTGATTGGTTGCATATATCACATACAACATCTGTAACGACTTCTACCTGTTTCTATTGTTTAATTTCCATATACGGCTCCCGATATCAATCATGTTAAATTTGTCTACATACTTATCAAAAATTGACTCCTGTTTGGTTTTAATTACCATTAAAAAAGATCAAATTTGAGCATTGTTATTGTAATAATCAACTATACTCATCCCTACTGTATTCATTGTAATCTGCTATGTGAACATCATAATAGAAACATGATATTTTTTGCCAACTCACAAATATAGCTAACTAATAGTGAGTATCTAATCGAGGAGGAAAATTTGAAACTTTCAATAATAAATAAACTTTAAAAACAAGGAAAAAATGATACCTCCTGCCATATTCAAAAACTCTAAATATACGTAAGTATTGCTGTATTATTTTTATTCAATAGCACACATGGATCTGACATCTGAACTACTTTTGAAGTTTCCAGCAACACAGATAAGTACTCTAAAAAATTTCAAAAAAAGAAGAATCACCATTCATCCACAAGCGTATGGTTTCAACTTATGCTACTTAAATATGTTTAAAAATCTCACTGCAGATTTAGATATTTCTAATCGCATAAAAGAACTCCATGTGTGGAAAACTTCAGAATTTGATGACTACTCCATTTTCAATAATATTAACTTATATCTTAGCTATTTAAAGCAAGATATTAATGAAGTCACTTTAATTATTCATCATCAACAATCTTTTTCAGAGGATGAGTTAGCATTTCTGATGGAGTTATGCAGTCGTGAATTTATTCAATTCATCAAATCTACAAAATTTGATATTCGTTCGTTAAATCCACGAAAAACATTGCATTTAATTAACACACATCTTTCACGTCAAACACTATTGACCCTTAACAAAGAATCATCTTTAAAGCCACATCATCAAATGAGTCTGGAACTGCTAGCACAACTACTTTCATGTTCTCGAAATCAACTGAATCAGCGTACTAAAAATATCAAACAACAGCGTACACATATTTTTAATGAATTATCACTCAACAGCAGATGTGTAAAAGAACTCGTTGATCACTCTGATAGTTGTATAAGTACAGAAAAAATTTGGAGATCATAGTGTCGAACGATCTAAACGAGCATATTGATTTGTCAGTTATTTCAATTTCACTGCAAAAAACACTAGAAAAACTGTTTGGTGATGAGCAATTTGAACGTACGCAACATATCAACTTTGTGCTTAAACTATTGTCTTCTCAACAGACTGACAATTTTCTGGTTGGTATCAATCTCGATTACTTTGATATCGATATAAAGTTTGATTCGCAGCTGCCGACACCTCCGGTAATCCCTTTCACGAAAAAAGTTAAGATTAGTGATTTATCCATTACGTCATACATCAATTCAATTGCGCAATTACCTGCATCACACACGCATGCAAAAAATTGGAATATTCTAGTTTTAAAAGCGGCAATTTATTTAATTGCTCTTCCTGAGCTTAAACCAGAGCTTTTTAAACAAGCACACACAGAACACTTCAATACCGTAAAGCGCTTATTCCAGCGCTTTAGGACTGCAAATAAAAATTTAGATACTGAAAAAAAATATCAAAATACACAAGAGTATCAACGTCTCTGGAGTACCTATCTTCAAGATCCAACACAGAGCTTAGAACAATTCATTCAACATCTGATCACATTAGATACGCATGAATTGCCTGAGTTTGATCGCAATCTACTCAATGATATTCGGATTACTTTTAACTACATTTTAAAAAACAAAGCGAAGATTGCACGTGCAAGTATCGATACGCAGCTTCAACATCAGTTTCTTGATGAAGAACAATTCATTGAAGAAAGTATCGAAATCAAAAAAGGGGCTAAATCTAAAGCACTGAATATAGAAACCTTAATCGATGAGCCGATTAATCGGCAAATTGTTGTCAATCCAACTGACGTCACACCACTCGCAGCACATTCAGAAACGAGTCAAATCTATGTTCTACCGCTTGTTGCAAAACATATTCAACGCAAAGAACATTTACTCACGTCGAGTAGTTTTTTTCCGAATCCATCTAGCGTAAACCATCTCCTGAAAAGACTTCATGTGGACTACTCTGAACATCAAAATAAAAGTGCTTTGATCCTAATGCTCGCATTTTTGACCGGTAATAGTGTGAATGAGTGGCTATATATACAAAGCAAGCGAGCTAAAAAGTTAAATAACCGCCAAAAATTGATCTATAAAAATGATCAGGTCTTCTTAAACAGTCACTTTAATGTATTTGAGAACCGCAATTTTGAGTATTCAGACAACTTGCTCAATCAGACGATCTATTTAGACATTCCAATCCCGAATCTATTCATTGAGGATCTGCGCAAAATGGATTCGGTTAGTTTCGATGATATACAGCAATATTTACGCAAATTAAGACAAGAATTATTGATTCCAAAACTGTCTGTCGTAAAGGTGAGTTCTCTACTGCATCATACGGTTCTTGCAAAAACAGGGAATAAACAACTCGCAGATTTAATCACAGGGATTGATGCCAATCAGTCATCATCTGTTTCTTATTGTCATCAGAATATTCCACGATTACATGCACAATATATTGATATTCTAAAATCACTTTGTGCAGATGTAGCAAGCACATATGAAAGTTGTGTACCTTCGCTCCCTGATTCAATAACTCATTTTGGTAGTCGTAAAGCTCCAAAACCACAGGTCATTACAGAGATTTTTGCTGTATTGAAGTTTAATATTTTTTCACAAGCTGAAGACGATCTGATTGCTATATACAACCACTACAACATATGGATGTGGCATATCCTCCTTCTTTTTACAGCAGCACGCCCCGTTGCTGAATTCCCTGGATTTCTTAAAAACTTTAATTTAAAACGCCAAATTTTGATGGTTTCTGACAAAGAAGTAGGCGGCCGCAATGGATTCGGACGTCTAATCCCACTTTGTTCATTTTTAGTTGAAGAGATAAAAAAATTCCTTAAATTTTTAGAATATTTTTCGACTCAAATCATGATGAGTCATCCAGCTTTAAGTGATGTTATACAACAAATAGAAGCAAGTAAGCTGCCCTTTTTGGGAATCATCCAAGATGATGAGTGGAAACCACTAAGTCCTTCTACAGTCAAAGATTTCCATCCTGAATTAGGACTTGATCATGCAAATTGGCATCGCCATACAGCTCGTGCATTTTTGACTCATAAAATTACTGAACCTGAGATTTTAGCTCTCTTTGGACATGAGCTCATGCAACAAGAAGCAGCACATCCTTTTTCCAGTTTATCACTATCTCAATTTTCTAAAATTGCGAATGTTTTAGAGCAAATGAAAGATCAATTTAAAATTAGCGGGATTGAAGTTCATGTCATCATTCAATAAAAAAATCCCAAAAAAACGCTATGCTGAAGATAGACGTCAACTTCAACGTAATGAATTAGAAAAGAACCTACGAGCTGATGCAGAACAAGAGCTCCGACAGTACTTTGATGAGCAAAAATTCTCAAATGAAGACTTAATTCAAGCTTATCCTGCAATTTATGAGTTTATTAAACGTAAAGCACCGAATCTTGCCTGGAAAAAATATGCTCATGAATTCTTCCGAACATATATCGAAGACCTCAATAAAAGTAATAACCTAGACCTCCCACTACCTTATCTCACCTTTGAGATGAAACGCGATGAACCAATTTTCACCCTAGATTGGATCCAAGCCGGTCATGAAATTGACATCATCCTCGAAAAACTGTGGGATTACTGGATTCTTGCTCAAGATAGTTCCGCTTTTTCTGATGATGAAATTATTGGGAATATTCTGCTTTGCTCAATGTTATACGGTGGATTAAATCAAATAGCTTCATTAAATGCTTTGCTCGAACATTTAAAAAACCCTGAAAAAATCCAAAAAATTTTCGATTTTAATATCATCTTTTTAGAGCCACTTTCTCCAAGCTATGGCGATCTATTTGTTGATGAAAAAACAATTCGAAAATCACGTAATTTTATCCCAGATCAACTCACACGACTCTGGCTCATTCACTTCAATACAAGACAAATTCGTGACATCAGTCTAGACGTGAATGCGTATCTGCACCTCATTTTTCAAAAAATAAAACATCCATACACCAACAAGACTTTTAAGTTTTTACGTGACTACGCCAATTTTAATTGGCTACAACTGCAGAATGCAGATGTTGATCCTGCCCTTTCACAATGTTTGTTAGAAAACACTCTCACGTGTGGTTTATCAGAACATGAGTTTGAAAACTTTGCATTCCCAAAATTTAAAACTCAATTAAGTGCTGAAATCGAACGAAATGTCTCTTCTACAGCCAAAGTCCTACCAGATCTCAATACGTCTGAAGCAGTAGAAAATGTGATATTTATTCATAAAAACTTGCTGAAAATTATGCGCACATCAACGGACCAAGGCACTGCTAAACTCATTATTGATTTTTGCCTGCGTCACCAAGAGCAGTTTAATGAGTTTTCTAAACGTATTATTTTGTGGCTCATCAGTCTCTATCGACCAAGTTCAGAGCAAATAAAAAAATTATCAGCCGCCTTTGATTTTGATACAACTCAGTACACGAAGGCATTTCAAGACAATCAAAAACTCGCAGATAGTTCAATCTATACATATTACACCCGGATCGCAGAACCGTTTTTAACTCATGCCTTACAATACATCGATGCCGACGCTGACATTAATGATCTGCTGAACAAAATCTATCAACAAATCATTAGCAATACACGACTTGCTGATGAAGTAGATCAACCTGAGTTTAAAAAATCTAAAGACCAAACAATCCACATGTTGAAACGCTTTCATACCTTTCAACAAATTGTTTTTCAAGCAGAAGATTTCGAACTTGAATTTATTGCATCGCAAAGTCGACCACGGGCACGCATCATAGGTCACACAGCCTTCCAGGTCATATTAAAGAAGTTAAATCAGCTCTTACATAACCAATCCATCTCAGACCATCACTATAAATTATTAAAAATCATTTATATTTTGGCTTACCGTACTGGTATGCGTATTAACGAAATACTCGGGTTACGTGTAAAAGATATCGAGGGTTTAAATCAATTTTCTATCTGGGTTCAACCTTATGGTTCAAAAAAACAAGGGAATCAACATCTGCTCAAAACGGATAGTGCGGAACGGATTGTGCCTGCATACGCTTTGCTAAAAGATGATGAGTACCAATTCTTTAGCGATTTTGTTGTTGAAAAACGCTTAGAAAATAAGAAAATTTTATATTTATTCAGCAACTTGAATGAAAATAAAAAACTGAATAAACACACTGTCACCGCACCCCTAAAACTGATATTAAATCAGGTCTTTAAAGGGCATCATTACTCCTTTCACTCTTTTCGTCACACTACAGCGAATCATTTATCGCTTTTACTGAACTCTGAATATGCACCACTTGTGCAAAAGCTAACTGACTATAGCGAAAACGAATATCAAAAAATTCGAGCTGAGCTACTTCAAAATCAACATGGACAAAACCATTGGTTTGTTATTGCACATCTCTTAGGACATATAGAGCCAGTTGAAACATTCAAAAGCTATATTCATTTAGGTTATCTCATAGCTGGTCAAAAACTACTAAAACATCATCCGGATATGCCTAATGAATTGGCTAAAAAAATTATGGGTCACAATGCAACGTTTAAAAATTTGCAAATAACAAATGATGAAAAAGACTTTAATTTTGAAAAAAACCAGGCCGCTCTAGCAACTATATTATTGAACGATCAAACAAAATGGCTTCAAAGTAATGCTACTGACATTTTAGATGAACTGTCGTTACAAATAGATCAATCCCATGATTTTTTTGCTTTCTTTGTTGGAACAGAAGATTCTAAAATTTCACTTCAACGCTTCTATGAAACGCTCAATATATTGGAGACTACTAACGATCCTAAAAGTACAGCTCAACGTATGTGCTTGCCAGAAGAACTCGTCAATTATTGGTATGAAAATGCTCTAAATTTAGCAAACATTAAATCAAAAAAAGGGAATCCACGTTTATTTAGTATTGATAGCTCAACCCACTTAAAACCAGCAATGCTTGATAGCGCTGAAGAGCTTCATGCGGTGACTTATTTTTTTGAACATCTACAGAAAATATGTCGTAAAAATCCAATACAAATTGCATGCGTCCTGAATATATTTTTGAATCGAGTGACCGCATCACACACAGGTATCCATTATCGCTGGAAGGATATCGATCAACTCGAACATTTTTACTCCCAAGTTAAGGCTTTATTTCCTGCCAAATTTTGGCACTTACTTGGACAAGATTTGCAAACAAAGTTAGATGCTAAACAACAGCCTCAACTTTTCAAATTAGCAAAAGCATCAACAGATAAACATCCACCAACTCAAGAGGAGTTTCCTCGTCTACAACTCTACTCAGTAAAAGATGGTCATGCTCTTGCTGCATTTAAATTTTGCTTACATCTAGCATGTATCGGCAGACCTCGATCTCTTGAACTTAAAGCTGAAGGTCTAAAAACAGCCACATGCTGTTAAATAATTTAACCGTTGTTTCCTTATCTAAAGTCAAATTTAATATATCTTTAGTAAACATTGGATGTCTAATCAACGATAATTAAATCGTATAAACTCTATGAATTAGCAGCGTCTGAAACAGGGATCGGTCATGTATACAACATCAGAAAAAACTGCAAAACAGAAAATGATATTAGCTAAGGCAGTTTTAGCTGCTGCTAAACGACTTGGTCTTGCACAGGATCAACTAGCCTTAACACTCAATATAGATTCGGTGAAAACTTTAACATCTCTTGAATTAGATCCCACTTCAAAACAGGGAGAAATCGCCCTCACTTTAATCCGTATTACCACATCACTAGATGCTCTGACAGGTGGGGATACAGCCTGGATGCAGCATTTTATGAGATCACCCAATAAATTGATGAGTGACATTCCAATAGAACAGATTCAGAACCCTCAGGGATTGGCCTCTATTTTACAATTGGTGGAAGGCCTTCAGACTAAACTTTAAGATAAGCAAAGTATTACAGAAAAATTTGAAAGTG
>Ga0306867_1001099_pt1 | contig 13175 bp, 19 predicted proteins | sample AntRauTorckE6831_FD_190432 | JGI IMG/M metagenome (GOLD analysis project Ga0306867, IMG submission 190432) | Saline lake microbial communities from Rauer Islands, Antarctica - Metagenome Torckler E6 #831 (v2) (version 2) | ecosystem: Environmental > Aquatic > Non-marine Saline and Alkaline >... | reverse complement strand
CTGATGATTTCATCATAAGGTGAATCGAACTCTGGAACATATTTTTTCTTGTGTTTACGAATCATAACGGCAGCCTTCAGTTTCAGTCTGATCGTCTACACATTTCTGCACCATCAGACTAAGAACTCGAAGTCTGAAAAAGTATCGGGCACGGCGGTTGAACTCTTCTTGAGAAAGGGGTAGAACACTTGGCTGAAGTTCTATACGTTCTCGTGTCATTTCTATTGTTTCATCGTGTCTACTGCTCATTGTTATCTCCTTCGTTGCTGTTAACGTGACGTTCTGCAATCTTGGACTCACCCTCGCAATTGGCGCAGTAAACTGCATCAAATACTTCAGCGAGAACCCACTCTTGCTCGTCGACATCCCAGGCTGCATACGCATCCCGTCTGACATCTTGACTACCACACCATGTGCAATGCATGAGAGTTTTCATATTGTGCTCCGTTAGGGATAGAGATAATTGCTGGTGAGCTCAACGGTTCCATCATCACAATGGACGCTGTAGAGCAATTGCCCGTGGTAGCGGGCCGACCACGCAATGCAGTGACGACCGTCTCGGGGAAAAGTGGCAGTTGGTGGGGCATAGGATGCCGGGGGAGTGGGCTCATGAGGTAGTTTCTGGAGTATGCCTGAAATCCACCCTAACGCAAAAAACAAACAACACGCAAAAACCCAAAGGGGCGTAGAGCCTTTCATGCTGCCTCCGCACAAATCTCAAAGTGCTCGTCATGCTTCTTCCGAACCATCTTGGTTGTCAGATCATCCAGATCAGAAACAACAAGGCTATGACCAGTGTCATTGTCGATGACCCACTCATCACCGAAATGCTTGATGATGCGGTGACCCATTGAGCTAAGAGGCTTGAGTTTGATTGTTTTCATCGTTGTTACTCCTAAACCAGGGAAAAATGATTGCCGCGAATGACAACCAACGGAAAGTAATCGTCAATACCTCTAGCTTCAAAGGTATGAGCCTCATCAGCTTTAAGCCTGGCAAGGCGAATCGCCTGATCCATGTCTTTTTCGTCGATATAGGTACCGAAGATCTCGCACGGACCTTCAGACGCATCACTCATGTAGTCTGGCAACGCCAGGAAAATGGTATAACCACTCATCGTTGTTCATCCCTTTGTTTGGTTTCGTCGTAGCACTCGCAGATATACTGGTGTGCAGCATCGGCAACCACACTTGCCAAGAATGGTCTTGGAATGTGATCGAATTGCTTGAATTTCTGGTGGACATCATTCAAAGCATTTTCAACAATAGCTGTGATATCCCGAACTTCTTTACGGTGTTTTTCGCTGAACATTATTTCTCTCCACATTCATTGACCGACTGACGGGCAGCCCCGTTAGGGGCTGGGGAGTCAGGCGGGAAAGATAATACGTAAAATCGCAGTTACTGCATCATCGATGGCACCTTCAACCAGATTGAGATCATAGGTATCGGGTAAACCTTCCAGATAACTACGAGAGTCACCCTCAAAGTCAAAGCCTTCACGGTGGAGCCGGATAACAGCAGTTCGATCGAAGAGCATTCGAATGGGTTGAACCTCTTCAACGAAGCCACCATCACTGATTGCGACGTGTGAAGCTTTAACTCTACGACACTCCTCTGCCGTCATTTGTCCGAAGTAACTCTTGCCATAAAGCGGTTTGAGAATATCTTCGGACAGTAGGATCATAGCCTGCCGCGGGGATAAGCGCCATTTCCCTTTCATCAGCTTCCTGGTTGGCATTTCCTTGGTTTTACGATCGGTTGCCATGTCCCGGAAATCCTCGACAGGTAAGCCAAAGTAATCGGCCGATGCCTTGTAGAGTTGCTCTTTCATGGCAAACTGCTGGAAGCCATACGGCTTGAGTCGTTCAGCAAGAGTGTCCTTGCCACAGCCTGGCGGACCGTTGAAGATGACTGCAAGCTTATGCATACCTGATAGTCTCCTTTTTTTTGTAAATAGGGACGTTGGCTAGCGCATAGGCGATGTCCCAATACAGTTGATGGTACTTTTCCTTATGTGGTTTGATCATTTTTTAAGATCTCCTTTTTGAGCTTGGAAGTCAGGTGCCGGATCTCAGCTTTGCTGATGTTGTTGGGTAGTGTGAGTTCACTTGCCCAGGATGGCCAGAAGATTGAGAGCTCGGCGCCAAGCTTGACAGTATCGTGCTGGAGCTCTGGCAGTTCCTGCCATTGCATAGCTCGTATCAAATGGCGATTTACCCACTCCACGATGTGTACATCGTCACGAACGACGAGATAGATAGCATCGTGGATCAGGCCGATCGGAAGGATCGAATCCCAGTATGAGCTCTCCCAGACTTCTTTCATGAACTGGTTAAATGCCCGATTGGTCAACAGACCATAGGACTGACCCAATGCATTGCCAGCAGTCCTGGCCTCAGACTTTGCCTCATACGGATTCATCCGATTGTTGCGGAGCGTCTTATGCAGAATTGGCGTCCGAACTCGCAGGCCGAATGCACAGGTAACGTACCCGCACTTGGCAGCTTCATCCAACCGTGCCTGAACCCACTCATCGGAAACACTGTAAAGATCGTGATAGCTCTTCTCGATATGCTTGGCTCGGACTTTATCCCAGCCAAGGTTCTTCATGAGGCCATGATACGTGCCACCATAGGTGAGCAAGAATGTTGGTGCTTTTGAGTCCTGACGGATCTCCGGATACTTTTTCTTGATGCTGTTCACCGACTCAGGCGTTTCGATGATATCTGGTAGATCATCACCGAAATAATGGAACGCTCTGAGACAGTGGCCGTCGAACCCGTCGATGTAGATTTTCAGCTTGTTAGGATCCCTGGTTTGCAATGCAGAGACATAATCTTCCAGCGAGTTGAAATCAGCACCCACAAACAGCCAGCCAGCAGGAGTCTGGAAACAGCTTTTGATGGCCTTGCCGTAAGTAGAGTTGGATGGAAGGTTCTGCAGATTTGGGTCAGAGCTCGAGAGCCTGCCCGATACTGTGCCACCCAGATTGAACGAACCATGGAGCCAGACCGTGTTTTCCTGACCTTTGGAAATGGCCCGTTCAAATGCTGGAATGAATGAGCTGAGAATTTTCTCGACTTCCGAGTAGTGAACCAACGCATTTAGTATTTCCAACATCTCTTGGTCTTTGCTGTGGTGCAGCAGTTTCTTGAGTGTCTTGGCACCCGTTGACGGTAACTTGGTGTCGGTCAAATCCAGCACTGGGAGTCCTAGTTGCTGGTACAGCAGCTTGGTAATCTGTGTCGGGCTGTTGGGATTAAATTTCACGTCAGCAAACTTCGACAGCGGATGTTGTTTGATCTTCAGCTTGGCATTGGCTGCTTCCATGGCTTCACGCTGCAGCGTGTTGTTGAGTGTCTGGACAGCTGGCGAATTCTCCAGCGTGTTGGTATGTTGCTTGAGCTCAGTTTCGAGCTCGTGTTTGACTTCCTGCACCCGTTTTGGATTCAACGGCATACCCGTAAGTTCCGTCTGGATCAGTGTCCGCAGACTCGGCAGCATCAAGTTGTAGTAGATATCTTTCTGCTGGTCACGAACCATGGCTGGAAAATGCTTCTTAAACACATACCAGGTCGACAGTCCATCGATCAGGTTGTATTCAAGGAGTTCATCCTGCTCCAGCTTGGTGATGTCTTTGACATTTTTGCCCCAGTTACCTGCGAATTCGTGAGCGATCGTCTTGAGGCCCAATTCATTCCCAGCCGTGGAGTTGGTCGCCAGGTACGTGATCACCTTGGTGTCATGGAAACTCCGGGTCATGATTCTCAGACCTTCGAGCATTCCTGCGGTATCCAGCAGGCTCTCCATCCAGAGCTCACAAATGAGCACTTTCAGGTCGTAATTAACATGGTGCCAGATCAATTCGCCCTGATATTCAGTCAGGAAACGTTTCAGCAGTGCTCTGACCTCAGGATTGGGCACCATTTTGGCTCTGACATTCTCACAGCCCGGGATCTCGGTCTGTAATTGCCGTTCTCGCTGCGTCAGCGGCTTGTAGTCGACGGGAAAGGCGATACCCTCACCCATGCCCCAGCAAAAGGTGATCGTGCCGATACCGGCCTGCTCAAAGCGTAGTGAGGCGCCCTCGATGTCTGCCGTGAGCATGCCATGGTCGTGCAGCCGGGTCAGTGCTCGGTCGATTTTGTCCAGATCAGTCAGGATTCGGCACTTCGACAGGTCCACCCCGGGTTCCACGTAGGTCTTTTGGCGATGATCGGCCAAAGCTTCAAGAGACTGCCGTAGCTTGGTCTCGTTTTTCGGGTCGTACATCAGTGTTTTCTGGTTGATACCCAGCGTCACAAACAACTGATCCTCGTAATCCTTCATGGCAGTGGGCAAAATGTAGCCCAGGTGAACGGCTGCCGTCGGCTTCTTGCTCAGGACTTTGAAATAGGCTGCATCAGCGCAGTACAGCACCTCCACGCCCAAACTCAGGAGCTGGGGCAGGATCTGATTGAGCTGCTCCTTGATGAAGCCGACAGGCGCCTTACCATTCTCGTTGTATGGCAGTGCTACGATGATGAGATCTTCCTGCCGAACACCGAGCTTGTCGAGTGCATCGACGTAATAGCACTTGATCTCTGACAGATTGAAGGCTGTGTTCTTGACCATAATCGCAACTGGGTAACGATCGGCTTGGGTATAGACGTGATGACGCATTTATTAGTATCTCCAGTTAAGTCTTATCCTTCAATAAGATTTTTTGCCAGTCGACGCTTGATCATCATGTAGTATTTTTCATTATTTTGCATGAAGGCCTTAATTTCTGTAGGACTTACATCAGACGTATCCTCTAAAAATGGAGTTACCCCCTCATCTGAAAGAGACCAAGCAGAAAGGCGAGGCCGAGGATAGTGCAGCACTTGATATAATGCCTCAGGCAACATGATTTTTAGTGATGAATATACCGGAGATATGCTGATGGCTGCCAGGATATAAGCGTCAATGTAGAGCTTTTCTCCGTCCAGGCTTTTTTCCTCTGCTAACCAATCCTTGAACTGAGGTCGAACAGTAGGGTGAACAGGGTTAATGAAAGATGGACTAATATAAGGACGTTTGTTGTCCTTGAAATACCATTTGCCCCGGTATGTCATACACTCCTGCGTATTGCCATGGGCAATTGAATTGCTCAGGATGATTTTATTCATACGAAGCATCATACGTTTTCTAGCAGGTTTATATAAAATGTCTTCCACAAGTTCGAGAAAGCGGGTTCTTGTCTTGTAATTCATATGTCGATGGTTCACACTAAATCTCCCGTCAGGTACACCTCGTGCCGTGCTCTTGAAACCGCAACATATAACATACGTGCAATCATGTTGGCATTGTTGCATTTGCCAACGTTGTCCAAGTCAATGAAGACACGATCGTAGGTGGAGCCCTGGGACTTGTTTATTGTACAAGCATAAGCTGCCCGCAAGTCGATCCAGGTCTCTGAAATTTCACGAACTACAGTATACTGCTCCTTTTTCGTGGCTTCTTTCAGACGCTTGGTCTTTTTTTCCAAGCTCTTTGGCAGAAATGCTGTGAAACGGTGATCGAGTTCAACGTTCCAACCATCCACACCATGCTGCTGGGCAGGGTCAATTTTCGTGACCTGAACCAGCTGGTCGGTTTTAATCCGATGACCCTTTTTGGCGATGTATTTGTTGCACACAGCATAATCGTGTACAGCCAGATTTGGAGTACCTTTGATGAGACCGTTGATCGCATGGTTATGAGCAATCACGGCCTTGTTCGTCCAAGCCAGATACTTGGAGTCGTGGGATTTCCAATCAGGCCGGGAAAACTCTTTGACCATAGTTCTCTCGAACGTGTCCCGATCGAGGTGCACTACGTGTTTGCCATCTGGTTTGAACTTGGAGAACTGGCCGCTGTTAACGGTATTCCGAAACGCTGTGGCCAGATCGATAATCGGGTTGCCTGCCATCTGTCTGACAACATCCGTTAGGGCCACCGTCGGGTAGCCAACCTTGAAGACAGGTGCGTAGTTGAACTTCACGGGCGCCAGCTGAGCTGGGTCCCCCATGAAGATGACCTTTGAGTGCACAGTCAGCTTTTCGATCAAGTTGAGTAATTCGGGATCGATGTAGCTGGCTTCATCAATGAAGATGAGCGTGTTATGAAAATCCATTGTATTGCGAGTCTGCTGGAGAGTAGTCTCGCGGGTTTTCCAATTGGTATCCACACGCAATCCAAGCAAGCTGTGGATGGTCGACACCGGACGTTTGGTGAGGTAGGCCAGAGCTTCGGCAGCCTTGTTGGTGGTTGCCGTCAGATGGACATCATGAATGATTTCTCTCTGTTGGCCCAGAAGTTCAGCCGTTCTCAGGATGTTAGGCAGCTCTTCGATGAGCACGCTCGTGACTGTGGTCTTACCAGTACCTGCATATCCCTGGATTACCATCCTTGACTGGGTCGGGTCCAAAATGAATTTTATGAATGCTTGCTTGACTGCAAGCTGATCGGCCGTAAGCGTAATGTTTGACATAATGGTGATCCAGTTAATGGTTTAGTCTGGGTATGGTGCCCAGCCGTAAGCTGCATGTGTTTCGCCTCTGATGCCAATTAAGTGCTAATATTTACTAAATTAGCAGTTAATTAGCAATTCAAGACTGAGGCGGCGTGCCTGTTCAACTGTAGGCCGTTCGTTCAGTGGACTTCAGGCATATTGAAGTGAATCACTTTGCCAAACGGCGCTGTGAATCTCTTGTTGTTATGAATGATCCAGACCACTGGTATTCCTGGATTGATCTCAGGCTCGTTGAACTGTCCATCGGAGAACAGGAGCAACACTGCCGGTTTTTCTTCAGCAGCATACTTCATGACAGGATAAACAGATGTTCCACCCTTGCCGACGAACTCCAGATTGGCCAGGTCTCTTGGTGTCTTGATCTCGGCCCGGCCGGTGATACGTGTCGTGAACTGCAGAAACTCCATGCTTGATGGCTTGAAGCGTTTGAGCACGGCATCAGCACCTGCAACATACGTTGCAAACTCCTCATCACTGACGGATGCCGATGCATCGACGGCCATGGTGATCTTGCCCAACGCTTTCGATTTGCGCTTGGGCACGAATACATGCGGGAAGAAACGCCGGTTAGGCGTCTTATAGTTATACCGGGACTGATCGAAGCGCGTCATGAACTGGCGCAGAATACTGTCCCATGGAATGGGTGGGTTGATGAGCCGTTCGACGTAGCGACGAATCTCACCCGGTATGCTGCCAGGCTGATCGGCTGCCTGAGCAGCCATCACGCCACGCACGAGAAGATCATCGATGGCTTGTTGCTGTGTATTGCTCAGACTACCCGTGCTTTTGCCATCTTCATTGCTGGGGCTGTCGCCACCATCAGGCTCAAGGTCACAGATGAAGTCTTCTACATCAGGCGGCGGGTCTTGAATCAGGTCATCATAGATCTGTTCAGTTGACCAACTTCTGTACTTTTCATCCATGTAGGCACCATCCGGGAAAGTGAATCCCGCATCGTCGCCAAGTAAATTGATGACGTGGTCGCCTGCGATGTTGTAGAGTTTGTGATCGCGTTCGCCGCGGCGTTGGACATGCTGGAATACAACATGCCCAAGCTCGTGGAATACAAGTCCGGTGCGCTGTTCGTTGTTTTTGCACCCTTCCATGAAGAATTGAGGACTGTATTTGACGACGATGCCGTCAGTCCCAGCTGTTGGTACTTGGTCACTGAAATGATGATTCAGGCCCATGCAGACAGTTGACCAGAAAACAGTGTTTTCCTTGGTCATGATTCCGATCTTGGCCTTGGCCAGTGCACGATCCAGTTCACGGCCTATAAACATCTTCTTTTCGGGCTTTGCCATGTCCATCAGATATTAACCTCTTGGTTTGATAGCGCTTGCCATAAGCAAGCTGGTGTGTCCAGGGAAGGGGGTCGTAAGCTATGTCGGTAGAATTAACCTCTTCGAGAAGAAGCTCGACAAACAATTTTGGGTTGGTTTCCCCATAACGACTAAGCCATTTTCTCAGTGTTGCATGTGATGTTGCGCGATCTTTATAGCGTTCCGACCCATATTGAATATCGCCTTTCATTGTAAAGCGAGTATGACTTTGAAGATACTCACGATCTTCTGGGTCAGCAATAGTCTTAGTAAAGGCAATACCCTCTTTTTGAAACACATCAAGACCGTTAAGACTACCGTAAGGAACCAACCCAAAATTGAAAGTGACAACATCAACATGATCGATAGTTTCCTTACGGGTTGTCACCATGTCGTATTCTGCGATCCTGCTGATACTCCAGATTTCAGGATTTATTTGTCTGAAGATTTCAGCGACATGTTTTTGATGGACCTGCAATACGCTTAACTGTGTTTCGAATTGTTTCATAGGAATGTCCAGGGAATAGGGTGGCCCCGTTTCAAGGGGTAGGTGGGGCCAGGCCTACGGCGGATCTCGGGGGGTAGACATCACCCGAGATCCAAGGGATCAGAACAGATCAGCACTGGTGTCGTCGATCCAGTCAGAGATTGCCTGCACGTCATGCATCATCGAACGATCCTGGAAGATGATCTGTCGAAGCGTGACCACCTGGAAATCCAGGGGCATACGCTTGATGAACCGCATCAATGCGTCGATGTTGTCCTTATCAGCATTTTCTGCCAGAGCGCCTGTCAGTGCATAGAGCGTTCCAGGTTCTCGGGGGATTTCGACTTGCTCAGGTGCTTTGACGATCTCCGAAATCCTGGGCAGGTTGTGGTAGACCTTGCAGAATCCAATGAACTCACGGGCCACGCCTTCTCCCACAGTGCCTGCGTAGATGCACAGGGCCAGAGGGTCCTCTGGTGGCGTATTGACCATGATGTCGCTCAGGAAGTGCCAGGTGCGCTCACAAGCATAGGTACTATCGATGGATAACTTCTCCGGATCGAAGTTGTTCAGGCTATTAGGCTTGAATTCGAGGTAGGAACGGATACGATGATCCAGACCCAGCTCGAGAGCGACCTTGCGGAATTCTTTGAAGTCCGAGCGTACGTTCAGATGAACGAACCGCGACACCAGTGCAGATGACATTTCATGAACGATTGCACTGTCTTCGATATTGTTACCTGCGGCCATCATGACGACTTTTGGATGCAACTTGTGCTGTCCGATCATCCTGTCCAGGATCACTTTGTACGAGGCTGCCTGCATTTCAGGACCGCAGCTGGTGAACTCATCAAAGAAGATCATCCAGCCGTCGTAGCCCTCAGGGACTTTGTCACCCTCGAGCGGGAACGTGTCCATCGGGAAGTAGGTTGACTTGTTGCCTGCAGCATCGAGTGCCGGAAAGCCATTGATATCGGGTGGCTCACACTGGGCCAGTCGCAGATCGATCAGCTTGAGTCTGAACTTTTCTGCGAAGGCACGCGCGCACCATGTCTTGCCTGTGCCAGGCGGACCCTTGATGATGGGGACTTTCTTGGCTTTTACGATGGCTTCGATTGCGGCTTGTGCTTGGCTTACTGAGATGGTGATACTCACGAGTTTTCTCCTGGGGCTAGATCCTTACGTTCTTCTTCTATCAGGGTATTTTGATACAAAGCCAGAGCAGCTATGAGTTCGTTTCGATTGGTAATGGGTAGCCTACTGGCTAACTCATCAATTGCCTGGGAAATCATATCTCGGGAAGGGAACAGTTCTATCTGTTTTGGTTGATTGTTCATAAGTGACTCTGGTAAAGGTTGATTTAGCCACAACAGCGCGGTACGCGCTGTCGAGCATTGAATAGATGCGGCTTGTCCCGGCATAGCGAATACAGGTTGGAGTGGGTGCCTGTTACGCCGCCTGGAAACCCTGTGTGATAATGAATGCCCTACGCCGCAAGGTCAGGCATTACGCCCCAGTGAAATAGTGTTATTGAAGGCTTCCACGTTCTTCAAACTCCGAGTCGTCTCTTGGTACGAGTCGTCTCTTGGTAGCGGTTGGTGGCAGGTTGGGCAATGTTTCAGGAATACAATACATGAATTCATTAAATCCTTGTCGTACCCAGACCGCTCGAAGTCGTCGCCGATAAAACCGAAGATCGAATCTAGCTCGACCCAGTCGCGCCCGCTCCAAGCTTCGGCAATGTGTCCCCACACTCCCTCGCGGTATGCGCGGTCAATTTCGTGCTGACGTTCGCGCTCCATGATGTGTGGCTTCTCGTCCAGGCTCACGTCCGTATCAAGCATATTTTCGAGTATATAATCTAAACCAGCGTACTCATCCGGCACACGTCTGATGCGTGCCAGCCCGTCCGATTCCAGTTTGGAGAACCGGGCTTTGGTCTTTGCGTATTCCCATGCGGCCAGCGCGAACCGCATATCTGAGTTGATCCGTAACAGCCGCCCTGTGCTTGAGCATGGTGTCAGGTAGTGGTCACGTATTATATCCGCTTGGTGTGCGCGCTCAATGTGGTAAATTTGTTGGACGCTCGTCATTTCAGTTCACCTCGATTTTCATTTAAGTCTACTTTTCTGGAAGTCAGCGAGGGTCAAGCAGCTGCCCTCCGATCTCCTTTATCAATTGGTTGTATTCCTTCAACAACCGCTCGTTTTTTTCCCGCAACCGCTCGTTTTCTTCCCGCAACTGATTCACTTCTTGCCAGCTTGGCCGCGTCTGCTCGTCGATCAGGGCTTGGGTCTGCATACCTTGGATGAAGTCATTCATGGCTACTCTCTCTTTTCGTTGTTGGTTTATTTTCACATCACTCTTCAAGCCAGCGGGCTCATTACAATCATTCCGGTCCTGGAAGGTAATTCCATCAGGTGCTGACCATTTTCCCGCGGACGAAGACTGCCAAACCCGGATGGCTCCCGCTGCTCCTCCGGATCTCGTTCGGGCTTGGTGTCCACCCAAGCCATGCCGCCGGTCACAGGGTAGATACCCAGCCGATCTTCAGTGCCTTGGAGTAAGTCCCATAGCTGCTCACCACGGTCGTCATAGTGCAGGTGGTAGCCGACAAGCTGCCCGTTTGACATCCGGGTTATCGCCATGCCCTCGCCGCCGCCGAGCCCGTAGTAGCCGTTCAGCGGGTCATCGACGCCTTGGCCTAACCGGTGCAACGGGACCGCGAATCGGCCCATGTCCGGGCTCCAGGCGCGCAGGATGCCCGTGTTCTCGTCGTACCAGTGAATCGTGGCCTCGCCGGACTCCACAGCCTTGCGGGAGTCATCCGTTGTATAAAGGGTGCCTCTTGCATAATTGTCTGTAATGGGTGCTTGAATCCAGAAGTACCGGTGTTTGTATCCTAAGCGACTCCAGCCAATCCAGTGGGCTACCAAAGTATTACGAACTACGTTAACGAGTACACCTTGATCAGACCAAGCAGGATTATTCCAAATACCTGCTATAGCCGGAGTTATCGGATGTGCATTTTCTGGGGTGACCCACTCAGGGGAAGGGGCGCCAGACACAAAGTCAACATCGTGGTGATTGATCAGCACTTTCGCCGCCCCGTTCTTAGCCTCGATGAACTGAAATAACACACCTTCAATCGTTTCAATCTGGCCTGGCTGAAGCTTCGCCAGCATCGTCGTCTGCCGCCACAGCTCCGAGTAATCGTAGCCAGGCCGGTGAATCCGCACGGTGCCGCGGTAGTAGCTCACCGCCAGCTTGCGGACCGCCTGCCGTCCCAGCGTGCAGATCACGATCTTGTCCTCGCCGGGCGCGAGACTAAGTGGGTCAGCCGACGCCTGGACGAGAAAGAACTCGTCTGAGTCTCCCCGGTGCAGGGTCTTGACGTTGTTGTCCTCTATGCCAACAGCGGTAAGCAGGTGCAATGCATTCACATCATCCCGAAGGCTGCCGTAACCTTGGAGTGTATCGCGCTCACCGTAGGCGTAGTCCGGAGTTCCCGCGTGGATAATTTGCGCGTGTCGGTCCACACCGTTGTGCATCAACTCGTGGACTGCCGTTTCTGGCCCACAGTTCGGGAAAGTCTGCGACTCAGTGCCCCCGGCCTTGGCCTCGCCACATACCCCAGTTCCGGAACTCCAACCGCCGACAACCATCGTGTGGGTGTAGTCGAACTCGGGGTGGTTCTTGTCCAGCCAGCGCCGGAACTGGTAGTAGTCGAAGGAATTGAGTCTAATTCCACCCATACCCTCGATTCTGAAGTAGCGAACCTGTACGTCCCACCGGCCCTGCCCGATCTGGCGCAGCCGATCCCGAACGTGTTTGCAGAACTCTTCCGGGTCGTGCCGATCCTCCTTCCACGCGATAGCGATATGCCATGGCTTCCTATCCCGCTCAGGCCACGAGGTCAGGTCGTACTGCCAGTCCACCAGCAGATCGCCATTGAACTGCGCCTCGATGGTCTGCTCCATCGGCACGTCGGGCATCAGCGACAGGTTTACCGGCTCGCCGTTGAACTTCGGCGGGTCACCTACGACTTGCGTGATCTGACCGCGAAGCGCCCTCATGCTGGATGCACCGCTAATGTACTCATTATTTCTTCAGTTGTATGTGCGCAGGTTGTCATACGGTGGACTCGTCACGGTAAGGTCAACCGATCCGTCCGGTATGTCCTGCATTACCTCCAAACAGTCGCCTTGATAAATCACGTCATCTCCAATGGTTACTTTTCGCTTGTAGGTCTTGACCTCACCCATTTTGACCGAAAGTGCTCGGCTTTTCAATAACGCCCGCAGTTTTCGTCGGAGTTTTCGACGACACAGACGAAAAGGAATCAACCGATATCCATCTCTAGGCGTATCTTGTGCATTAGTTCTAGGTGGTTAGGCATTAGCTGCCTCGACCATATTTATTCTTGATCCTATCCACTCCATCACGTTGACCGCCATCGAGCTTCCAAGGGCTTTGTATCGCGGCCCATCTGGACAGTTTTCGGGGGTCTTTCTGTTCCAGGGGATAGCCGTAAAGCCATCGGTGAAGCCCTGTAGTCTTTCGCATTCGGTGGGGGTTAATCGCCGGACTTTCATTCCGGCTTGTGAAATTGCAGCATGACCGCCTGCGTTTGCGTGGCTGGCGTCATTATTCATTGACCGAAGCGGCGCGCTGACGCCTTCGCTGGTTTGTACTTGGCTGCCTTTGCAATCGAAGTAAATTGAAGGGATCAACGTCTGGCCTTCATCGCACGTTGTATTGATTCCTTTGTGTGCGCTTGCCGATTCGGTTACAAACAGCCCACAGCCGCCGTTAATATGCTTGTTTTC
>Ga0306867_1001096_pt1 | contig 13195 bp, 9 predicted proteins | sample AntRauTorckE6831_FD_190432 | JGI IMG/M metagenome (GOLD analysis project Ga0306867, IMG submission 190432) | Saline lake microbial communities from Rauer Islands, Antarctica - Metagenome Torckler E6 #831 (v2) (version 2) | ecosystem: Environmental > Aquatic > Non-marine Saline and Alkaline >... | reverse complement strand
GGAACAGATATTAGAACTTTTCAATATCAGAAAAACAGACTTGGAAAAACATTTGTAGCAACAAAACCGAAAAAAATATTAGCTTAAGTCACTGAATAACTGTATGTTGTTAAAGTAAAATCCGTTTAAAAACAACCTTATTGTAATCAAACATAGCAACCACTGTTGTACCGGCATACTTACTTCCGTAATCCACACCTATAACTTTTTCATGAAAAACCGTTAGCCGAACATTTTTTTCAAAACTTTAAAACGATAACGAAAAATTTCTTCAACTCTTTTCTTTACTATCAGTTTTTCTGCCGGCAAGCCCAGAATCCCAAGCGGCGCAGCAAAGTAGATGATATCTTTCATCATTACCCCACCTTTTACTTCCTTAAAGTGATGCTGATGATGCCAGATACTGAAAGGGCCTTTCTTTTGGTTATCCACAAAGTAATAAGGCTTTTTCACGTTAGTAATTTCTGTCATCCAGTTTAACGGAATATTTAGCAATGGTTTCACTTTGTAGGTGATAATCTGGCCCTCGTACATCTCCCCTTCAGCGGGTTCAGAGGTAATATCAAAACCCATAAAAGATGGTGTTATTTTTTTGAGATTATCGGGTTTTGAGAAGAAATCCCATGCTTCATCAATACCTAAAGGTAAAAACAGTTCTCGAATTATGTAATCCATGGCAATTATTTATTAAATGTTTAAATTATTTTATCAATTATTAAACAAAAATATTTGTTTAATGTTTCATAATCTTAAATCAAACAAAAATAATACTTATGAAAACTTTAACTAAACTTTTTTTCTCAATCTTTTTAACATTAGGATTGATTATACAGACAAACGCTCAAGAAACAGCCCGCGTACAGGTTATCCACAACTCAGCCGATGCGGCAGCTGAAACAGTAGATATTTGGTTGAACGACGGTTTGTTGCTCGACGACTTCTCCTTCCGATCAGCATCGCCATTTATTGATGCACCGGCCGGCGAGGAATTTACGATTGGTGTGGCTCCGCCTTCAAGCGAAAGCGCCGATGAATCCATCGCTACATTTGATTACACGCTCGAAGGCGGCGAGAAATACATTCTCGTAGCCAACGGTATTGTAAGCGAAGACGGTTATGACCCGGCAAAGCCTTTCAACATTTATGTTTATGGTATGGCCCGCGAGATGGCCTCAGCAGAAGGTAACACAGACGCACTTGTATTTCACGGTGCAACGGATGCTCCGGTAGTTGATGTGGTAGAAGTTGGTCAGGGCGCCGGAACAATAGTAGACGATGCCGGATATGGCGATTTCGCCGGTTATCTGGAATTGCCCACGGAAAATTATTCATTGCAAGTGCGCGATGGCAGCGGAACCAGTACGGTAGCACAATTTGGTGCACCTTTGGCTGATCTGGAATTAGAAGGACAATCCCTTGCCATTATGGCCAGTGGTTTCTTGAACCCGGATAACAATTCCGGCGGTGAAGCCTTCGGACTTTACGTGGCTTTACCCTCAGGTGGAGAACTGGTTGAGCTTCCGGCAGAAGCTATCTCAACAGCCCGGGTACAGGTAATTCATAACTCAGCCGATGCGGCAGCCGAAACAGTAGATATTTGGTTGAACGACGGTTTGTTGCTCGACGACTTCTCCTTCCGATCAGCATCGCCATTTATTGATGCACCGGCCGGCGAGGAATTTACGATTGGTGTGGCTCCGCCTTCAAGCGAAAGCGCCGATGAATCCATCGCTACATTTGATTACACGCTCGAAGGCGGCGAGAAATACATTCTCGTAGCCAACGGTATTGTAAGCGAAGACGGTTATGACCCGGCAAAGCCTTTCAACATTTATGTTTATGGTATGGCCCGCGAGATGGCCTCAGCAGAAGGTAACACAGACGCACTTGTATTTCACGGTGCAACGGATGCTCCGGTAGTTGATGTGGTAGAAGTTGGTCAGGGCGCCGGAACAATAGTAGACGATGCCGGATATGGCGATTTTGCCGGTTATCTGGAATTGCCTACAGCAGATTATCAATTGTCAATTACCGATGAAACCGGAGAAACCGAAGTAGCTGTTTTTGGGGCTCCTCTTAGCTCGCTGAATCTGGGTGGTGATGCATTGGTAATACTGGCCAGTGGCTTCCTGAACCCGGGGAATAATTCTGACGGACCTGCCTTTGGATTATTTGTAGCCTTACCATCAGGAGGCGATTTGGTGGCTTTAAACAATACTACGGGCGTAGAAGAGAATGAAATGGACTTTACCGATTGGAACCTCTACCCTAACCCGGCCAGACAAACAGCTATGGTTTCTGTTGATGAAATGGCAGAAAATATTATGGTGCGGCTGGTTAATATGACCGGACAACTTCTGGATGAAAAACAATTAGACGGTAAAAGACGTGTTGTTTTTGATGTGGCCAATTATCCTGATGGTATATACCTTGTCAGTATTATCAGTGGCAATAGTGCACAAACAAGAAAGCTGCAAGTGATAAAATAGAATTAAATAACCGTGAGTAAAAAAAAGCCCGGAAAAATTTTCCGGGCTTTTTTTCGTTATTCAGTGCTTTTTATTCAGCGGGCTGACCTGGCTGACCGCTTGAATACGTCTTACTCCTTTCAATAGACTGAAGAGCAAGATAATTATCGCCATACTTTGACATATTTGCCTCTTCAAGATCATACTGATCGAAATGGCGCTCTTCATCATCTACCAGGCTTTCAAAAAGCCGCTTGGAAGCAGAATCGTTGTTGTCGTTGCATTGCCTTACAAAGTCGTTATACATCTCGTAGCTCGACTCTTCCATCTCTTTAGATATTTCAAGCATTTTCCCTACATTCTGCTCCTGGATCACTTTTTCGCCCACAGTCATCTCTACATCCCCGCCAAGGAAAAGCACTCGCTCTGCCAGTTTCTCAACATGCTGCATCTCTTCGATAGCGGTTTTTTTGAACAAGTCGGCTAATAAGTCATAACCTTTGTCATCGCAGTGGAAATGAAAATACATATACTGGTGTAGTGCCCTTAGTTCATCGGCAATAGCTTCATTGAGCAGCGAAATACTCTTCTCTTTGTTCATTTTATACTTCTTATCCATAGTTTTTTTTGTTGGTGTATAATTCATTTCAAAGTTAAATATTAATTATGACGTCTGCAAACATATTGAATGTGTTGAATCTATTCTTTATCTCTGAAATAGGTACGCGCATTGTCAAGATGTTCCTTAAAAATGTCTACTGAGTGATCGAAAGCTTTACGCAGTTCTTTAGCAGATTCGCCGGAAGCTTCCTTATAATTATTATATTTTTCTTTAAGCTCTTCCCTTCTTTGGCGAATATCATCCATCATTCTTTTTAGCTCAAGCTTTCGCGTCTCACTGGCTTCTGAAAACTGACCTTCTAATCTTTCAAGTTCGTTAAACAATTGATCAATCTTTTGCTTGGTTTTTTCTTTATTCTCTTGTATACTCATAATTATGTGTCCTCCTTGTTTTAATCTTTTATTTATTTGTATCTGCTTAATATCTATTTATAAGGTATAGTTAATAATTGCATATAACCGTAATTTTTCAACGTAAAATCGCAATCAATGTTCATTATTTTATAATTCTTTATATATTTACCCACATCATTTTACTACTGTTAATTTCTAAATAAACTACTAACTAAAAGCACACCTATGAGTAATTTTTTAGAAACATTAGAGCTTGCTATCAAAGCTTATAACGAATATGTGGGCGGATACGCCCTTTTGATTCTCCTGATACCCACCGGGGTCTTTTTTGCAATTAAATACAAGTTCTTACACTTAACCAAACTGCGTCATTCGTTTAATGTCATTCGCGGCAAATATGATAACAAAGAAGATGAAGGGGATATTAACCATTTCAGAGCCCTTACCACAGCCCTTTCTGCCACGGTAGGTACAGGAAATATTGTGGGTGTTGCCCTGGCAATTTACTGGGGAGGCCCGGGAGCCATTTTCTGGATGTGGGTAACCGGACTGTTTGGAATGATGCTCAAATTTGTGGAGTGTACCCTCTCTATGAAATACCGCCATTTCAACAAAGATGGTTCGGTAAGTGGCGGCCCGATGTATTATATGGAATACGGACTGAAAAAGCAACTGGGAAAGTTTGCTAAAATCCTGGCCGTTATTTTTGCTATTGCCACCATGGTCTGTGCTCTGGGTACAGGTAATATGGCTCAGTCGAACTCTATTTCTGATGTGCTGGTTACCAATTATAACATCCCGGTGTGGTCAACAGGTCTGCTACTGATGGTGTTGGTATTACTGGTGATTGTGGGGGGAATCAAACGGATTGCAGAGGTAACAGCCCGCTTAGTGCCTTTTATGGCAATAGTATATTTTATCAGCGTACTCGCCGTAATTCTTAACAACTACCAGGAAATTCCCCAGGCATTTTCTTTAATTATTTCAGATGCCTTTACAGGCACTGCTGCTACCGGCGGATTTGCCGGCTCTACGTTTATGCTTGCCCTGGTTTGGGGTGTCAGGCGCGGACTGTTTTCCAACGAAGCCGGACAAGGTTCTGCCGCCATTGCTCATGCTGCTGCCAAGACAAAACATCCGGTCAGAGAAGGTTTGGTAGCTTCTGTCGGACCGTTAATCGATACGCTAATTATCTGTACACTCACGGCTTTGCTCATTATTGTAACCGGTGCATGGAAAGAAGATGCTCAAGGGGTTGAAATGACAATAATTGGATTGTCTAACGGACTGGCAAATGTAGGCCTTTCTCATACAGGCAGCCACATTATAGGGGCAGGATTGCTTCTGTTTGCCTTTTCTACTATGATTAGCTGGTCTTACTACGGATCACGTGCGGCGAATTACCTGATGGGTGAAAAAGCCATCAAACCGTTCCGTTACGTTTTCGGGTTATTTGTCTTCCTCGGCGCTATTGGCGAAATAGAACTGGTATGGCACTTTGTGGATATGGTGATTACCTTTATGACCATTCCAAACCTTATCGCACTATTGTTGCTTATGCCTGTGGTAACTAAAGAGATAAAAAGCTATTTCACCGAATTTAAAGAGCTGTAATACCAATTGTATTTCAAAGTGAGCTTCAGCGAAACATTGAAATCACTATGGGTTATGCCGATACATATTTGAAGTGCCTTTTGGAGCGAAGTGCCTGCCCCGCCGCCAGAGGCCTTGGAGAACTGAAGGCACAATTCAAATAGTAATCGGTATAAGCTATTTTATTAACAATGCTAAGACCTTCATCCTGCTGGATGGAGGTTTTGTTTTATAGTACAATCTGTAAATTAAACAAAAAGTCCATTTAGGATGTTGTTTGATTTGAACCATTTAAATTGAAATGACTATGAATTATTATGCATCCCGAATCATAAATGACTCTTTTGAGAATACTGAGAACCGCATGAGAAATACGCTTGCCGATGAAGGATTTGGCATAAACGCCGAAATAAATATCGGCGAAACATTTAAAGAAAAACTCGGAAAAGACTTTCGCAATTACAAAATTCTTGGAGCCTGTAATCCTGAAAACGCATATCAAGCCATACAGGCTGAAGCCAATATCGGAATTATGCTTCCGTGCAATGTCCTTTTGCAGGAAAAGCAGCCCGGAGAAGTAGAAGTTTCCGTTGTTGATCCGGTGGCGGTTATGGATATTGTGAATAATGACACGGTTACGGATATCACAAAAACAATCCGGAGCCGCCTGAATTCGGCGCTACAAAAAGCTTAATTGAGGTGTCTTATCTAATACTAAAAATTAAATCATTAGGTTCCTCCTTCCAATGCCTCACTAACGCTCGGCATTTCCGGTCGGAATGACGCGCGCATGGGGTGAAAACAATAAAAAGCACGCGACGACACCGTTGAAAATTTTATTGATATCGTCGCGTGCTTTTTATTCCTTGCTACCTCTTGAATACCGTCATTCTGACGACCGGAATTGCGCCTACACCATTCTCCGCATTCTGCTAAAATGCAGTTGCGCAATGGAGGGAGGAAGAATCTAATTGAAACATAGAGCCTTTTGAAAATTTTAACTATCTTATTGTCCAGTAGCTAAGTTTAGTATTTAATCAGACACTTCAAAAAGCTTAATTTTTAGCCCTATTCCATTTTCTCGCATAAAGGCCGGATAACATGTATTTTACATGTTATCCGGCCTTTATCAGTTAATATTTGTTTACTTTAGAGATTATTTAACCATAATCTTCTTAGAGTTCATTGCGTTTTCTGAACGTACCGTTAATAAATACGTTCCGGTTTTTAGTGTGCCTCTTTTAAGGGTATAATAATGATTACCCGCCGGCATGTGCCTGTCCTGAAGCAACCTGATACGTTTTCCTGTCAAATCATATAACGCGATTTCCAACTGACCGCTTTTTGCCAAATGAATAACAATCTCGGTTTTATCTGTGAATGGATTTGGATTGCTAAGAATACCTATCGTTTCGGGAGTTGTTTCTGCCATACCTACCCCTTGATTTAGCTTAACAAAATCTTCTGAAGTAGGGAAACGAGCTTCAACACCAAAATTATCCTTTGCTGTAATGTAATAATCCGTGCCATTTTCGTTAATGTTCGTTCCTGGTAAAGTGGCTTCATAATTACCTTTTTCCTGCATCAGCACTTTCTCAAATACCGGATTGCCACCGGCTGTTCTGTAATGCAATGCCACTTCCTCAATATAATCCGTATTATCTGTAACATCACAGATAATTATAAGGTCGTTGTTATAATCTGAATGATATACTGCTTCATGACTGATAACAGGTAGTTCATTTGGCAAAATGGCCATACTGTAAGGGTTATTTGAAGGATCCACCTGAGGATCAGAGCTGGTTAGTTGACCGTCTGTAGCCGTAAAATAAAAACTCAAACCCGGTGCATGAGTATTCCCCGCTTCAATGGTATAACTCCAGATATTATCATGCGTATTTTCCATATCTACCCGCGTGTAAGATTCACCGGGAGGAGAAGTATAAAACATAGCTACAGATTGCGTATATGGCTCTTCCAGGTCATCGGCCGTGACTTCTATGGTGATGTCTGCATCATCTGTATGATTGTTTTGACAAGCCTGAACTGTTGCTATTGTTCTTGCCACCATCGGAGCGCTCCCTTCATAGATGAATTCCAACGACAAGCCCCCGGCATAACCATATGAGTCATATCCATTAAAACCATAAGAATAAATACCAAAAGGAATGCCGGCAGTATTCAAAAGCGTATGAGAACCTACTGTAATCTCAATTCCGGCTGCTGAATAATCTGAACTACCTATAGGCGTAAACCATGCCTCGTCAACAGCAACTCCGGCTAACTGCAAATCAGGAATCCCCTCTGTCGGAGTAGTAATTGTAACATAATTATATGCAAAGCCTTCGGAGGGTGTGGCAAAAGTGTAAGCATCCATAAACTGCTCCTCCGGCGGAATAAGCATCATAAATGGGTCGCCGTTATAACTGATACCGGGATCATAATCATCTCCATTAGAATACTGCATAACCAAAACGGGTTTGGCCGAATTAATGGTTACCGGATCAACAAGAATTGTCTCATAAAAATCACCGAAATTCAATGTTTCTATCTGCTCACCATTGATGTAAATATCATTGTTGTTTTGCGATGACAAAATACGCCAGGTGTCTCCATTCTCGCGGCCTTCCAGAGGGTATGTTACGAAATTATTTCCCCAGGTCGACACCGGTGGAATCTGTTCTACGATAATGTCACACGCTGAATAGTTCGTAGGAATACTGGCGCAACTGTTACCGGCAAAAAGTGCCACAGGAAGTGTTGATTGCACAATAGAACCCGTAAAATCAGTTTCCGGATCATTGTTGTGTGCAGTCCTTACCTGATATGTTTCGCCTTCATGGAGGGTGATTTGGATAGGAACACCCGCACTTTGGCCGTTATAAGTTGAAGTTGTGGGTGTAATGGTAATTTCATTGTTATTGTAGGGACTAACAATGGCAAACTGACCCAACGTGCTCTCGTTGATACTAGTCCACACAAAGTTCGGATACGACATCACCAGATACTGCGTAGACAAAATATCCAGGGGCAGCGCAAGAAAGCAGTCGGATGTATATTCCTTCAGGTTTAACCCATAAACCGCCACTTCATCGTTGGCAACAATATGAATCCCTTTTGATTCAATAGTTTCGCTGGTAGTAACCTGAGCTTCCGGAGGCAGTGTGATGCGGGTTATCTCTCCCGGTGTCGCTGTAAAATCCTCAGAAAAACCCTGTCCGGGAATAGTCACACTGCCTGAAGTAACAACATCGCTTGTGATATCCAGATACAAACCTCTGACGTAAGTATTGTAGTTGCGTTGCATCATCAGCCAAAATTCTGTGCCCTTGTTATCAATTGCACTGCGTTCCGACTGATGAATGGTAGTGAAACTGCCTGGCTGTTCCAGGTTCGACCTCACTATACGTGGTAGTTCTGTTTCAGTAACGCCGGCAGCTACGGGGGTTGCACGATAGGTTACCTGACTGAAAGCATCTGTGGATAAGAAAATGATCATTCCGATGCTAATGACAAGAGTAAAAACATGTTTCATGGTCTTTAGTTTTAAATTGTTTTTTAAAGGTAGCTATACGCATTAATATAATCAATACCTGATTTTTATGTAGCATAAATTAATGGATAGTAAAATTTGACAAGAGGCTGTTAGTTGCAGGATGCAAAAAGACATTTCCTACAGATTAAACAATCATATATGTATTTGTCAAACAGTGTTATATGAAAATTTAGTGTTATTTAGAATTATTATTTATTGCAGTATTCCATAACCGCACCAGAAAGTTATCATTTTGGTAATGAGCTACCTGTATTCTTAAAACCAGGAATAATATTTTGGTAATTACATGGCACCATGGCAGGGTGAATACCATTTTACTATTTTTGATAAAATTATCGTTATGAAATACTTCTTTATTCTTGCATTTTTGATTTTTAGCCAGCTAATTTCCCAAAGCCAGTTTTCCGAAGATATTATCAGCAGGAAAGCGCCTGTCAGGAAAGTAATAACATCCTCTTCGGCTGAATTCAGGATAAATTATACCTTCGATGGGTTTACCCATGCCCTGGTGGAGTGCAACGACAAACAGCGCTTGCTGTTGCAGATAAAAGATTTTACTTACACTAAAGAAGCGGGAAAGCCTGCTATTCCCACTCATAGCGATTTAGTGGCGCTTAAACGCGATGGGTCGTATGAAATTCATGTGGAGAGGAATGACAGTATAATCTTTCAGGATATTGATCTGGCCCCGGCCCGCAAGCCGGCCCGCGATACTTATGGAGCTCCTGAGCCCGCATTTATCACCGACAGTATTTTCTATTCTAAGGATATCTACTACCCTGAAAAAACTGTTGCCCTCAGCGAGATACAAACCTACCGCGGATTATCCGTAGCAGCAGTGGATATCGCCCCGTTCAGATACAACCCGGCTGAAAAAAGATTAGTTTTCTATCCTGATATTACATACAGCATTACCTACCCGGAAAAAAGTGCGTTTGTAGAAAAAAAGCACATTACTACTTCTTTCCGAAAAGCAGCCACGAATATTGTTATAAATAACAAAGCCCTGGCTGAAGAGCTGGATGCTAAAGAGCAGGACAAGGAGGATGCCACTGGTGAAGGATATATTCTTATCACCGACAATATGTTCTCTGGTGCCGCCCGCAAGCTGGCGACCTGGAAACGGCAGCTGGGATATGATGTTACGCTGCTGAAAAAAGCCGGGTGGTCATACCAGGCCATCAAAGATACCCTCGCCGGATTTTACCAGAGCGAAACACCTCCCTCCTATTTCCTTATCATCGGCGACCACGACCAGGTTCCGGGCCGCATCCGCACAGCCCCTTCCGGCGAAGCCTTTGCCACAGACTTATATTATGCCTGTTTCGACGGACCGGCAGACTATTTCCCTGACATGGCTCACGGGAGACTGTCGGTATCATCAGCCGGTGAAGCGCTTTTGGTGGCAGATAAAATCATTAATTATGAAGCGTTTCCACCCACAGAAGACCATTTCTACAGCCAGGGAACCAACTGCGCACAGTTCCAGGACGATGAACTGAATGGCTATGCTACCCGCCGCTTTGCGCATACCAGCGAGGATATCAGGGATTATATGATGCTCGAGCAAGGTTATGATGTAGAACGGATTTATTATACAAACCAGAATGTGTATCCGACAAATTACAATAATGGCTGGTATTCCAACGGAGAACCCATTAAAGAGGAACTTTTAAAAAGCAACGGTTTTGACTGGAATGGCGGACAGTGGGATATCGTTAACGCCATCAATGATGGACGCTTCTACCTTTTTCACCGCGACCACGGTTATGCCGGAGGTTCGGGGTGGGCACACCCCTATTTTGTACAATCCTCGATAGGTTACCTGGAAAATGAACACCTGCTGCCGGTTATTTTCAGCATAAATTGCCATACCGGTGAATTTAAGCTTCCCGAGTCTTTTGCTGAAACGCTGCAGCGTCGCCCCGGCGGAGGCGCTGTTGGCATTTTTGCCGCTTCCTATTACAGCTACAGCGGATATAATGACGGCCTCAGTGCCGGATTTATCGATGCGATGTTCCCGGAACCCGGATTGGTGCCCTCTTTTGGAGAGGGAGGAATTTCTGATCCCAACATCACACCTCATAATCAGATGCTAAGGATGGGACACGTACTCAACCAGGGTTTGATACGCATGGGCGAAACATGGGGGCTATCAAGATATACTAACGAGCTGTTTCATTATTTTGGCGACCCGGCCATGAAAATACATGTTCAACAACCGGAAACTATTACAGCGCATCACGCTGATACGATATATTATGAAACCGATTCTGCGCTAAGCATTGAAAATATCAGTACAGAAAATGTGATGGCTACGTTGGTGACTACCTCCAAAACTCTGGAAATAAAAGATGCTGAAGATAATGACCTTACCTTATTTTTCGAAGATATTGATAATGATTATGTCATTCTCACGCTTTCAAAAACACATCACCAGCCTTATATCGACACCCTCTTTGTTGCCGGAAAACCAAAAGCAGTGGCGGAGGCGAAGAAGCAGTATTCCTGCGATGGCCTGGTAGCTTTCAGCAATAACAGCTATTACAATCCCCAGGAGTTTACGTGGTATTTCGGTGATGGAGCCATAAGCCACGAACCTAATCCGGTTCATGAATACACCGAAAATGGCAGCCACACTGTGCAGCTCATCACCACCAATGCTTTTGGCAGCGATACCATCACCCTGCCCGACCCTGTGGTGATTAACCGTCCGGTTTTACCGGAAATCATTACAGCCCCCGCCTGCGTGGACGGAACGGTTACTTTTGAAGTGGAAGATGATGAAAGAATTTCCTGGTACAGCGCTGAAGGAGCGCTCTTACAAAACGGGAATACCTATACAACGGACTCACTGGAGGAGAACCGCGATTATTTGGTGAGAAAAAGCTCCTTATCGGAATCCTTTACCGGCAAACCCACTTTAAACGGAGACACATCAAGCTATCACATGTTTTGTGGATTGATTTTTGACGCCTATCAGGACTTTACGCTGCAAAGTGTAAAGTCCTATGCTCAGGAAGAAAGGCCCCGCGTGGTGCAGCTTCGCGACAGCCTTTTCAATGTCTTGATAACAGATACTGTGATGATGGAGGAAGGGGAAAACCGCATCGAATTGAGATGGGATATCCCCAAAGGAGAAAAGTATAAGCTGGTTGCGATAGATAACCATCAGCTGGCCTACAACATTACCGGCGCTGAATATCCTTATGAAGTGCCAGAGGTGTTGTCCATTCACGGCAGTACTTTTATTCCGGATCCGCAAAAATATTATTATGCTTTTTATGACTGGGAAGTAACCAGCTACACATGCCACAGTCCGATAAAAACCATTGAAGCAGAAACAGAACAGCCTGCAGAAGTGTCTTTTGATGTTGAAATAAATGACCCCCAAATCGTTGTAGAAAACCTTACTGAAAACGCGACTGAATACGCTTGGGATTTTGGTGACGGAAATACTTCCCCGGAAGAATCGCCTTCACACACATATGAGGAAAACGGTGATTACACGATTACATTAACAGCCGAAAATGCATGTGGGCAATATAGTTTTGAAAAAGAAGTACAGATTAATACTGTAGGCCTGCCTGAGCACGACAGGGAAGGCTTCAAAATATTCCCCAATCCGGCTCACGATAAAATCACCATTTCATGGGTGTTTCAGGAAATGACTCCGGAATTGATAGAGCTGAGAGATGTGAGCGGAAGGGTTGTTAAAACTATTCATCACGTTAAGGAAAACAGAACGGTAATCCGCACCAAAGAACTTCCGGAAGGGATTTATTTCATAAAAATCAAAACCACAAACCAAATATTTTCAAAGAAAATTGTTTTAGTAGATTAGAAGATTCTAAAATAAGCGATTTCTTATTTCGTTGTAGTTTTGTAACATATGAAACAGGTATTATTTGTATTAATTTCACTTGCCTTAGTATTTCTCCTTGGAGCAGGCTGCGCTTCACAAAAAGATGCGGTAAACGTATTGGATGAAGAGTTGCCTGAATTCAGGGAAAGCGGCAGAGAGCCGTTAATTCCGCAATGGTGGCAAGCCTTTGATGATGAAGCATTGAATAGCTTGATTGAAAAAGCAGTGGAAGACAATTTTAGTTTGAAAACCGCCTGGCAGCGACTGCAGGCAGCCGAAGCGGAATCACGTGCTGCCTCGGCTTCCTTTTTCCCGGTAATAGATGCTACTGCTGGCGGCCAAACCAGCAAGGGAGGCAACAATTTTGGTTCCCCGGACAACTACAGCGCAGATTTGTCCGCCTCTTATGAAATTGATTTATGGGGAAAGATTGCAGCTCAATCAAGGGCCGCCGGCTTTTATTCAGAGGCTACCCGTAAGAATTATCAAGCCGCCGCTGTTACGCTCAGTGCAGAGATAACGCGCACCTGGTATCAGTTGCAGGAAGCCGGTTTACAAGCAGACATTGTAGAAGAACAAATTGAAACGAACCGACATGTTTTGGAATTATTAAAAATGGGGTATGTAATCATCTCCCGTAAAGTTTAACTTTACAGGATGAAATATCCAGCGAATCAAATAGAGTTTGAAGACATGTTTAAAACGAAGCAAGATTGTACCGATTATTTGATATCAGTC
>Ga0306867_1001094_pt1 | contig 13202 bp, 10 predicted proteins | sample AntRauTorckE6831_FD_190432 | JGI IMG/M metagenome (GOLD analysis project Ga0306867, IMG submission 190432) | Saline lake microbial communities from Rauer Islands, Antarctica - Metagenome Torckler E6 #831 (v2) (version 2) | ecosystem: Environmental > Aquatic > Non-marine Saline and Alkaline >... | reverse complement strand
TAGAGGGGTGTTCATCGGTTTTCTAAAATTCTGATGACCATCCCCCTTCCTCCCCCTTTTTTCGCTACGGCATCCCTTCGGGGAAGGGGGACTATCAATAACTTGATTTATTAATCGAACTCAGGTTTATACATTTGTGCTGATGCACAGCTAAGGGTGCAGAGGGAAAGCAGCAGAAAAAGAAAGATCCGTAATTTCATATCCATCAAACCGCAGAACATATGGAATGGTTTCCTTTCACCAGCTCAGATAGTCTCCACTTGAGAGGCTGTGAGAAAATTGATTTCCAAAGAAATGGCGCCTAAGTAAATTAAGGTTTCTGTTGAATTCAACACTACCAGTCTTTCTGACTCACCCCCGACCCCTCTCTATCTCGCCCTGCGGGACTTGACAGAGAGGGGAGCTTCGAAATAAATTTATTTGCCATATAAATTTAACTGATGTCTAAATTGGTACCATATTATTTCAGAGCCTCACAAGAGGGGAGTGCAGAGGGCGACGGTTACGTGACGTGTCTATAGATGATAGTCAAAGAGATTTCCATCGCATCGTATTTTTTGAAATTTAGAGCCCCATTCAAACCGACTTTTTTAATGTTGATGATCTTTTCCCAGATCTACCCTCCTTATCAAAACCCGATAGGACGTGATAGGAGCCCGTCTGGCTTTCGACGGAAGGGTGCGGGGGAGGGTCAGAGAATCAAGGAGTGTTTAACACACCATAAAACCCATAAAAAACCCCGCCATCTTCCGGAGATGAAACGGGTTTTTTTATAAAATAGTAAATGAATTACTCGTCCATCCAGGTATTATTATCACGATCGACATCAGCCATTCGCTCGGACGGATCAATTTCGATGCGCTGAATGTCACTCATTGGCCGGTCAATCGTCAGCTCATATTCAGGAAATACCCATGGCCAGTCGTCCGCTACATGTCGTTCAATATCGGGGTTTTCGTTCTCTTTTTGGCCCCACATAATGCGCATTGGGATGTAGTAGTGCTCAATCGAGCCGTCCGTAAATTCTACCTCAAGGTCGATCGGCATTGGCATCAGGCCTACCCGTACCAGCGTCACAGCAGACTGATCATCGGACTCGCCTGTTTCCATGGAGGCAATTCCATAATCAATCGTTTTAGTGGTGGTAACCCAGTATTCATAGTACCAGTCCAGAACCATGCCTGATTCGTTCTCCAGCGTGCGAATAAAGTCAAGGCCGCGCGGGTGCTTAAACTTCCATTCTTCATAAAAACGGTTCAGTCCGCTTTTCAGAACGTCATCCCCTACGATATACCCAAGCTGGTGAAGGAACATAGCGCCTTTGGTGTAGGAGGCCATGCCGTACGCGGAATTTCGAACGTAGTGATCGGCATGGATGTGCATGGGCTCCTCTGTACCGGAATTCACTGTTCTGAAATATCCCTGGTGTCGGCGTACCATCGGGTCGCCCTCTCCATCATTAAAAAGCTCATTCATCGTCAAAGCCGACAGGTAGACGGTAAAGCCTTCATCCATCCACTGATCGGTTGTTTCATCATTGCCAATCGCGCCTTCATACCAGGCGTGAACAAACTCGTGAACGGTGACACCTATCAGGCTGCCGAGTGACCGGTTGCCCGTAATCAGCGTTCCCATAGAGTACTCCATTCCGCCATCGCCACCCTGAATGACCATATATTCGTCGTGGGGATACTCACCGTAATTTTCGTTCATAAACTGAAATGCGGTGGAGGTCAGCTCGGGCAGCTGCTCCCAACGATCGGTTAACTCGTCCTGAATATCATCATCCGCGTTTTCAGCGACAGCGTCTGTTTGATAGAAAAAGCGGAGTAGCGGTCCGTTCGGGACCTGAATCGTGGTTTGGGTATAATCGGGATCGGCCGCCCACATCACATCGTGAACATTATCAGCCATAAAGTGCCAGGTCAGTTTGTCTCCGTCAGGACGGTTGACCTCGGTGCCGGCTTCTTCGTATCCATAGCCTACGTCCTGAGGGTTTTGCAGATAGGCGCCTGCACCCACAACGTAATCGCGATCAATATGTATGGTGATGTCGAACGTGCCAAATGGAGCAAAAAACTCCCGGCCAATGTACGGATTGGGATGCCAGCCTCTTTCGCTGTAGGCGGCAATCTTCGGATACCACTGCGACATCGAGAACCGAACGCCTTCGGCATTATCGCGCCCCGATCTTCGTGTTTGAAGCGGCACCTGTGCCTCAAATTCCATTTCAAACTCAACTTCTTCGCCCGGAAGAATCGGTTCGGCGAGCTGCACTTCCATAATCGTGCCTTTTATTGTGAAATCAACTTCAGTTCCGTTTTGTTTGATCCAGTCAATTTTCTGATAGCCAATCTCCGTTTCGTCATAACTTAGGATACGGTCCATGATCCGTCCGTCAGGATCTTCGATCGTTCGCGATCGCTTATCCATCATGCTGTTTGGCTGGAACGCATTAAAAAAGAGATGGTAAAATACACGGTTCAGCGTATCCGGCGAATTATTGGTATATGAAAGAAGCTGATGCCCGGCATACCGGTTCATTTCCACGTCCATATCGATATCCATCTGGTAATCCACGGACTGCTGCCAGTAGCCGGGGCCGGGTTGGGCCGTCAATGTATTGGAAAGAGAAACGATGATAAAAAACAGGAAGAGTCCGTACAAAAATTGTCTAATGGGTTGCATAAAAAATATGTTTAAGAATCAGATGGTTAGGAGGATTGGTTTGATTAAGGTAATCAAAAAGCGGCAATCGAAAAAAGTACCATCCCCAGACATGGAGCTGGGGTTCAGACATGGTATGTCTGAGCAACGGATGTAGAATATAGTCCAATCCCTCAAGTGGGCTATTGCTGTGAGCGAGGGTCGGAAAAGAGACATACCATGTCTTGGTCTATTCTATAAATCCTAAACTATTCCAATAAGAGTTCTTGGATAGCTTCGTAGTCAGCTATATTTTTCTCATGAAAAGAAATAAAGTTTTCTTTGCCAGAAAAGAGGTCAATAATCTCGTTTCTTGCCAAGGCGGTATGCCTTTTAGAAATTAAACTCTGATATGAACTCCAGGGGTAGTTTCTGAAATTTTTTGAGTAATGATGATGAACCGGATTTCTATGAAGGTAGAAAACAAGCCATAACAAATATTCATCTGTAGTTACTGTAATTCTTTTAAGATGTTTTTCAAAGAGGCTTCCTCTTCTCGAATATTGTTTGTTAATCGCTTTTGAATAAGAAATTAGAAATTTTCGAAACTGTTCCGACACTTTTTCACAGCTTGTTTGATCCGAAACTTTAATTACTAAATGGAAATGATTAGGCAAAAGACAGTATGCATATAAGCTCAGAGTAGAATTAAGATATTTGGAAAATCTATCTAAAAAAAACCGATAGTTTTCATTTTCTCTAAAAAGTACCTCGGAACCGACTGCGTGATTGTAGACATGAAAAAAATGGCCGGGTTCAAATGGAGGGCTATATTTTGGAACATTGATGGAAGTCATCTCGGAATGCCGTCTCTTGATTACTATACATTCGATTTGTAGTCTTAAAGAATCTCGAAATTTATCGGATTCTTTTCAAATTTAATTCTTAGACATAGACATAGACATAGACATAGACATGGTATGTCTGAACAACGGATGTAGAATATAGTCCAATCCCTCAAGTGGGCTATTGCTGGGAGTGAGGGTCGGAAAAGAGACATAACATGTCTTGGTTGAGGCATGGAGCCGGGGTTCAGACATGGTATGTCTGAGCAACGGATGTAGAATATAGTCCAATCTTTCAAATGGACTAATGCTGTGAGCGAGGGTCGGAGAAGAGACATACCATGTCTTGGTTATGGCAGGGAGCCGGGGTTCAGACATGGTATGTCTGAACGGTGGATGTTGAATTATAGTCTAATTCATAAAATAGGCTATTGCTGTGAGCGAGGGTCGGAAAAGAGACATACCATGTCTTGGTTGAGGCAGGGAGCCGGGGTTTAGACATGGTATGTCTGAACAACGGATGTAGAATATAGTCCAATCCCTCAAGTGGGCTATTGCTGTGAGCGAGGGTCGGAAAAGAGACATACCATGTCTTGGTCATGGCATGGAGCGGGGGTTTAGACATGGTATGTCTGAACGGTGGATGTTGAATTATAGTCTAATTCATAAAATAGGCTATTGCTGTGAGCGAGGGTCGGTAAAGAGACATACCATGTCTTGGTTATGGCAGGGAGTCGGGATTTAGACATGGTATGTCTGAACAACGGATGTTGAATTATAGTCTAATCTTTCAAATGGACTATTGCTGGGATCGAGGGTCGGAAAAGAGACATACCATGTCTTGGTTGAGGCATGGAGCCGGGGTTCAGACATGGTATGTCTGAACAACGGATGTTGAGTATAGTTCAATCCTCAAATAGACTAATGCCGGGATCGAGGGTCGGAAAAGAGACATACCATGTCTTAGGCACTCAGATATCAAAAACTTGCCCGGCTTGCAAATGCGCGGCTGAGGGTAGCTTCGTCGATAAACTCAAGCTCGGTCCCCATCGGGATTCCATACGCGATACGCGTAACGTCTACTTCATAATTTAGCAGCAGTTTATTGATGTAGTAAGACGTCGCTTCTCCTTCGGCATCCGGGTTAAGCGCTAAAATGACCTCCTCAATCTGCTCGTCACCGCTACCGATTCGCTCCAAAAGCTGCTTGATACGGATATCGTCCGGCCCGATATTGTCAAGCGGAGAAATAATACCGCCAAGCACATGGTACCGTCCCCGGAATTCGTTTGTTTTTTCGATAATAAAAACGTCCTGAAACTCTTCAACCACGCAGATAACGCCGGTCTGTCGTTTAGCGTTGCTGCAGATTGCGCACGGGTTACGATCAGTAATCGTGCCGCAAACCGAGCAGCGCTGCACCGATTTTTTGAGCTGAACAAGAGCGTCCGCAAGTTTTAAAACGCGCTCGTCGGTCTGCTTAAGTAGGTGGATCGCCATTCGCTGAGCTGATTTTCGACCCGTTCCGGGCAGCTTTGCCAGCTCTTCAATGGCTCGTTCGAGCGCTTCGGAGGTAATTTGCATGTACAAAAGAGTTGAAGTATGATTTCTGAGTACTGTGGTAGCTCAATCCGGATTCATCATCTGAATCCGGAATGATCAGTCGCTACAGCCCCAGCTTTCCAGGATCCATGCCGCCGGGAAGTCCTCCGGGCATCATGCCTTTGTAGACATCCTGCATTTTTTCCTTAGCAGCGGCTTCAGCTTTATCAAGTGCTTTGTTGACTCCGGCTACCACGAGATCTTCAAGCATCTCTTTGTCATCAGGGTCGATCACGTCGTCATCGAGATTGATAGAGACAACTTTTCTGTTTCCGTTGGCAGTTACTTTCACCATACCGCCACCAGCTTCGGCTTCCACGTGAAGGTCGTCCAGCTGATCCTGCACTTCTTTCATTTTTGATTGCATATCCTGAAATTTGCCGAACATATCGGCCATGTTAAATTCACTCATAGGTTGTAAATATTGAATTAATAGTAATAAGGGTTGATCTCAGTTGCAGTTGAAACCGGGTATCAATAATCCAATTCGGCTCCGAACAACTCTACAACGGTTTTTAAGTGCGGATCTTTCTTCTGTAGTTCTTTAAATCGTTCGTAGGGGCTCTTCGTTTCTTTTTTCTTCGTCTGCCGTTCTACAACGCATTTTATTCTGATTCGAATGCCCACCGTGCGCTTCATCAGATTGGATAGCAGCTGTTGATTTTCATCAAACAGGTTAATAGCAAATTCATTGTCTGCCGTAACAATAAGCTGAGTGCCCCTGAGCTCTTTAAGTGAGACACGCATAACTTGCATGTACAACATCCGAGGTGCTTCATCTTTTACTTTATCAACAAAGGAACGCCAGTGTGAATCGAGATCGTCAACTGAGCTGAGCTTTACAGGTTCAGGGTATTTCTCATCAACGGCAGTTTCAGCGTCTGCTTTCTGATCGACAACTCCCTGCGGTGAGCTGATTCCCTCAGCATACCCCAGCGTCGGTTTTATCATAAGAAAATCATCGTCATCCCCGTCTCCACCTCTATCTGCAGCTTCTGATTCAGGGGCTGCTTGTTGTTCAGGCTTGGACTCGTGCTCGGACTCCGGGTCTGGTTGACCGTCTTCTGAAACCGGCTCGGGCTCTGTTTCAGGTTCATCACTGGATGACGTAGATGCCTCCGGTTTCGATTCTTCCCGCATCATGGGCGGCGGATTCACAGATCCGTTGCCGGTGTGAGGCGGGTCAGAATTTGGATTGGGGCTTTCATCAGTAATATCGCCAGAATTTGTAGCTGAATCTGAACCTGATTCTGAGTCTGAACCTGATTCTGATTCTGAGTCTGTGGACGAGGCCGGCTCGGCTTCCGGTTGTACTGAGGGTTGATCTTTGGACGTGTCGGATGGTTCAGACGAACTACCCGTTAGCTGAATCCCGCCGTTTTTTTTTAATTGATTCAGATCTTCAATCAGGCTGTTCAGATCACGGCTTCGGTTCATGTGGATCAGCTTGAGAAGTAAAATCTCAAAATGGACCCGCGGCTGCTGGACATCACGGATTTTTAACTGTGAGTCGCTGACCATATGAAGCATTCTCATCAGATCTTCTTCTTCAAATGCCTGTGCCGCTTCTTTATAGCGGGCTTTTGTATCCTTTGTAGCATCCACAAGATACATGCGTCCGGAGTTAATGGCCACGTAGAGATTGCGCAAATGCTCGGTCAGAGATGATAGAAATTCCTGTATATCAACGCCGGCTTTCATCAGGTCGTCAACAAGCTGAAGTCCGGCGCTTGAATCTTTCTTTTCAACGGATGAGATAAACTTAAAGAGCTGATCCACGCCTACAACATTCAGAGCTTCAATGAGTTCATCGTGTTGAATGTCATTGCCGCAAAAAGCAATCGCCTGGTCCATCAGGCCAAGAGCATCACGAAGCGCGCCATCGGCTTTTTTTGCGATTACGTGCAGAGACTCATCATCAATCGTAATTCCTTCTTTGCTGCAGATCGCTTTGAGCCGCTCTACAATTTCATCGACGCTGATTCGCTTAAAATCAAACCGCTGTACACGTGAAAGAATAGTAGGCAGAACTTTATGGGGTTCGGTTGTAGCAAAAATAAAAATGGCGTGAGCGGGGGGCTCTTCCAGTGTTTTCAGCAGTGCGTTAAACGCAGCCTTGCTGAGCATGTGAACCTCATCAACAATAAATACTTTATAACGGCCATTTTGCGGAGGAATCCTAACACTTTCCCTCAGGTGATGGATGTCGTCTACCTTATTATTCGACGCCGCGTCAATCTCAACAACGTTCAGGGTCTGATTCAGAGATTCTGCATCTACACCGGCATCGATGGAATTGATGGTTCGTGCCAGCACCCGTGCCATGGTGGTTTTACCCACGCCGCGAGGGCCGCAAAACATATAGGCGTGCGAAAGACGATCCTGCTTAATTGCGTTTTTAAGCGTATTGCTGACATGCTCCTGCGATACAATATCGTCAAAGGATTGCGGGCGGTATGTACGGGTTAATGCTCTGTAGTTTTGCGGCATAAATCTGATCTGTTTAGAATATAAAAGGTACTAAAATTAAACCTTCTTGTTGAGCCGAATTCTGTAAAAAGCTACATCGATTTGTGGTTTCACTGTTCGTTTTAACTGGAACATTGTATTTTGAGCTGAATAAAAATCTGATCTGTTGCCATGAAATTATTTCGCTACCCTTTTATAGTGGTTTGTGTCGTTGCCAGCTGGTTCTCTGGCGTAGAGATACTACAGGCTCAGCCGGCTTCTGCATACCAGCAGGGAATGGAGCAGCTGTACCGCGGCGATGTGAATGAAGCTCTTGCATTCTGGGAAGCCAACTATGCAGAACATACCCGTGTGGACGCGCGCATAGGGTTTGAGTACATGCGTATCGTTACAGAGAGGAACTTTGATGAGCGCTTTGAAACAGCAACCGAAATGTATTATCAGGCACTATTGAACGGAACGGGAGCAAACAGCAGGATTGCAGTTCGGCAGGAAATAGAGCGCTTAAAACCGATAGTGGGTGATGGTATGTATCGGCAGTGGACAGACTGGTGGGACAAAGAAAAAACGGAACTCAGGTCGGATATCAGGGGATATTGGATACGTCTCGACCCCACACCGGCCCGAGCGGTTAATGAACGATTGATTGAGCACTGGCAACGAATAGCAGAGGCACGAAACCGCTACACCAAAAACAGCTCAACGATTTACGGAACCGATGAGCGGGCACTCGTTTTTGTGAGATATGGCGAACCGGATCGCGTTCAGAGCGGATTGCTGACGCTGCAGGATATGAACATTAAGCCATGGCTGGAACGTCAGATTGTCCGCCGGCAAAGCAACATGAGCGACGATGTAGGGGGTGGAGAGTATGATGAGGAGCGTCTTCCGCAGATTCAGCAACAGACGCTTGAGTTTATACTTTACGAAAATCACCGGTATCCGGAATACGAGATTTGGTTTTACGATGATATTGTCGTGAGTGGTGAGAGTTCAGTCCCCTTTATTTTTGGTACGAATATTCGGAATGATCAATTCGAAATGCTGAGTACCATTGAAGAGTTTATCCCTGAACGTGCCTACAGCATCAAACCATTTGAAGAGCGAGACATGGTGCAGTTTACCAGAGCGGGGTTGACACCGGCGCTCATTCTTCAGATGCTGTATTATGAGCAATTGAGCAGTATCGACTCGTTTTTCGAGCAGCGGTTAAACAGCCTTCGGGATGTGGTTCTTGAGCAGGAGAGAGGGGTGTTCTCCGGCATAGATGTGGAGTTCAAAAAGGAGTCGGCTGAACTGATTCACCAGCAAGAGTTACAGGCTCCCCGCCAGCTTTCTACTTTAGAATCTAAAATACCCTCAGTTCCTGTTGATGTGTATCAATATCGGTTTCTGGACTCGAATCAAACACCGGTACTGGTTACATTTATCGAGAGCGACCCCCGTGAGGCGTTTATGATTGATTTCACACGGAATCGAAATGATACGGTCTCGCTCAACATGATCCAGAGCGCTGATAATATTTCCGGGATTCTTCCGCAGTACCAGCTTCAGCACAGTCTTCAGACGTACAATGATAGCTGGGAGCTGACGGGTCGCGAAACGGCAGAGCCTGCGTTCAGCATTCAAAGAAACCCGTTTCGTGCCGGCGCTTCATCGGTTTTTCAGTCTAAACATACCGGCAGGGCACAGAAGTCGGCCTCATCAGAAATAAAAAGCAGTGATGATACTACCGTGGGGCCCGCATTTGATACACCTTATCCTGAATCAACCCGGGGACTTGGAAGCGTTCATTATCGGGAGCCTGAGCCGTTGTCACCCAACCCGGATTCACTTCAGGCCGCAGATCTGGTGCTCGGTTATGGCATTGGCAGAGAAGAGATCTCTGATGAAGCGATGTTTCCTTTTTATGTAGCCAATAACCAAACTATTCCCTGGCAGGAAACGCTGGCGCTCCATTTTGAAGTCTATAATCTTGAGGTTCAACCCAACGGATTTTCCAGATTCGAGCTCACGTACCGTATTCTTCCTGTGGATGAAAGCGGGCGGGTTCTGACGGACCAGTCAGAGTTTATCCTCACGCTGAATTTCACAAGTGAGGAGAACCGCCTGGTTGAAAACCTTGAAATAGAGACGGCCGACCTGATGCCAGGCCTCTACGAGTTGCGTGTACAAATATCAGACGTAAATACCGGCCAGCAAGTTGAGCGGCAGACCCGCTTTGAGGTATTGGATTAATAATTAAGATTACGATTGACGGGCAATGCTCTGATTTAACACTGCGTCAATTTAAAGATCCTATTAACCTCAACCTTAATCACCGCCTGCTATTTACAGCTGAATCCCATCCCACTCAACAGGTCGTTTTTCGCCGGCAGGAATAGCAACATCCAGACGGTTTTGTTGAGGGGGAAGCTGGCATGTCGTAAACGGATTGAAGGCACACGGCGGATTATAGGCTTTATTAAAGTCGAGCGTCAAATACCCGTCATCACCCGGAAGGTCAACAATCATGTAGCGCCCGGCCTGATAGGTTTCTGTTTTGTTGGTGGAATCGGTAAACATGAGGAAAAGGCCACTTGAAGACTCAAAAGCGTCAATGGAGTAAATCTCACCATCGATTTGAAACTCTATGCTGCCGGGTGAATATTCGTCAACCACTTCGCCAAGTACATTTGCGATTTCGATGGTTGTTTCTTCCGGATGGGGTACCAAACGGGCATTATGATGCCACTCCTGCTGAAGCGGATAGGCCGGAAACCCATCAAACCGATCGGCCTTCGGAGTATCCATACTGAAGACCTTTACGCCCCGCTGATCGTTACGGCTGTCGATGAACCAGGTTAGAGCCCCATGCTTGGCATGAATTCGTTCGTCGATATCATCGCCTACCATTTTAAGAGTGTCAACCGGTTCACCCTTGTGACGGATGTCAACGCCGTTGTTTACAATCATTGTTACGCTGCCATTTTCCAGGATGAATGTACCTGCACTTTCCGGAATCGATCCTTCAGGAAACTGAATATCCTGATCGCTGCCGCTGCCAAAGTTGTTCTCGCCCTCCTCAAACCAGATGAGGTTCTGTAGCCGCAGCCAGTCTGTGGTGTCGGTCAGGGCGCTGATACGGTAATCGAGCCACTCCTGGTGGAGTTGTTCATAGTCGGCGGGCAGTGGTTTCGGTCCAAGTTCACTGCTGTTGCAGCTAATCAGTAGTAGAGAACATGCGATTAAAAAGAGAAGTGATGTACGGATCATAGGAGTGATAGATTTTAAAATTACAGTTTTCAACAGAATTATTTAATGCTGAGTTTGCATGCGAATAATCAGCGAGGCGCAGGTCTTAAATTTCATTTTAGTCTGCTTCAGAGCCCGGTCCAGTTGACGGGGCGTTTTTCTCCGGCCGTGATGGACAAATCCAGCCGGTTTTGTGACGGTGGCAGCTGACACGTTGAATATACGGTATATGCACAAGGCGGATTGTATATTTTATTGAAGTCGATTACCGTCCGGCCCGATTCATCCGGTGCATCAACGTACATGTATCTTCCCGCCTGGTACGTTTCGGTTTGATTGGTTTCATCTCCAATAACCAAAAACAGACGGTCGTCCGATGCATCCAGAGCTTCGATTGTAAATACCTTATCGTTGAACCGGAACGTCAATCTACCCGGGTTGAGGATCTCATCAACCTGCCCCAGCACGTTTGTAATCTGGATTGTAGACCCGGTAGGATTGGGTTCGTATTGAGCAAGCAGACTCCATTTTGGATCCGTTGGAAAGCGTCCAAATCCATCAAACTGATCTACTTTTGGATTCTGCTTATTGAACAGACGAATGGCAATCAGTTCCTGCCGCTGAATGACGTACCACTCAAGATGCCCATATCCCAGAGCCGGAGCATTCACTCCGTCAAATATCACCATGTCTGAGACTTGCTCACCATTGTGTGTTATTGAAATACCGTTTGCGGCGTTAAACTTGATTGTTTCTTCTTGCAGAGTAAATGTGCCGGCGTGGGCGGGTAATGTTTCTTCAGGAAACTGAACATCCTGGTCAGGGCCGCTTCCAAAACTGTTTACGCCCTCATCCAAAATAAACATGCCAGCCAGCCGCATCCAGCCGGTGGGTTCTTTGAGTGTTTCAATCCGATCATCAACCCATAGGTCAATCTCCTCTGAATAATTATCGGATACAGGTGCCGGGCCCAGATCTGATTTTGATTGAGAGCAAGAGATGAGAATAAAGAGAGCAAAAAGAGACGCGGTTACAGTTTTCATAATAGCTGATCCAGCCACTTGAATGCTTTAGGGGCGGTATTGATGGTTTATCCAATTGGAATATACATTTAAGAAACGGTTCATTCCCTTGCATCACAAATATGTAAATTTTTTGGGCTAATAAATTGCCCGTTTCACATCTGCAGCCTGCCCCCTCTACTGACCAAAGATGCGGACACCTGCCGTAAACCCTACCCAGAACCGGACGTCGCGACCGGAGCGCGTTGCCTCTGAAATAGAATACCATGTGTAATCGCTGTTTCCCGCCTGTTTTGAGATCTGCAAATTAACTGTTGGGCCCAGATAAAGCGCGGTTTGTGGCGTGATATTTTTGCCCAGCAGATATTTATAGCTTAAAATTGCATTCGGTGTACTGCTCCATGTGTCATCAAATATCCGCTGGAGTGTAAAGTCATGGGTTGAAAAATAATCTCCAAGATTGGGCCGGTTCCAGGCGTCATCAAGTGTTCGGTAGGTGCCGATCGACCAGCTGAGAGACCAGACGTCCCGGTCGGAGATAAATGGATTGAAGCCCAGCGATATTTTATTGTAAACAGGATTTGTGCCAAGTGTAAGTCCAAGGTGTGTAAACCCTCCATCCGTAAACCAGAGATCAAGGTTTTTTCGCCCGTTACCATAGTAACTGATCAGCCCGACAGGAACGCCCTCAAACCGGCGTGCATAATTCACCAACCCGATTTGAACACCCTGGCCCTGTTCAGCAACATTTGCCACCCCGGCAAACTGTATGCCCTGGAAGGATTGGCTTAGGTTTATGATACCTGCGCCGGCAACTCCCTGAAAGTCTTGCGATATATTTGTAATACCGCTCATAGTAATACCACTTGTTGATCCACCGGTTATATTGGTAATTCCTGAGAATTGGAGTCCCTGGGAATTACCTCCGGCCAGGTTAAAAATTCCGGCAAACTGTATGCCACTCAAGTCACCACCGGACAGGTTTCCAATGCCGGAGAACTGAAGCCCCAGCATTTCCTGCGATACGTTCATCAAACCGGCAAACTGAATACCACTCATGTCTGTTGCACTTACATTCCCAAACCCTGCAAACTGTATCCCCTGCATTTCGGTGCCGGAAATGTTTCCCATCCCTGAGATCTGAACACCAGAAAGCTGCTCGGATGAGAGATTACCGAAACCGGATAGCTGAACGCCACTCATTTCGCCGCCGGAAGCATTTAAAAGGCCAATCTGTAGTCCTCTTGAGAAATACCTGTTAATATTGACGAGCCCGAGTTCGTATCCGTCAAGCCCGCCGTGGTATCCGGCTAATAAATTCAGTGAATATTTTGCGCTGTAACGATGCGCATCTATACCATTTGTACTAAGTCCGGGAACAAGT
>Ga0306867_1001092_pt1 | contig 13220 bp, 23 predicted proteins | sample AntRauTorckE6831_FD_190432 | JGI IMG/M metagenome (GOLD analysis project Ga0306867, IMG submission 190432) | Saline lake microbial communities from Rauer Islands, Antarctica - Metagenome Torckler E6 #831 (v2) (version 2) | ecosystem: Environmental > Aquatic > Non-marine Saline and Alkaline >... | reverse complement strand
CTTCTAATTCTCTTTTATCTGACAAATCAATATATTTCACTTCATAACTGTCAGCTCTCATTTCCCTATCTCTTCCTTTCTTCTAAAATTGTTATTACCTCATTTTGATTCATTTCAATATCATCTATTTTATCTTGTAATTTATCAAATCTTTTCATTACATTATTGTTTATTTTTTGAATTATTATATCTCCTATTATTTCTCCTAAGGTTTCTCCTAGCCTAACAACTACTAGAATTATACTGACTACAAAACTTATTGTCAAAGTCATAAAAACTAGAAAAGGGTATTTTTGTATAACAAAAGACAACGTAAATAATTCTTTCATCATAAAACTCCTTTCCTAGACGATATACCAAATAATTACAATTAAAATAAATAATAATACAAAATTTTCTGCATTATAAATAATTTCATCTAATCCTAAATCTGATTCTAATAAATCTTCTTCTTTTTTTGTTTCTGTTTCGAGTTCTTTTTCTGTTTCCCCGTCTCTGAATTCATCTGGCGGGGTGAATGGACCAAAACGACTAGCCACAAAATAATCATCCATTATTATCCCTCCCAAAGAACAAAATATAAAATTACAATTATTACACCAATAAAAATATACTGAGAGTTGTTATTTTCTTCTGCTCCTGGAACTGCAATTAGTTGAGTTTTTCCATTTCCAGAACTACCCCCAGAACTACCCCTAGAACTACCCCCAGGACTACGTCCAGTACTACTTCCTGTAATTAAGCGACCTAGATAACTAATATATTCAACTAATTTATTATTAGTAACTTGTTCTTGGTTATTATCATTACTTGTACTACCTCCAGAACTACCTCCAGAAATCCTTCCAGAACTACCTCCAGTACTACTCCCTCTATCGCTATTTAACGAATCTTGATATTTACCTTTAATTGGAATATCACCAAATGGTAAATTAAATTCAAAATTTGCAACAACATCTTGAACACCCTTAGCTCCACCAATAACCCCAATACTACCGTCTACATATTTTCCAATAGTATCAAATATATTTTTTGTGGTGTTAGCTATACCAGAAAAAATCCCTTGATTGCTTGATTGTAAATTACCCTCGCTATCTAAATTAAATTCTTCTAGATTAATATTATTATCTGATTCAGGACTAAATTCTAAACCTTCTCCAGGTAAATTAGGATCGAATTCAAAATCTGAATCTAAATATTCAATTTCATCTGCTTGTTTTGATTTTAGATATTGATCCGTTAAATTAATACCTTTGTTGTCTTCAAGAGTAATCTGAAAACCTGAATCATATTCAGAAGCAGAACTAATATTTTCGGGATCGTATCTTTCTATTTCAATTGTATCTATTCCAGAATCATTATCATTATCACTATCACTAAAAGTAACTTCATCATCTAAATTTCCTTCTGAATCGAATTCCGCTAAATCAACTCCACCTGTATCTATTCCAGTATTACCCCAATCATCATCACTAAAAGTAACTTCATCATCTAAATTTCCTTCTGAATCAAATCCCCCTGTATCGAATCCACCTGTATCTATTCCAGTATTACCCCAATCATTACCAAACATAATTTACACCCCCCTATAAAACTCAATCCTGCATTGAAGCAGGAGTGAGAAAAACTTATTTTAATAATTTATAAACTAAATATCCAACACCTACTAGAACAGCCGTACCTATCATTGTGTTTTGATCAATTCCTAGACCAGAATTAGTAGTTCGAACATCTGCATTAGTAGTTGAAGAAGTTCTATTTTTCTGCTTCAACGCTTCAAGTTCTGCTCGTTCTTGGGGGGATGTTATATACTGATCTAGTGTTTTTAATCCGTCGTCTAAATCATTAACAAAATCGGCAACTGACATTTTAATACCCCCTTTATAATGATATATACCTTCTATTTATAGTTTTTTTCTTTTCTGGCGTTACCTTTGACATGACACCCTTAGTGAACGGTATTCTAATTTGGCCAATCACATCATTTGGTGCATAATCAACTATCCAGTCTGCTTTTAATTCTACTTTTAAAACATGATTCTCTAACGCTTCCCAAGAAGTATCAAGTTTTAATAAACTATTGGAAGCATTTTGATCAATACTGTGTAATGCTCTAATAGTTTTAGAAAAAATCGTCTTGTAACTTTGACCTTCTCCTTGTGGATTATAGACATTAATTTCTAACTTACCAGTAGCTGGGAGAAAATAAATATCAATATCTTCCGCAGTATCATGATTAATATTAGCAGTATTATTAATATAATCAATAGAATTGACTGTCAATTCTGCTCCATCGTCAGAAGCATATGCTCTCAATGTTTCTGAATCAGTCAAACTTACAGAATCTGAAATGTCAATCCCAAGAGAAATATTTTCGTCCCCTGCGCCACTATGTGATTTGGTTACGCTAGTTGGAATGTATAAATTAATTCCTCTATCATTTCTGAAAAAAGCACTAACTAATCTTGGTATTTTGTAACTTAAAATACTAGACATTAAATCAGCAGTATTAGTTTGTTTTTTCGCTGGTTGTGTATTTAACGATACTATTCCTTTCTTTCTTCCTTTTCCCATAATTTCACCTCCAAAATTTATTATCTAAATTACATATTTTTCTTTTCAACGTCGTTAATCTCAATAACACTTTGACTGTGATCTACTACGACAGAAGATTCTAACCAGATAGAAAACTCATAACCTTCCGGAAGACTAACGCCATTTTTTGGTAATTCTAGCTTTAATTTTCTGTTCTTTTCGTCGTCATATTGCTCAGCTAACGTAGTAGAGAAAAAAGGTCTATATGCTTTGTCGTCTACTTCTGTTGGAAACCTGTCCAACGGTGGTTTTACACCAAAATAAACTTTACTATTTGCAGGAATTTTACCATTTCCTGAATCTCTTAAATCCATAATGAGTAATGCATTGTCTTCGATAACATACCTCAATTGATCTGACGTCTTAACAACCATTATTTCTGTCATATTATCGGCAGCATTATCCTTAGTAGTAACTTCTGTATCTTGTGAAGTAATTTGCATTTATAATCTCTCCCTTCTTTTGTAATATTTATGCTACTTTTCCTTCTCCTTGCAATTGAGGAACGCTTGTCCCAGTAATTCTACTGAATGTAGCCCTCGTGGCCAAAGCCACTCCAATAGCACCAATTCCAGTAGCTACTTTTTTAGCTTGTGAATTACCTTGCGCCATCATCATAGAAGCAATAATAACAATAATAACTCCTGCAAGTTCAGTAGCCCATTTTGTTTTATTAGATAACCATTTTTTGACAAACATTGAGCCAAATAAACCTGCTAATGTGCCCAAACCATAAGTAACAAGTTCCTTATTGAAATACTTTTTGGAAACCATTTTATAACCTCCCTATTTTTCATCTTAATTTCATTATATAGTATAGCAAAATAGCAAGTCAAATTGAATTATGACTTACTTTGCTATCTCTTTGCAATTCCTTTGCATACTATTTTGGAAAATCTTCACTTCTAGTTATTTCTTGAATTCCTTTTTCTCTGTCAGCATAAGCAAAAAATCTGTTTGGTAATTTTGAGATTAAATCTATTGGTTTTGGATTGTTAGTTATTATTTCTCTTATCTCTTTTTTGTGTTTTGTCTTGAGATTAGAGTCGATCATTGAAAAATCAAATTTATTATAATAATTATTCAGTTTTTTCAATGTATTTTCCTCTGTATTCCTTAGTGAAACAAATAAATTAAATAAAGCTAAGTAATCTGGGTCTATGTCTGTAATTCTATGAGTTGAAATGATTGAGCAAATACCATCTTTTCTACCCCCTCTAACTACTTTTGAAAAATTATTACTAAAATACTTCCCTCTTTTCAAGAAAGAATGTGCTTCATCAATGCATAATAATATGTCAGTTAATTTATAAGCTGAAATAGAAATTTCATCAATAATTTTTGTTATATCCTCCTGTTCCAAATAAGTAGGAATTAAGCAAACTTTTTCATGATGTTTTATAAAATTTTTGAAATTAATGTTTTCTAAATTTTGAACCATATTATCATTGATGTCTTGAATGTAAAATCCATGCTTTTTTTCTAGATATTTGACGTTACTTTCTCTATCATCAATAACCACAAAATACCTTCTTTTTTCATTCTTAATATATTGAGTTATGATCCATTGAAGTAGTTTGCTTTTTCCTGTTCCACTTTGCCCAGTTAGACATAATCTAATATTTGTTTCTAGTGACATTTTCAAAATACCTCCTTAAAAATATTAATAAGAGAGGACGGCCATCCTCCCTTATCATTATATTCATTTTTATAGCAGCTTTATTTTATCTTTCTTCTCCTAGTAATCCTGCAAGAAATATTTCAGCACCCTCTTTTATTTCTGGCTCTAATACATCCCCTGGTATCTTTTGTGCTACATCTTTCCCAGCTTCATATACAACTTTTTGAACAGCAGGATTGTCCCCTGCTTGTCCTAATATAAATCCTAATATTCTTAATGCAAATTCCTCTTTCACAATTTCCACCCCCTTCATTATCAAAAAATCTTTGATAATTATAAACACCTCCCTTAAAATAAGTTTTTAACTTGTGACATTAATATTTTTTGACCTGCTCCAATATCCAAGTTCTCGGCATCTATATCTTCCAGATTACAATTATTCATGATTTCTATAATTTCAGACCACTTCAATCCTACCTTAGCAAGGGTAGCTAAAACATTTTTAAATCCTTCTTTTGTGCAAGTTAACTCTAATTTTATCATTTTGTTCTTTTCTTTTGTAATTGCTTGTAAATATCCTTCTTCTATTTGATCTTCCATAATTTCACCCCTTTTATGATTTTAGAAAAATATGTTGACCTTTCCAAGCTACTTGCATATTCATTGACCAATCTGCATATGATTCTACAACTTGATTATCTACTATTAATACATCCTCATTATACAATATGTATTCGCATACCCCAAAAATAGGATTTTGAGACATATTTTTTTCCATAACTTCTTGAATTATACGATCAATTCTGACCTTTGAAGCAAGATCGCTTAGTATTCTTTTTCTAACTTCTTTTTCATTTTTATATTTTATTTCATTTCTAATTAATGAATTCCAGCAAGAAAATTGCCAAGGCTGCAAACAAACATCTTTGATTGTATTCATATATCTTATAGACTTAACCCTATTTCGAATTACCCATATAATTCTTTTAATTTCTTCTTCATCTGTAATACTTCTTGCTTCTCCATATACAGTTCTGATTAGTATTTCGCGATCGCTTAACATTCTTATTTCTTCTTCTGTAAATATTTCGCTATTACTTTTTTCTATATCCTTCACTTCGTCAACCTCCTCCTGATCCTGATCTTCTTCATAATAATTCTGCGTAGTCGACTTATTAAGATTACCACCTAGAATATACATAATTAATATTAAAATTAATATAACAACTACTGTATTAATCATTTTTATCACTTTCAGGCTTAGGCTTAGTCTTTAACTCGTTTTCTATTTCAGCTTTTGCAATGAAAATAGGTGCGACAATTGCAATTCCTATCAATGGTATTTGTAGCCAGTCTGGAATACCATCTCCAATTTTCATATCTTGCATAACATTATTAAATCCTAAAAATTTCAAAATAGGCAATGTAGTTGTTTTGTATGAATCTTTGTATTTTTCTCTATATTGTTCAGGAACAAATTTTGAAGACAATCCTGCAATCAGATCAACAACATCTTCTGCTTTGATCGAATCTTGATTATTGCTATTACTGTTATCTTCATCATCAGAAAAATTTTCAACCTCTAAATCATACTGAGAAATATCCTGTTCCTCAAATTCGTCAAGTCCTTTTTCATCAGATTTGGTAGTATTGTCCTTCTTCTCCTTCTCTATCTTCTCGTTCGTCTTCAATATCTACAACCTCCTTTTTTACTTCCTGCTTCTTGAAAAATTTGAAATAAATTAAGACTAATATACTACTGGCAGCAAGTCCAACCCCAAACTTAATAATTATACCTGTATCTATACTTGATTTTTGATTAGCAGGTAGCTTGTCCCTTTCCTGTTTTTTATTATGCTTACTTTTAGAGTTTTCACTTTTTTCACGGGGTAGATTCTCAATTCTTTTTTTAATTTTCACTCTTAACCCCTCCTTCATTTCTTCCTTAACATTTTCAAAAATTTCTTTTATCTCTTTAATATCATCTATGCTAAATTTTTTATTTAATGTTTGATTAGGATATTTTATTTTATCAAGAAGTTTTTTAACTTCTTCATTTTCATTATTTTTCTTAGTTTTCTTAGTTTTCTTATCTGCTCCAATTTTCTTACCCAACAGACTTTCGAACTTATCCTTTTTCTTGCACCAATTATACATAGTTCTATAAGGGTAATGATCCCCAAATTCTGCAACAGAAATATCTTGAAATTCTTCATTATCATTAATTACTTCTTGATATTCTTCAATCATTTCATGTTGACGATTTTTGAATTCGTTTAATGAATTTACTTTTCCATCAAGACTCGCTCTTTTAAATATTTCTAAAATCTCTTCCTTATATTTTTTAGGGACACCTTTTGCCATGTCTCCACCTCCTCCTTAATCTAAAAAAAATCACTTACAGTTGATAATATTAAAACTACAATTAATAAAATAAGTAATTCTTTTACACTAGAAAATCCATCTTTAAATATTTCTGTGTATGTATACTCGCCAGACTTATCTTGTACTTGATTATAACTATATTTACTTATTTCATCTACACTAATCAATTTTGGTTTATTTTCTAGCCAGTAACCACCTGGATTAAAATATAATATAAAATCGTCCATAAAATCATTAATATTGAGATTTAAATTATTTCCTGATTTTAAGTATAAAGTTAATAATTTCTTATTTTTATCATAATTAATTCTGTAATTATCTATATTATAATGTATACTAATTCTGTTGATTGAATCCTGAATGCTAGACATCTGACTTTCTACAATCCATTTCGTGCTAATTGCTTGAGGAATTCTAATTAGTAACTTATAATAGTTATTAGATTTTAATAACATATTTCCACCTCCTTCATTGTAAATATAAATATAAATATAACAATTAATAGACTAGAATTTATCATGTAATTATTTAAATAATTTTGTGTCGCAGGTATCCCCTCCAAATTCATTACCATCTATATCCATTATAACCTTTGTCTGTTCAGTTGTCAAAAGAAATTATTTGCTATTGTCTATGACAAGAGGTTTGCTATTGTCTATGACAAGAGGTTTGCTATCTATCTGTGATTTTTGTAAATCTTTTATATTTTTAAATTCTCTATCCCATTGTCTACCTATGTCCATATTAATATTACATTCTTTGCTATCATTTTCAAATATTCCTATTTGGTTTAATGTTTTGTCGTTTAAGTTTACACATTCTTTCCACGATCTTGGTCGTTTATTAATCACCTTGAAGCTATCCTCACTATTACCCTCAAAGGTAAATAAGTTGGGGAAATTTTTCTCACTAAATCCCCTAGTTGTCATTTTTATGTTTTCTCTTTTAGGTTCTTTATCTAGCGGTTTGAATTGATACATACCATTGCCAATGGTAATCAATTCTCCATGATAATCCGTTTCAAGTTTGCCAAATTCTTTTCTTGCATCGTTCACTCTATCACTTGCTTTTAATATTTGATATCCTTCATTATCTAAATATAAACAATCAGTAGCTACACCAATAATATTATCCTCCAAGTCATAATCAAAAATATCTTTCAGGATTTTTAATCTTCCAATTTCTGTTACCATGAAAGCGTAATAAGGCCGGAACATACTACCACTCTTATCATATTCGCTAGAACTTTTCATTCCACCATCTTCTTTAACTTCAATTACATTATTGACTTCTGCTAACACACCATAAGCACTATTAATTAATATTTTGATTGCTTTTTCTCTTTTTCCTCCATCATCTTCTTTTTTGAATCTCAAACGTAAGTCATATAAGTCATTCAAAAAATCAAATGGCTTATCCTTTTTCGATCTTCTGTTAAATTCATTTTTTGGAAACATTACGAAGCCCTCTGTAATTTCTATTTTTTCTATATGAGGATAATTACCTTCGGTAAGATATGTGTATTTTTCTTTTGACATGACAACCTCTTGACCTTTTAATATCGGATAAATTATTTTTTCTCTAATTTGTTTATCTTTTCTCAATTTTGCTTTTACGGCAAACGGGGATATTGTTGCATTATCAAACATCCAAACTTTTGCTTTTATTATAGCGCTTTGACTTCCTTTGATCTGTCTTTTCATCTTTTGTTGATCTCCATCTAATTCATATAATTTCATATTGTCAATATTAATCAGATTTCTCTGAATAGAAGGATACATAGAAGCATAATCTAAACCATATATATCTTGAAAATAACCTCTCTTGAAAAATTCAAACCAACCTCCATAGTACCCTTGATAACTTAATGACTGTAATCTTTCCCATTTATTATTTAATTTTAATAATTTTTTGTCTAGTTTTTCTTCTGAATCTTCTAATATTTTTTTCTTTTTGAGAACAGGGGTAAATCCAGGATAATACACCAAGTTTTGACCAGTTTTTGAATTAGTATTAATTGCATGATATCTTGCAAATGACTTATATAATGAAGCAGTTGAAAAAGGTTTGTCGAATGGAATTGGAAATGGCAAAGATTCAAATATACTTTTAATTTTTTGAGCAAGTCTAGCAGTCAAATAGCAATCATTTAAGTTATAATCCAATGCTTTTTCTTTTATTGCTTCAAATATTTTTTTGTTGTTATATACAATTTCAGTCAAGTTATAATCTTCTCCTATATCTCCTGCTATGTTCTTGATTATTCCAATACATGCTTCCAAATTTTCTGCTTTTTCAACTTTACCATCTCCCACCCACTCTTTGTAGGCATTGTCTAAACTATTATAAACAATATTTGCTATGTCATAATAAGTCACTTGGAAATTTTTTCTTTTATTACTTTTGCTATTTTCCATTTTTGTTAAATTAGTTATTGAGAATGATTTATATCCTAGCAATTTCAGATTATATTTTATGTCGTCAACTTTTAATTCTGTTTGTTCAAACATTTGTAACTCTCTTATGTTATGCTGAGGTAATAGAGAGATTAATATCGACAAGTCATATTTCAAGTTGAAAAAGAAATTGAGTGTAGTTCCTAAACTTCCATTTCTACCTCTGCTTTTTGCACTTGACAATAATTCTATTACTAATTTTAATTTTTCGCTTTTTGGCAATTCGTATAAATCAATTTTCGAATCTGCATTATTACGTCTTTTCCCTGTACTTTCATCTACTCCAGTCCTGGCAATGCTGACGACTTCTGTTTCATTATTATGTGTCAGAACTTCGAAGTCATATGCCATAATAGTGTCGTAAGCTCCTAATTTATGTCTGTTAGATATTATTGATTGTTTGTTACATAAGTGGTTATATTCTATTTTTTCAAGACTTTTTCTTGTCGTGTTAATATCTACAATTTCCATTATAACCACACTTTCTTAAGGACTAGGTTTTAATTGGTACATAGCGTCAGCATATGCATGAGGTGAAAGTTCATATTTAGAAAAATACAATAATAACTTAGCTTGCTTACCTTTTTGAATTTTATTTGAAATATATATTCTGTCAATAGGTTGTTCAATTGTTCTTTTAGATTCAATATTCACAGCGTCGTTATCTTGATAATTTATGTTAAGTTGAAAATTACCTGTATTTTCTTCTACACTCAAATGTGTATAACTATCATCTAATATATATTCTAATTTATTTCTTTTTATCTCTAAATTTAAGTTAATTATTTCATAATTACCACCTGCAATAGCATTTTCTTTCAAATTATTATTTCTCTTTTTTGCTTTAGAATATGTTCTTTTCCATTCCCAGGATTTTTTCCATGCTTCTAATGGTGTAATATCTTTCTGGTTGTAGAATTGCATTGCTTTGCCTAATCGTTTGTCTAATCTTTTATAAGATGATTTCAAACCTCCTGCTTGCCTAGCACTTACTATCTGTCCTGTATTTACTTTCGCTAATCTTCCCGCTCTCCATCTACCTTTTTTATATGGTCCAGCATTTTCGTCCCAATATACATAATCTTCTTGTCTAATGGTGTTTTTTAATTCACCTGTTTCTTTGATAATATCTTTATATGACTTTTTCTCCCATTTCTTGCTTAATCTCTGCATTTTAAATTGCATCTCCATTAAATGGTAATACTCTTCTTTCACATATACCATAATTTGTTAGAATGGGATTGTTTCTGTCATTATACACATAACAACCATCATCATTATATAATTGATCGCCTAAAATTCTAAATATACAATCTTTACATTTATATTTGTTCCAGTTAAACATTATACTTTTTCCCTCCTTGTTAAATGTTTGTTTCGTCTTTCTCTGCATTTATCGCAGTCTTTCTTTTCACCAACTTTTAGGAATGGTTTGTACAAACAAGCGTAGCACATGTATTCAGCCAATTTTACCCCTCCTTTATTTTATTTTATTTTATAACAGGACAGAAATAATCCTGTCCTGTTACTAATGTAAGTTATACTTTTGAGCCTGTCCAAGTATGATATTGCTTACTGTCATTCTTCTTAACAGAGTTCAGCTTACCACAATAACGAAGGATAATAAACCTTTCCTCCATACTACCAGAAAATAAGAAGCCATCTTCTGTAAATGATTCCCTAGTACAAATATCATCATTATCAATTAAGTCTGTAATCTTACCAGCCATATTGCCATTGATAGGCGTTAACCTCAAATTCCCCGTCTCTACATCAAGTAATTGTAATAAGTATGAATCGTTTGGCTGATCTGACTTGTCATTGAATTTTACTTGCACTGGGATCATTTTTTTAACAAAATTTTCTCTGATTTCATCTTTGGTTACTTCGTCATCATATACCTTTTGCCCATCTTTATCTTCCTTTAATAATTCATCTTCTAAATACGGCATAAACCAACCTGTCCCTAAACTATTCTCTACTATCTCCTGTTCTACATCTTCTCCTTTTGCTTGTAGGTCTACTAATTTTCCTTGATCAATTCCTGGTACTTCACTCATTTTTAATTTCCCCTTTTTTGTAGTTTTAGTCTAAACCAACAGAAACAATAATTTAAAATATATTATTTATATCCTTTTTCAAATGCTTCACTTTTTCATTGACTGCTTGTCTAATTATATCTGATTGAGTTAATTGAATTCCTTTTTCTATCTTTATCTTCTCAACATATTTTTTTATAAATTCCAAATCGTCAGAGAAAAATTTAGTAGTTGTTGCTTCAAGTATTACTTCATCTTTTTTACTCATTTGTGAGACCTCCTTTCTTAGGTTTTGGTGGTCTCTTTGTCATATTTTACCCTTCCTGTTTTTAGATTTTGAGGCAGTTTATCCAGTTGCCCCAGCTGGAGTAATTAATATTCTAATTTCTTGTAATATTTCTCTATTGACCTCACTGGCAAATCTTCCCAATTGTCTTCCCCCCAAGGGGATTGATTTTGAGAAGGGTATATATCTTTGTCAGTTTCTAAGTTTGCATAATAAGCAACCCCGCTTTCATCAAATTTCAATTCAACAATAGCTTCTGAAGGATCTGGTTTTCTATCGGTACCCCGTCCCCAGGACTTACTTGATGTAATCCAGTCTAACATCTCTGGATCATTTTCTTCCAACCATTCTGCACCTAATAATATTCTTTCTCCTGCTAATTCTTCAATCAAGTTTTCCCTGTAAATTTCAACTGGAATTAATGTTGTGTCGTCTATACTTCTGTAAGCGTACATATCATAGTTTGTATGCTCTCCTTTAACATAAGCCCAAGTTCCTGCGATATCATCTTCATCATAGTTGCCATTTGCCAGCCCACCATTGTCATCAAAGTATCTCATTGCTAATGGATTTTCTTCTTCTCCAACTTCTACACCGTTTTTGTTTAACTTCACTTTTTTAATTTTCATCTTTATCACTCCTGTTTTTTAGATTTTGAGTCATTTTCTAATATGTTAAAACTGAACTGATCCGATATGAGCAAATTTGCCATCAATTTTTTTGACTATATTTAAAGATTTCTTTCTTATCATACCATATTTATATTCCCCTTCAATTCCTTGTGCTTGATCAATAGCTTGATCAATACTAACAAGACCTTGTCCTCCAGTTATATAATCCTTATACCCCATTTTCTTTGCGTCTAATAAGATTTCCTTTTTAGTTTCAAACATTTTTAACGACCTCCTTAATATCCTCTTTTTCTATAATATCATCGATTGAAAAAAGACAAATATGTGTACCTTCTTTGAAGTCTGCTTTTAATCCAAAAAACATTAATTCTTCAACAACATAAGATGTAATTCTATCACCTTCGCTTTTATATTGACTTGAGTATTCATTTTTAGATGCCCCTATAATAATTTCATCTAATGTATGGTCTGTTGCATCCAAATCTAATATTTCTTCAAGTACCTCTTCATCAACATCTACTGCTAAAATAGTTTCCCCGTATCTTTCAGCACATTCAAAATCAGTTGTAAAATAAACGCCAGAACCTAGGATCCAACTCCCGCTCCTTTTAATAGAAAAGTTATTTTCTAATATTTTTTGTGCATATTCCTTAGTTGTTCCGTGATATAGTTTCATTTATTTATCACTCCTGTTTTTTAGATTTTGAGGCAGTTTATCCAGTTGCCCAGCTGGAGTAATTAATATTCTATTGTTGCTACTGGAACATCATAAGAATTCCAATCTTCTAGATTAATCTTAGAACTATATTTCTCTTCATTTAAAACAAACTCAACTCTTAAAAAGTTATTGTCTGTCTTCACCATTTTCTTAATATCAACATCTCTTAAATGATTTACCTCTTCATCTTTAAATCTTACACTTATTAACATAATTAACAACCCCTTTATTTTTATTACTTTTCCCTCATCTGTTAATACTATTATATCATAATACACCGTATTTACAAGTTTTTAGGGTGTTGTATTTATCTTAATAAGTTCATTAAATTAATTTAACTCTTTAATACTCTATTATACTCTATTCTAGTAACTTATACTAACTATCTTGTTTTATTTATAATATATGTCTTAGCCTATCACTTGCTTCTTTTTCTCTTTTGGAAGCAAGGGGCTCCTACTTCTTGTTTTGGTTTTGGTTTTTGACCT
>Ga0306867_1001085_pt1 | contig 13320 bp, 9 predicted proteins | sample AntRauTorckE6831_FD_190432 | JGI IMG/M metagenome (GOLD analysis project Ga0306867, IMG submission 190432) | Saline lake microbial communities from Rauer Islands, Antarctica - Metagenome Torckler E6 #831 (v2) (version 2) | ecosystem: Environmental > Aquatic > Non-marine Saline and Alkaline >... | reverse complement strand
TTGCCAATTGCCCCAAACTCTGGCAGGATCCCGCTAAAACCCATTCGGAAACTCTACCATGTCTTTTTTAAATGTCGAATGATGAACCGCAGAATATCGAATATCGAATGACATCTGTTCGAAATTCATCATTCGACATTCCCATCTTTTCAATATTCATCATTTCCTTTCTTGCCAAATCACAGATTCACGCCTTGCACCATGCGCCCTGCACCCGGCGCCTTGCCCCAGACCGGCCTTTTTTAAATATCGAATGTTGAACCGCAGAATATCGAATGTCGAATGACATCTGTTCGAAATTCAGCGTTCGAAATTCATCATTCGACATTCCCCCTTTTCAATATTCAACGGTTGAAATTTTTTTCTGTAAGCGAATTGAACATTTAGGATCATACAAATGAAGTAAAGGTATTAATAAATCCTCGGAGAAAATTATGAGCAGAGAAAACTATGATCTTGAAGAACGTCTGATTGACTTCGCAGTTCAAGTCATTTCGATTGGGGAGGAATTACCGCGAACAGAAGCAGGACGCTATTTGTCGGGACAAATAATTCGGTCAGGAATGTCTCCGGCACTGGTTTACGGTGAGGCACAAAGTGCTGAATCGCGTAAGGATTTTATTCACAAGATCAGCATCATGCTAAAGGAATTGAGGGAGACGCGTATTAATATGAAGATTATTTTGAAAAAAGGTTTTCTGAAAGATAGAGATCTGCTCAGAAACGGTCTTCAAGAAGTGAATGAGTTAATCTCAATTTTTGTAAAAAGCCTCCAAACAGTGAAGAAAAACGGGAGAAAGAATGTCGAATGACATTTGTTCGAAATTCAGCGTTCGATATTCATCATTCGACATTCCCCCTGTTCAATATTCATCATTTCCTTCCTTGCCAAATCACACATTCACGCCCTGCACCCTGCGCCTTGCCAATTGCCCCAAACTCTGGCAGGATCCCGCAAAACCCACGCGGAAACTCTACCATGTCTTTTTTAAATGTCGAATGATGAACCGCAGAATATCGAATGTCGAATGATTGTCTGTTCGAATTTCTACAATCCTTGTTCGATATTCAATATTCATCATTTCCCATTCCTGGCCACAAATTTGTGCACTTATTTGTTGTCATTTTGTTATTTTCAATACCTTTAACAAAATACATTGTTGAGCGATTTATATGCGCTTGCTCTCCTGAATTTTATCCCATTTGCCTACATGTACAGCTACTATTCGCGCATCACCGACCCGGTATTGATGAAGTTGGAGTCGGCAACCGTTTCGGCTCTCGAGAGCGCCAATATCTACTGCCTGGAAGACCTTTTGCGGGTGGATCCGGATTCGATTATAGACCTGCCGGGAATTGGCAAGAAAAGAAACTATGAAATTCAACGATTTCTGCATTCCCTTCCATTTGATTTCAAACGAAAGCCAACACCCATCAACCCCGACCAAGACGGGATGCTGGGCGTGGAGCCCGAGCTGGGGGAGTATCTTCAGAGATTAAGACACTACACCGATGACAAAACACGGAGGCGCGGGCTCAACTATTTCCAGGGAAACCGGGTAACGGCAATCAACAGGCTGGAAGCATCGGAAGAGTTCGAGATTTTTGTAAAGGGATCGCGGCAGTACCGTGTTACTCTTCCGGCGAACGGGACTATTGAAGGACAGGAGCACTGCGGATGCCCGGCGTTTCATAAATGGATGTATGGGGCGGCGATATGCAAGCATGTTGTGGCGGCCGCCTATGCCCTGGCGGAGAAGCAGCGGCTGTGCCTGTTTGAGGATTCAGGTGACACAAGTCCGGCGTACCGGCAGCTCGAACATACACTAAAACACAGCTTCAGTAATGGACGGTCCTTGGGCGGGGAGTCGCTGGAGTATATGCTGGTTCGGAAGAACGGCGAATGGGATCTCTACCCGAAAAAGATCTATCCGCTGCTAAACAGCCTTAATAAAACTACGAACTATTCCTACCGTTTTCGTGATCCCTGGTCAACGCTTTCTCCGGAAAATTCCAGAGATCAGATGATAGTGAATCTGTTAAGCCAGATTTACAACGACAAAAATTACTATATGGGTAAAAGCTCAGGTCTTACTGTGTCAATCGGTGAAGTTCTTGAGCTTGCAAAAGAGCGCCCTCTTTTTGTGAAGCTGGATAAAAAACTGGCTGAACTCACTCCGTTTCGCAGCCAGCCATTTGAACTGAGTATCAGCATCAGCAGCAACAATGATCCGGATAATGGCAAGCATACCGCACTTAACATCGAGTGTGCACTTCAAAGCGGGGGCAATACATATAAAGATGAGGATGTGGAATTTGTAGAAACCGATCCGGGCTGGATTCTGGCCGATGGTAAAATCGGAAAGCTGGAAGCAAACGACCTGGCACTCCAGCTCTACTATTCAACCAAAGGAACCCATATTGATGTTCCGGAGGACGAACTCGATTCGTTTTTACGGGATCTCTATCCGCTGATAAAACAAGCCGGTGTTCCTATTGAGTTTTCGGAGGATCTTAAAGTTCAGGGATCCTCACCCGATCCGGAACCGCGTCTCTACCTGAGCGAAAATGGACAAGTACTCCAGGTGGATCTCAAAATTGGATATGACGGGTTTGAGATTAATGATACCTATGCCGGAGATGAACTTCTGACGCCTGCCGATCGATCAGGGAACCCGGATGAGGATAGTCCGTTGCTGGTGTCTGTTCGGAGAAACCGGGATAAAGAACAGAAATTTGTGCAAGATTTAGAAGATCACGGCCTTCAGCAAAATGGTGAATCCTGGCGTTTTTATCCGGAAGGGGAAGCACTGGAATGGGCGCTTGAACAGCTGCGAGAGCTGTCGGAATCGGGGTTTCAGATTTTTGGCCAGAAAGAGCTCGCCCGCTACGCACCGCCCAAAAAGATGACGTCCAGCACGTTTCGTGTAACGAGTGGCGAGCAGTGGTTTGAGGTGGAGGGATCGCTCTCGTTCGGGGACATGGAGCTGAGCATGAGCGATATTGAACGGGTGCTGGTGAAAAACAAAACGTATGTGAGGCTGGCCGATGATTCGCTGGGCGAGCTGCCTGAGAACTGGGTGGAGCAGCTCAAAAAGCTGATGAAGCTTACCGACGGCGAATTGGAAGAAGGGAATGCGAAAATTTCACGCATCGCCGCACCGCTGGTGAAGGAAATTGGAAAGGAAGCTGACAGTTATGAAACCGATGCCGATTTTGAAGAGTATGCCGCCCGGCTACAGTCGTTTGAACAGATTGAGGAGGTGTCCCCGCCGGTGGGATTTAAAGGCGAGCTAAGGTCGTATCAGTCAGCCGGCCTCTCATGGATGACGTTTCTGAACCGCTACAGTTTTGGCGGTATCCTGGCCGACGACATGGGGCTGGGAAAAACAATCCAGGTGCTGGCCTTGCTTAAGAATATCTCCGAAACGGAGGGCAGGCGATTGAACAGCTTGATCGTTTCACCCCGGTCGGTTGTGCAGAACTGGATGGCTGAAGCGGGCAAATTTGTTCCTGATTTTGAAGTGAGTGTTCATCACGGAACCGATCGTGCCTCGGAAAAAGATGAGCTGCCAGATGTGGATCTGCTCATCACAACATACGGGACAATGCGAAATGATATTGACCTGCTAAGCGAAAAGATATTTGATTACGCCATCCTGGATGAATCGCACACGGTTCGCAATCCCAGTAGCAAAACGTTTCGTGCACTTCGCAAAATCAGGGCCAAAAACCGGCTCTGCCTTACGGGAACGCCGGTTCAAAATACAACGATGGATCTATGGTCTCAGTTTGAGTTTTTGAATCCCGGATTACTGGGTCACCAGAAATCATTCCGCAACCGGTGGGTGAAGCCAATCGAAAAAGAGGGCGACAAGATGGCCGAGGAACTGCTGAATAAAATGGTGTCGCCGTTTATTTTGAGGCGCACTAAAAAGCAGGTGGCTACCGATCTGCCGCCGCTTACCTCATCGCTGGTGGACTGCCCGATGGAGCACGCCCAGCATCTGCTTTACGAAAAATACCGGAATGTGTATCGCGAGATGGTGAACGAATCAATTAATGAAAAGGGGATCGACAAGGCGCGGTTTACGGTGCTGGAAGGCCTGCTTCGGCTGCGGCAAATTAGCTGCTCCCCCAAACTGATTGATGGAGAAAGCGCGCCATCAGCCAAGCTGGAACGCTTCATTGAGCTTGCATCGGAATTGATTAGCGAGGGACACCGTGCGCTGGTGTTTTCGCAGTTTGTGGGGTTCCTGAAACTTGTGGAGGCTGAAGTACAAAAACAGGGATGGAGCTATGAATACCTGGATGGCAAGACCACTGACCGCCAGGAACGTGTAGACCGGTTCCAGGCGGATGAATCGAAGAAACTCTTTTTGATCAGCCTGAAAGCGGGCGGCGAAGGGTTGAACCTGACCGGCGCGGACTACGTGTTTATCATGGATCCATGGTGGAATCCCGCTGCCGAACGCCAGGCGATGGACCGTACGCATCGCATTGGTCAGCGCGAAAACGTATTTGTCTACCGGTTCATTACCCCCGCGTCTGTAGAAGAAAAAATCCTGCGCCTCCAGGACCGCAAACGCGACCTGGCCGATAAACTTGTAGTGGCTGAATCGGGCATCTTCAAAGAACTGGACAAACAGGACTTGTTGAAGTTGTTTGAATAAATTCTCTACGTCGGCTGACGGAGAGATGTAGAGAGGGGTGCACTCGTAACTGTGTTGCTGCTTCAATGCCTTCAATGAAAGAGAGTGCTAACAAATATCGAATTATTGAATTAAGAACGGAAGAATTTCGAATGATGAATGTCGAATAGAAAGCCGTGACCAGTAGTTGGTGCTCATCATTCATTATACAATAGTCTCTTGCTAAGCTGCCGCTCCCAGTCTATCTCGTCTGCGTTTGCTATTCTGCCGTAGTAAATATGTGCGTTAAGAAGATGACCCACATCGTTCATGTTTCCCAGGATGCTGCGGCTGGCGGTTTTTAACAGGCGAATCTCCTGCATCGCGTTCATTTCCTCATCAATAAGAGGTTGTGGGATACCGAGCCTTTGCAGCAGGTTTCCAATCTGACCAGCACCTATGAAAGCATCAACGCAGACTATCAGTATGATGAAGATGTTCTTCAACGAAACGTTTTCAGAAAAAGAATAACGATTGAACCGACGAATATTGAATAAGGAATGATGAATAATGAAGTAAAAGCACTTCCAAAGTCTGACTTCGGTAAACAATACTCATTGTTGAACCGACGAATACTGAATTGAGAATAACGATTGTTGAAGTGAGTCCTGATTGAACTGACGAATATCGAACGAGGGCAATTCGTCATTCTAACTCCCTTTTCGGCATTCGATATTTGACCAAAGGGCGCTTGTTCGTCATTCGAAATTCAAACGCAGGGCGCGTATTCATTATTCGAGCATGCCATTTTCGAGGCCATATTTTTGGCCGTGCGTGATGCTGTTCAGAATATCCTTTGGGTTGTTATCTTCATCAACCACAACCACGGTGGGCTTAAACTCTCTTGCTTCGTCAGGCTCCATTTCCGCATAGGCCATCACAATCACGCGGTCATCGACCTGAGTCAGGCGTGCGGCGGCTCCGTTCATGCAGCATATTCTGCTGCCCCGTTCACCGGGAATGGTGTAGGTTTCCAGGCGGGAACCGTTAGTGATGTTTACGACCTGTACTTTTTCATATGGCAGAAGATTTGCCATCTCTAAAAGATCTTCATCAATCGTAATACTGCCTTCATACATCAGATTTGCTTCGGTGACCCGCATCTGGTGAAGCTTTGATTTAAACATCGTCAGTTTCATAATTACAGTCTCTTCTCTTATAATTCAATCAAAATATTGTCGATCAGCCGGGTTTTGCCGAGATAAGCAGCACCGGCAAGTACATAACGCCCTGCCTTACGTAACGTTGTTATCGGCGAGAGCGTTTTTTCGCTAAACACGTTAAGATAATCAATTTCGAAACCTTTTGCTTCAAGCTCATCTTTCTGATGCTCGATCAAAAGCTTGGGTTCGCTCACTCCGGAGCGTATCTGCTGCTCAATATACTGCAGTGACCGGTAGAGGCCCGGCGCAGTTTTCCGCTGATCACGGTCGAGATAAATGTTCCGGCTGCTCAGGGCGAGTCCGTCATTGGCTCTTTGAATCGGGCCCGCAATGATCTCAACTCCGTGATTAAACTCGTGTACCATCTGCCGGATGATCTGTACCTGTTGAATGTCCTTCTGACCAAACACGGCAAAATCAGGCTCAATCAGGTTGAACAGCTTGTTGACGATCAATAGAATGCCCTCAAAAAATCCCGGCCGGCTGGCGCCGCACATGTGGTCATTCAGGGAGTCAATGCCGATAGAGAGATAGGTGGTTTCGTTGTACATCTCATCGCGGTCTGGCGCAAAAACAATATCAACGTCGGCTTGTTCACACTTCTCTAAGTCGTCTTGAAGCTGTCGCGGATAGCTGTCAAAATCTTCATTGGGGCCAAATTGTGTTGGGTTCACAAAAATTGATACCACAACAATGTCAGCCTTCTTTTTGGCGATATCCATCAGAGACAGATGTCCTTCATGAAGGGCTCCCATGGTTGGGACAAATCCAAGAGTTGAATGGCCGTCCCGATTAACACGTATAGCACTTTTCAGCTCATCAATCGTTTTACAAACGGTAATGGTTTCGGCAAGATCCTGAGAAACACTGTCTTTGCTCATAATGTGGAGAAAAAAGAAGCGGGACTGATTTCTCAAACCCGCTTTTTTAAGAGTTTAGTGAATCTGATCAGATGGCGCGATCGGGGTCAAAATCTTCAAGCAGTTCTTTCACACGGCTGGTAAATGCTCCGCCGTGTGCACCGTCAATGATTCTGTGATCATAGCTCATAGAGAGGAACATCATGTGGCGAATTCCGATCACGTCTCCGCCGGCCGCTTCAAGGACTACCGGGCGTTTTTCAATCACACCGGTCCCCAATATCGCAACCTGCGGCTGATTGATAATAGGAGTTCCCATCAGGTTTCCAACGCTGCCGTAATTGGTCAGTGTGATGGTGCCGCCCACGAGATCATCCGGTTTCAGTTCTTTATTGCGCGCCTTGTAGGCCAGATCGTTTACGGATTTTGCAATTCCGGGCAGATTTTTGTCCTGCGCCTGCTTGATTACCGGAACAATCAATCCGCCCTGACCGCCATCGCCCAGTGCAACAGCCAGTCCGAAGTTTATATCTTTTTTGAGAATAATTTCGTCACCGTCAACAGAACTGTTGATCAGCGGGAACTCACCGATAGCTTTGATAAATGCTTCAATGAATATCGGGGTAAATGTAAGTTTGATTCCGGTCTGATCCTGGAATTTCGCTTTATTCTTGTTTCTCCATTTAACGATATTCGTCACGTCCACTTCGCTGAAAGTGGTTACGTGAGCCGATATCTGCGTAGACCGTACCATGTGTTCCGCAATCATTTTGCGCATGCGGTCCATTTTAATGACTTCAACATTTTCCGTCGGCCGGGACACTTTCAGCTCACCCGCTGATATCTTGCCGTCACCCGAGCCTTTGTTCGACTGCGGCTGAGAGGTTGGTTTTTGAAGTCCGCCTGAACTTTTTGAAGCAGCTGGTTTTTGAACTTTTCCAGCTTTGCGGTCTTCCAGATAGCCCATAATATCACCTTTTGAGACGCGACCTTCTTGTCCGCTGCCCTTTATAGATTCGAGCTCTTCCTGTGAAATGCCTTCTTCTTTAGCGATGGAGCGTACAAGCGGAGAGAAAAATCGTCCGTCGCTTCCGATGCGCTGCGGCTTTGATCCGTTGCTATCAGCAGCCGTCGCGGTGGCTGTTTGTTCGCCGGATGATGCTGCGGACGCTGCCTTGGCAGGTTCAGCGTCTTTCTTGCTGCCACTATTACCTTCTGGTGATGATCCGCCGGATCCGGATGCAGGCTTGCCGGTGCTAATGATTGCGATAGGCTGACCCACTTCAACAGTTTCGCCCGCTTTAACTAAAATCTCTACCAGGGTGCCAGCTTCGGGTGAGGGTACTTCCGTGTCCACTTTGTCAGTAGCAATTTCCAGAAGAGGTTCGTCTACTTCCACGCTGTCACCAACGCTCTTAAGCCATTCAATAACTTCGCCTTCCATTACGGATTCGCCCATTTGAGGCATTACGACCTCGATGCGTTCATCGCCATCGCCATCGTCTGCAGGTTCTGAAGCAGCTGTTCCGTTGGTTCCGTTTGATGCCTCAACAGGTTCGGCAGTCTCTTCAGGCTGATCTTCAGTTTCTTCCTCAGCCTGAGCGTCCGTTTCTGTTTCCGTTTCTGATGCCGCGCTGTCTTCGCTGGATGATGTGTCTGGTTCTCCGCCTTCAGTATCGATGATGGCGATGGCCTGGCCCACTTCCACGGTTTCATCCGCATCAACTAAAATTTCCACGAGCGTGCCGGCCTCCGGTGATGGAACTTCGGTATCCACCTTATCAGTGGCAATTTCGAGGAGGGTTTCATCAACCTCAACGGTATCTCCCACACTCTTCAACCATTCAATAACCGTTCCTTCCATTACCGATTCGCCCATTTGGGGCATTACCACTTCGACCTTTGCCATGGTATGTCTTTTGCTTTAGCGTGTTATCAGAAACATGATGTTTCTATATAATTTTGTACTGCCGAAAGATCAGAATAATCGGCTTTAGATCAAAATAATGCATGACCCCCATTTTTAGCCGCTGTAATCACTAAATGACTGTTCTGATGCCCTTCTATTCAAGTGCGGAAGCGCTTCTTAAACGTTCACGAATTTGTAAAATCAGATGGTGCGGGGGCTTCAGAATTTGCGCAGTGACTGCCATCATTAATGAGAGCGAGAGTCGTTGCCGGATAGATTTTATTATAAAAACAGAAAAGAGTTATACTTATGAAACATTCGATTGACCTATAGCTCAGTATGTTTCAGGAAAAGTAAAGATAGCTGATATGAAAAAATTGACCCTTTGGCCCGCCATGAGTATTGCCACTGTTACATTCATGTTTGCAACGGGATTCACGCTTCACAATGAAATCGACAGTTCTGTTTCCTGGATAAGCATGGAACAGGCACAGGAAAAATCAGCTGAGGACGGAAAACCTTTGTTTGTATTTGTTGAAGCAGAATGGTGCGGTATCTGCAAACGCATGCTGGCAAATGTGTTTCCGAATCAGGATGTGAGTGATGACCTTATGGCGAACTATCATCCTGTAAAGATCGATCTGGACTCTAAAAATCAGATTCGCTTTAACGGGGAAACCATGACAGAAAGAGAGTTTGCCAGAGAGATGATTGTGGCCGGAACACCAACCACTATTTTCTTCGATTCTGCCGGTGACGAACTAGGCCGGCAGGTTGGGTTTGTGAGCATCGAGGATCTGCAACAACTGCTCGCTTATGTCGTGTCTGATCAGTTTAATGAGGTATCGTTTGAAGAGTTTCAGTCGGAGGGTAGGTAAGGGTAAGTCCGGCAGGGTAGCCCGTGGCTGAATCTATTGTCAGCCACAGATGTCACTCAGATCTCCTGCTGATAGAGTGCAATTCCGGGATAGAAATCAGCCAGCGCAAACCAGTACCCGGTGTAGCCGCGGGTGCTTGTCAATCTCTCACCCTGGTTAGGCCCTTCAATCGCATATCCGAAAATATCCCAGCCGTTGCCGTGCTGATCTCTCATCACAATCGGCAGCTCACCGTCGACAGCAACAAGCTCAAGTTCTTGTTCAAAAGGTGTTTCGCGTCTGAATGAACTCACGAGGTCGAGGTCACTGCTGCCTGCAATGATAACATCTTCTCCCATAAACTGATCTTCGATGAGGATCATCCCCGGGCCAAAACTACTGATTGGATATGCTTTAACCTCAGAGTCTTCAGTTGCATCTGCCGGAAGAAGCGCGTGAACCCTCTCTTTACGCTGAAGCCTGTTATCTTCGTTGCGGATTGGAAACAGAATGTCACTGTTGTTCGTCGTATAGTCGCTGCCATACACAAAGATATCGTAGTTCCGGTTGAACCCGGTACTTTTTGTCATCACTTCTGATTCGGGATAAATTTCTTTCCAGAGTCCCCAGGTGGTTTCAACAACCTGGATTGTTTCGATAGGTGTGCCCGATAATTCACCGGCAACGCTTCTGAGCTGCATTTGAGACCACGTACTCCCTGAGTTGCGATCGTACATGATCAGGTTGTTCCTGAACAGAAGCCCGGAAACGCCAAACTCCAGCCTGCCGCCGGTTGCTCCTCTGTCGATGCCAATGGAGGTTCCGGTCAGCGGGCAAAATGTGAGTGTCACCGATTGCGCGTTAACCTGGTGGTTCACAATCTCGTGCTGGTCCATAATCTGGTGGGGATAGGCGCGGAGCTCATCTCCAATCCTGAGAGCAGCTATCCGTCTGTTATCTTGAAATTCGTCGTTGCCGGACGCTAAGCCAAAGGTTGGATTTTCGATGGATGGTATTCCGTCTATTCCCGGGCCGCCATCCACAACTTCGTTTTCGTTGATAAGCCACTCACTAACGTCAAGGCCTCCCGAGCCTGATGAATCAGAGACGTTGCAGGCAGAAAATGTTAGTGAAATGGCCGCCAGAAGCACGGTGGCCGTGGCGGAAAATCTGTACGTTTGATTAGTTATTGGCATGGATAAAGGTGTTTTGTGAGCTGTTAATGTTTATAAAAAATGATGCGGAAAGAGCGTATGTCGTTGTGGGCTGAAGCCCGTTCAATTCCTGATACAGCGGTATCTGGCCTGAAAGTTTCACCGAGGTTTGGTCCGATATGGTGATATACAGATCGGGAATCAGGGTAACCCATTTGCCTCCCGTATTAGGCAGGCTGCTGTCTTTACGGCGATCGGAGGAGGTGGATCGGTAGCGGGCATTAATCTTGTAGTTGATGCGGTCGGAAATGGTATTGCTTATTCCCAGAATGCTGATAAACTCATTACCGAACCTGTAGTCATCACCTTCAACAAAACGCTCATTTGTACCTGTAAGTCGAAAGCTGTTGGTCAGTGACAGGTTCATTGTGCTGGTGGGCAGGAGATGCACGCCCAAGTTACTCCAGAGTACGCCATCCCAGGCGCCAGAGCCCGGCTGCATATCTGCATTAAACCGGCGCCCGTTGGGATTATCTATAGTGGTACTGCCGAGCGGAGCTTTCACGCCACCTCCTACAGCTACGTGATAACGGTTCCATAATGATTGCGGCAGAAGTGTGTAGCGAAGCAGCGCCATCCCATCTCCAATGCCGGCTGTGCTGGAGGTCTGTGTTCCGCCGGGAATACCAATACCGCTTGTTCGTTGCTTTCGCACGTACGAAAACGTGCCGGAGGCTGACAGCCGGTCTGAAATGCCATAATTTATTTCGAACAAAGCCGACTGTGTATTACGATCTGCACTGTCATTTGTGATTTGTTCAGAACCGGTATACAGATTCGTTATCTGGTTAAACTCATAGGTGACACCCATCAGTAGATTCCCGGCACCGGTTGCCCCGGCACTTTGTGTGCCAAGCAATGGCGCTCCGGCACAGCTACACGTTTGAGCCTGAATGGATAGAGGTCTCGCAAACAGCAGTAAAATGATTAGAATACCAGCCGGGCCGAACGTGTGCTTTTTTAGATTTTTCATCATGCGCAAGGGGGAACTGTTTTATTTCCTAAACGCACCGTAAACTACTGTAGTTGTGCACGTTAGATAAACGTTATACTTCGTTAGAAACAGGAACAAAGTGTTATACTTTTATGATAATTATTATCAGTTGAACTTTTGAACCTGAGTTCTATTATAAAAAACGAATACAGAAGTCTCCTTTAATGAGACTGTGAGAAAATAAGTAGGCAATTGCCGAGTAGGTTAACTTTTTAAGGCCGATGATGATCTTATTCCGAAGCTCCCCTGCCTATCAAGTCCAGACAGAGCGCGATAGGAGTCTGTCCGGCTTTCGACTGAAGGAGACGTGGTACGGGCAGAAAAACGGGAATTTGACTGCAAAGTTATTCAGGGGGGGGCACGGACCTCAGCAGAGACAAAAAAAGTATGTATAAAAAAAGCCGCTTATGCAGTACAAAAGCGGCTTTGAGTTGAATATCAATAGCTGACTGCAAATGCAGCCATGGTTGCTAATAGATTAGCTTTTTAGTGTGATGTCGAGCTCAATCTTGGCGCCGGTCAGTACTTTTGATACCGGGCAGTTTTCTTTAGCACCGTTTGCAATCTCCATGAACGTATCTTCTTCAATTCCCGGCACATGTGCTTTGGAAATAAGTTTGATCGCTGTGATTTCGGGGCCTTCCTCTTTCATTGTGAGGGTAACTTCGGCTTTGGTTTCCACTGATTTTGGATCGTGGCCCGCACTTGCCAGCTCGTTTGAAAGTGCCATAGAGAAACATCCGGCATGAGCTGCTCCGATCAACTCTTCCGGGTTGGTCTGATCGCCGTTCTCAAAGCGCGAAGCAAAATTGTATTTTGATTTAAAAGCACCGCTTTCAACTTTGATGTTACCGCTTCCGTTTTTCAAGTCTCCTTTCCATGTCGCTTCTGCTGATCGTGTAGGCATAATATTTTTCCTTTTTTTGATTTACTTGATTAGTTACTAACCTTAATAGTTTTAACTACTTTTACGTTCAGAATACCGCCAGAAATGTGATTGTTACTTTACACATTCTATCTTCAATTAGGGTATTTTTAATCGAACATAATTCCACATAAAAATCAAGAAAAATATGAATCACACATTGAACGACATTCAGAAACAGTGGATTGAAGAAAACCCATACGACTTTACAGATCTGAAGGCGCTTTTCCTGAACTGTACGCTAAAGAAATCTCCTGAGCAGTCGCATACGGAACAGTTAATGAATCTGTCACAGCAGTTGATGGAGGCAGTTGGAGTTCAAACAGAGATTATTCGACCGGTTGATCACAATATCGCATTAGGCGTCTATCTCGATATGACGGAACACGGATGGGAAAAAGACGAGTGGCCCGACATCCAGGAAAAAGTAATGGACGCTGATATATTGATTGTCGGAACTCCAATCTGGCTGGGCGAAAAATCGTCTATAGCTTCGATGGTAAATGAGAGACTCTACGGCTATTCGGGAAAAACCAATGAACAAGGACAGTATCTGTACTATGGCAAGACCGGTGGCTGTATAGTCACGGGTAATGAGGATGGCGTTAAACACTGTTCGATGAGTGTTCTCTACGGATTGCAACACATCGGCTATACCATCCCGCCCCAGGCCGATGCCGGCTGGATTGGCGAGGTTGGGCCGGGCA
>Ga0306867_1001082_pt1 | contig 13330 bp, 9 predicted proteins | sample AntRauTorckE6831_FD_190432 | JGI IMG/M metagenome (GOLD analysis project Ga0306867, IMG submission 190432) | Saline lake microbial communities from Rauer Islands, Antarctica - Metagenome Torckler E6 #831 (v2) (version 2) | ecosystem: Environmental > Aquatic > Non-marine Saline and Alkaline >... | reverse complement strand
AGAATATCGTACATTGGTTCTTTGATGATTGGATTGAGGCCAAAGCTGAATTCTCCAAATCTTCGGGCGCCTTCATCCGTATCGAGAATCTCTTTTAGAGCTTCATTATTTGAAGAATCGAAATCAGTGACGACTCCATTCTCAACTTCCAGCTTTACAAACTCAAATGGCTTGCCCTGGTAAACCGACGGCGCATAGGTGATATGTCCGTTAACAGAATCAAGTATAGGGGAGGAAAAGAGTTCACCATCGGGGATGTTTCGCTTGCCAAAACACGGGATCCAGTTCTGGTCTTTCACTGAAAATTCAATATCGGTTCCTTTCCCTTTCAGACGGACCTTGTCTGTTTCGCGGAGCCGTTTTTCGAGGGGTAGCATTGCTTCTTTGAGCTTGTTGTAATCAAACAGGCAGGCGTCGTAATAAAACGTTCGGAATCGCTCGGTCGACATTTTTGCATTCATCGCAAAAGCTGCGGAGGGATAGCGAAGCACGGCCCAGTTGGTATGGTTGACCCGCTGCTCAAAATGAACCGGATTTACAAAAAACTCTGAATAGGCCATATTCGCTTTTTTACTGGCGCCGGAATTTTCGTAGATATTCTCTGATGCGCGTATTCCAATGAAGGCGTCCATCTTTTTCATCAGCGGCAGCTGATCTGACTCAGCCTGATTTTTCCAGTACTCTTCATCTCCGCTCTCCAACAGCATTCTGTTTGTTTCCGGGTCCTCAAGCTTGATAAACGGATGGCCGTCGAGCTCCCTCACCAGCTTTGCAAGAGCACGAACAAGCCCGATTGCATTCAGTCCGATACACTGAATCATGACGTTTTGCCCTGATTTGAGCTCTACGCTGTGGGTGAGTAGTTGACGAGCCAGTTTCAGATCGCTATCGCTGTACATAAGAGAATATATTTATTTCGGATTGATGCATGTCAGGCTCGAAATATAGGCATTTCAGCAGAGGGGAGAGAACAGGATTTTCAGGAAATGGGCTATCTCTATTTGATGAGAGTCATGGAAGAGAACGCATTCAGAGATCACATATGTTCTGAATCTATCTATCTTTCATGAGATCCTTCAACTCGCTATGCTCGCTCAGGATGACACGGCTGGTGTTGTGTCAATTATGAATTAACGGGGGTTTCACCGGATGAATTCGCTTCATCCGGTGAATCGTCTGGCCCAGACATTAACCACCAAAAAATCTGTTAAGGTAATGAGGATCTCTATTCAACTCATCCGATGACGGGAAGTCAGCGGATGAGTATCTATTTCTCAACCCGACAATTCAGAGGACGGCGCACTTGAATCATAACCAAATGAAGAACCATGTCCTGCGCCGTCTGAATGGCTTTCAAAGAAACCAATGCTGAAGGCGTGGCAAATCAGTAGCGAGGCGGTCCAAAAAGGAACATACTAAGTTGCCAAGCTTAAATAATTTAGACTTTAAATCCCTCTCTATTAGATAGAGAGGGACATAGGGTGAGTCAGAAGAAGATTACTAAATTATTTAAGCGGATTCCGGGGCAAAATACTTTTTGGACAGCCTCAGGGGGTGAGTTACAAATCCGTCACACACCCTAAACTCGCCGTCGACACCGTTTTCGAATATTTGCGCAGCACGCCCGTGGTAAATGTGGGTTCAGGGGCTTTCCGCGATTTTCGGCGCTATTCAATCTTACATTCCACCTGACTCACCCCTTAGTCCCCTCTCTACTCTCTATCGTTCGCAAAGAGGGGAAACTCTGTTACTTCATTTTTAGAACAACAAATTATGCATCAGACATCAGATCAGTTTCGAAGTCCCCCCTCTCTATCGCATAGAGAGGGGGACAGGGGGTGAGTTAAAGAAGTGTAAGGCTTGCTCAAATTCCAGATCATACTTCTGAATGACAGAAAAAACACTTAACGAATGGCTTCCCATAGTTACATAACCAAATTGGCAAGAGAGTTAAGAAAACGACAAACCCCGGCTGAAAAAATCCTATGGCATGAATTAAGAAATCGCCAATTCAACGGTGTGAAATTCTTTCGGCAGCATCCGCTTATTTATGAAACAGACAGAGGTAGGCTCCACTTCTTTATTCCTGATTTTTACAGTTCTGAGCAGAAACTCGTCATCGAACTTGATGGAAAAATTCACGAGTATCAGCGGTATTATGACCATGAAAGAGATCTAATCATAACACGAATGGGGCTAAGAGTGATGCGATTTAAAAATGAAGAGGTTAGCGACATCAAAGAATTAAAAGCGAAAATTGTCAGTCACTTCACCTGACTCACCCCTTAGTCCCCTTTCTACTCTCTATCGTTCGCAAAGAGGGGAAACTCCATGACAAATGTTCGAGCTGATTAAATTTGCGTAAGGTGCTAAATCTATTCTGAAGTCCGAGGCTGTCCAAAAAGGAACAAAGTTGCTAAGCTTAAATAATTTAGACATTTAATCCCTCTCTATTAGATAGAGAGGGAGATAGGGTGAGTCGGGATAAACATCCTGAATTATTTAAGCGGATTCCGGGGCAAAATACTTTTTGGACAACCTCGTATTGGGAATGCGAAACAGAAAATCCCGAAGCTTTAGGTGCCAACAACGTTTATATCTATTCCGAAGGGTTTCTGTTGAGTCCACAATAGCAATCTACCAGAGGACCCATTAAAAATCAGGGGTTAGCTTAACAACCGAGCAACATCTTCGGGGCCTTCGCAGGCAAGAGCAGTCTCTGCTAATTTCTGAGCCTTAGCTATATCAAGATTGCGGGATACGCGCTTGAACTCGGGGATACGGCCCGGTCCCATACTGAATTCACGCAGCCCCAGGCCGGCCAGAAGGGGAGTCATTCGTGGATTCCCGGCCATCTCACCGCACATAGCGGCCGGCGTCCCCGTTTTTTCTGCAGCTTTGACGACCTTGTTGAGAAGAGTCAGAAATGCAGGGTGTAACGGATTTGCAATAGCCTGAACTTTCTCGTTGTTACGGTCAGCGGCCAGAGTATACTGTACCAGATCATTGGTTCCAATAGAGACAAAATCCACATAGGGCAGAACCTTATCAATGAGAACTGCAGCAGAGGGGATTTCGACCATAATACCGGTAGATATCAGCTCGTCATCATAGTCCGGGATGTCAGCAACAGCCTCATCAAGTAATGAACGAGCCTGTTTGTACTCAGAAATTGATGTGACCATTGGAAACATGATCTGTACAGGATGGCCGGTATCATGCGCGGCCAGTGCAATAGCCTGTAGCTGTGTACGCAGCAGGGTGGGGTGGTCAAGGTGGTAACGAATGCCGCGCCAGCCGAGATTTGGGTTTTGCTCATCCAGCTGATTTAGATAGGCTACTTTTTTGTCACCGCCGATATCCATCGTGCGGATTGTCAGCGCCTGATCATTCCCAAGGTGTTCCAGTGCGGTCCTGTAATGTTTACGCTGTTCCTCAAGATCAGGCGCCTCATCCCGGTTAAGAAACAGATATTCAGTTCGGTATAAGCCTACGCCTTCAGCGCCTTTTTCAACGGCTGTCTCTGTCTCTTCTGAACGGATTATATTCGCCCATACGGTAAGTCGGGTTCCATCGGCCGTTACAGCAGGTTCTTTACGATGCTCTTCAGCCAGCTTTGATCTCTTCTTCCAACGGCTGTTTTGTTCAGAAAGCTCTTTCAGCTGTTGCTTTGCCGGATGAGGATAAAATCGATTATGTTCAGCATCAACGACCACATCATCCCCCTCTTCCACCATTTCGACTGCTATAGTACCCAGCGCGACGATGGATGGGATTCCGGTACTTCTCAGCAGGATTGAGGCATGCGATGTAGGACTGCCTTTTGCCGCCGCAACTCCCACAATTTGTTGCGATTTGAGGTGTTCAATATCGGAGGGCAGCAGTTCATCGATCACCAGAACCGATGGCGTATCAGGGGCGGATATCTTCCGCCAGGGGATGTTCAGCAATTTGTACAGTACCCGGCCGGAAACTTCACGAAGGTCATCCGCCCGTTCACGTATCAGTGATTCTTTCATCTTCGAATAGGATGCGATGACCTTATCCACTTCATGCTTCCAGGCGTAGGCCGCGGATACTCCTTCATCAGAAATTGCATTGTGTACACTTTCGAGAAGTTCTGAATCTTCAATCAGCAGCAGGTGAACGTCAAAGATCTCTGAAGCCTCGGCATCATGCTGTTCAAGCTTCTCTTTTTGATCGTTTAGCTCATTCTTAATATCAGAAATAGACTCCTGTAATTTCGTCCATTCTTCATCTGGTGATGACGATGCCTTTTTGGGAATTTCCGGTTCCAACGTGACAGGTCGGATGGCGGGGCCTATGGCCATACCGGGACTGATAACTGTTCCGTTCCAGGTACCATCCTTATTCTCATTCTTATGCGCGTCTGGTTCAGCAGAACCTGTCTTACTGCTGTCTGAGGTGTGTGTGATTTCTTTTTCACCAAAATGATCATCGGCAAGCCTGGTGATCTCCTCACGTGCCTCATCCTCATCTGCTCCATCGAACCAAAGGGATATCGTGTCGCCCTGCCGGATCTCCTGCAGCAACACCTGATTAATACTTTTTGCGCTCGCAGGAGATTTGTCTTTCGTGTCATTCTGAATAAAGATATCAGAGCGGAACTTGTTTGCAGCCTGCACAAGCCTGGCGGCCGGTCTTGCATGCAGCCCCATGGTATTGGCGATCGTTAACTCAAGCCGTGTTGCGTCGTTGGGTATGGAGACTGCATCCTTATTGTGTGCGGTATCAGTATCCTCTCCAGGGGCTGTATCGTCGTTAAGAGCGGCCCTTTTTTGATTCAGGGCATTGTTCGCTTCTTCGAGGACGGACTTGACCGAGGCACCGGCGGCAGCCTGCGTCACAGCCGAGAGAACACCTTCCACAATTGGCGCTGCTGACAGGTAGACGTTTTTTCGTTGATCCTCTTCTAAAAACTCAAGAGCCATGTCGGTACTTAAAATGGCGCTTCCGAGATCCATAAATACGATGACGCCGTCGTCGCTGTAAACTTCTTCAATTGCCTGAAGTATCTTCATGGCGTCGGTGCCAATGGGATCGTCCGGATCGTCGATTCCTGCCGCTACGGCGATAGGAACATCATCAGAGACCATTTGCAGCGCAAGTACTTTCAGTCCGTGAGCCAGATCAGGATGATGTGAAACTATAACAATTCCGGTCATAACTTACTTATTGGTTGTGTTGGACACTGCGTCGGCCAGGGCGTTTATCATGAAATAAGAAGAGGTTGCGCCGGGATCCTGATGGCCCTTGCTGCGTTCGCCAAGATAGCTGGCCCGCCCTTTTTTTGCGATAAGCGGGGTTGTTTCTTCCATCCCTTTTTTAGCACTTTGAGCCATATTTTTTAGTATGTCGGAGGTATCTTCCTTATCACTGATACCCTGCTTTAGCGTTTCAAGGGCAGGGAGGAGGGTGTCGATCATGGTTTTATCGTCGGCTTCGGCCCGGCCACGAGACTGCACGCCTTTGATACCCTCTTCCCAGAACTTCAAAAGGTCGGCATCCGTGAGCTCATCGCTTCCTTTCAACCCTGCGGCACCCTTCAAAAAAAGTGTTCCATAAAGTGGCCCGGCAGCGCCGCCAATACTGGATATTAGTGTTTTTGCGACCATGCTGAGGATACTTTTTATATCGTTATCGGCAGCTCCCTCTAAATTTGCCTTAACTTTTTGAAAGCCCCGGTGCATATTATTGCCGTGATCGGCGTCGCCTATAGATTTGTCAAGTTCTGTGAGATATCCACGTTCATTTTCATATTTATCGCTGGTTAATTCAAGCCAGTGAATAATCTGCTGTTTTGTTATCATAATCTATAATAGTCATGTGAATTAATAGGTAAATGAGGCTTCTGATGGAAGCTCCGCTTCTTGCCGGTACTTTTAAGACAAAAGAAATACAGCAGCAAACAGATGAGGATCTTAAGTGCATTACTATATTAAATCAGATCCTCAACAGTCTCGCAGCGAACGGCTGATACTACTGATGCCAGCCCGGTGTATTGACTGGCGCGTCGTAGAACTTCAGTAAATCGTTGTCGGCCTTAAGCAGTGTAATAGATACTCCCTGCATTTCCAGTGACGTGATATAGTGGCCTACCATAGAACGGGCAATTTTGATACCGGAAGCCTTAAGCAGTTCTTCCATTTTAGAATATACGCCATATAATTCAGAGATTGGCGTGCCTCCCATGCTGTTGACCATGGCAATAACGCGGTCTCCTTTGGATATGGGTTCATCCGTTATTTCAACATCCACCCAGTCGTTTTCCTTTTTACTCCACTCATGGAGTTTCCGGGTATAGTTTTCATCATCAATTATTCCAGAAACAAGCATTTCAGTTATTTCATCAGCAGATTTGAGCTCCATGCGTTCAGCACCGGGTTCTCCGTGAATACCTATACCGATCTCCATCTCATTTTCATCAAGATCAAAGCTGGGGGTGCCGTTTGCTGGCGTAATACAGGCGGATAGAGCCATTCCCATACTTTTACCAGAGCGATTCACTTTTTTACACAAAGCCTCCAGCTGATCCAGGTCGTATCCGGCATCGGCTGCAGCGCCGCATATTTTTTCGGCCAGAACGGTCACACCCATTCCGCGTCTGCCGGCAGTGAATGAACTGTTTTTAACGGCTACGTCATCATCAATAATCACGTTTCGAACATCAATGCCTTCATCATGAGCCATATCAGCGGCCATTTCAAAGTTCATGACATCGCCGGTATAATTTTTTACGATAAACAATACGCCCTCACCGCTATCGACTTTTTTTGCGGCTTCGAACATCTGATCAGGAGTTGGGGAGGTGAATATTTCACCGGGACAGGCGGCATCCAGCATCCCCGGACCTATATATCCGTTATGAAGGGGTTCGTGGCCGCTGCCACCGCCGGAGATCAGGGCAACCTTATTTTTTACCGGGGCATCTTTTCGATAGACAAAAGTGGGGTCAAAATGCACCTTGAGGAGATCTTTGTGTGCAGAACCAAATCCCTGTAATTGCTCTTTTAAAACATCATCAACATCGTTGATCAATTTTTTCATTTCGCCTGTATTTTATATTGTGATTATAAAGTAAAAAGCACTTTCAGGAAAAGGTCTCCCGGTTCATTCCTCAAATCGGACTAAGGGCTTTGATTCCCATTGTGCATCAGTTAAAATAGTAATTCCTGCATCTCACGCAAGTTATTCTGAATAAATGTATCGAGAGATCTCATTGGCATAATAAGTAGGCTATGAACGGGAGATCGTTCGACTCGCTGGGCTAGCACAGGATGACAGGTTGAGTTGGATTTAACCAAGATGATACCGCTCCTCCGGAGCTTTGGTTTTTGGTGCCGTTTCTGAACCCCGCAGGTCTTCTTGGGAAAAACCCACCGCAAGTATGGCATCAGCAGTGCTATTTTCTACTAAAGGATAGCTAAAACAGGAGGTATCCTGACTCTTAGTTTAGTGTTCGTAAGTAAAATCAGACTATCCATTGTGTCATACCTATTTATTCGAAGATCATGTGGTCTTTTTTACCGGAATGATAGGAATTGAATCAGGATTCATTCGTCACTTTGTAACCCCTAAGCATTCCCAATTGATCACCTTTACCAGGGATGATTTTGAATCTGTCAGCAAGAAAATAATTATGGGAATCGTGCGAAATGTAGAGCTTTTGAATGATGAGCTGTATTTTGTATCGGACAAAGAGAACCATTACGTATATGGCAGATATGCTATAAACGGAACCATTCTTGACTGATAACTTATCAAGGCAGATAACGAGAAGCAGAAATCAATGGGAAACGCGCACTACCTGATCGATACAAGTGCAGTTATTGATCTTACAGGTTGAGCAGACAACTCTGCTGACTCCCTACCAATTTATGTAGCGGTTCAACGGTAGTGTATCGAACGTCAGTATTAGTCTATAAAGGCCGAAGCACTGCTTCGGAAGATCAACGTTCAGATCGGGTTATAGTATGAGATATGATGACCAAAAAAAGCCCAACAGAAGCTATATCTGTTGAGCTATTGAGTACCCGAGAGAGGACTTGAACCGCGAAGCACTGCTTCGCAAGATCAGCGCTCAGATAATTAATTTGAAGCTAATGATCCTTTTGACTCAAAAGTAACTTCCCATATTACGGGAACACCGTCACTGGTTCCAACGATTTGGCCTTCATCATTAATTGCTCTGGCAATGCTATCTCCACTATTTATAGTAGGAAGTTCAATCATTCCATATTCTTCATCCCAGTAAAATGCTCTATGTTCATTATTGCCGGTACTGCTATATCCTACAACTTGTCCCTTGTCATTGATGTCGTGGGCCGTTGCCCATGTGCCACCCAAAGTGCCAAGACTAAACATTCCACCCTCTTCCGACCAGTAAAAAGGTTCTGAACTATATGTGACTGAGGATGCCCAATCGAGTGCCTCATTAACTTTTTTTATAAGATTTGCCTTATTTTTGGAAGTTGAAACAGCTTGGTTTGAGGATAATAGAGCCAATTGTTGATCTTTATTCAACTCAAATAAATGACCCAGGTCCAATGATTCATTTGAATCTACCAATCTTTTAAGATCGTTTGCTCGGCTTTTAACATATACATCACCACTGGGGTTCTCTACTTTATAAGCTGATGATTTACCTTGAAATACACGAGCTGTTCCCACAATTTCTTCATGATTGTTGATAGCTGTTGGTTCTTCATCATCAGCCCCTTGAAAAGAACTAAGGCTGATATCGTCATAATAATTCGATTCAAGAGAAGACAAATAGGCACCTGGTGAAAGTGCGTTACCGTATCCACGACCTGCAGTCCCAGCAATCATGTTGTTATCATTAAGTGCTCTTGCGGCAATTTCGATTGTAGAAAAATCACCTGATGGATTGAAAACAACACCCTCCTCGAAAACATACCCTAAATATCCAATAAAATCACCCGTTGTTTCATCATAATATGGCCAATATATATCATTGAACACACTACCAACTACATAGCCTTGGTCATTGAAATCATAAATAGTCATAAAGGCATCATGAAAATTTTCCTCGTTTGACTCGTTTGAAAAGTCATAGCTATCCGGGAGTGATAAAAATTGAACTCCATCTTCTTCGCTCCAAATTGCATCTTCAAATCTGACTGTCTTTGGGTTAATAATACGCTGAGCTCCTAGTATCTGCCGGTTATTATTTACTTTAGTCGCGTTGATTCCAGTATGTAGCAATGATTGTTCCTGCTTTTTCCATAAATATTCTCCTCCAACAATATCCCCATGATCGTTGATATCCACAGCACTGCTTAATCCATACTGAGTGAGATCGGTTATTGAAAAAACTGGCACCAACTCCGGTTCCGGCACCTCAATCTCCTCTACACTATACAACTCCCCCGCATGGGCCGAAATAAAGATATTTCCCGAACAATTCAAATCCCTAAGATCGACCGTGAATGTTTTTGAGCTGGTGGGCTCATCATTGTAGTCATAGGTGAATCCATATAGAGAGGGATTGCCACTGTTGCCAGCCGTTGGAATATCATCAAGCTCACAGCCTGCCCAAAGGTGCATATCACCCAATAAGTAAACGTTATACGGGGAGTAGGTAATTTCCAGATTGTCCCCGCTTTTTGTCATGTCCAGGCTTCCGACAATGGTGCCTACTTCATCGGCTGACTTACTGCCATCATCTGATCCACCACCGGCAATTAGCTCTGTGGATTCATAATCTGAGTCCAGTTCAAATACCCACCCCCAACGGTTCTGTCCCTGTCCTCTGCCATCCACAGCATCTTTATACGCTTCGCCCCGAAAACTATACTGGCCCCAGGCCCATACACTCTGATCCACTTCCACGATAATGGTTTGGGTTTCAGCCGGTGTTTCAGCAATAACCGCGTAGGTAGAAGCACCACTGTATTGAAAAGACTCATAGTTATTTTTCACATGGGTCACAATTTTTTCCACTTTAGTTTTGTCGAAATTGTACTGACCGTTTCTTACGAGCCTTGCGGGTAGCTCATTAATTGGAAGATCGATGCTGAAACTCGGGAAATCGAGCAGACTCCAGATGGCGGCCTGAACTTCGCGATAAGATAGGTCAGGGTCCTGCATCTCCAGAGAGGATTTAATATTCAGCAGGTAATTGACCGGTTTCCAGCTATCATCACCATAAGTGGAATATAGGGCAAGGCCACTATGGCGGGTGTTGTTGGACTCAATCGGTTTGTTCCATACGATGCACCACCCTTTTTGATCAGCCCCTTCTTTAATGTGATTGTTTTCGGAGATATTACTTAAATCAAGCGAGAAATAGCTTGAGGTCCCTTTATTTACTGTAACTGTTGAATTTTCAGCACCTTCAATCAATCTGAGATCTGCAACAGCGTCCAACGAGTCCTGGATACCCACCGAACGTTGTGTATCACAAGATGCAATTGTTAGTAACAGGCCGATTAGAATTGCAGAAATAGTAAACCCTCTCCATGAACTCCCCATAATAGCACTCCGTAATAAGTCGTAGTTAGTTTTTTATAACATCTCTTTGTGACTCGGAACCTAATGTTCGCAAAGGCTATTGTCGATTAATGTTTTCTAATTATTCGGGTTAATATAAATGCCAATGCGAAATCAACAGGTAATTGAATGCAGAAGCTAAACCCTTTTTATTGAAGATGAAGAAAACATGGTCATCACCTTGATTCACTCAAGATTATATGAGTACGAAAATCGGATGAAGAAATGATTTTTTTGGTGATATGTGGGGTTTTAAATAGTGCAAATCTTACCAAAAATTGTAATGGCTGTGGGCTATTATAAGCTCTAAAGAAAGGCAGGAAATATGGATAGTTTACACCGAATAAATAAAGCCTTGCAATCCAATGACTTACAGGACTAAATCGTACCCGAGAGAGGACTTGAACCGCGAAGCACTGCGTCGGGATTTCATCTGGTACTCTCTATAATAGGGAACCGGATTTGGATGGTCTCAACAATATTAGAAATATCCTTCACCAGCTCATTGTATCTAAACAACGAAGCCAAAAATATTGATCATGCAGTATCAACTCGTGACCGTAAGCGATATTCTAAAAATTTTAGACTGGATGGAAACCTTTCTCATTCAAAATATAGGGGCTAATGAAGCCTACAAGCTAATTGACTAAATGAAGCTCACTGAACTACTTGCCCAGTAAAAACACACTACATGAAGTAGCGGATTTCTCTCATCTACCTGCTGAAACTATTAAGGTGTTTATCCAACCAAAGAAGAAAGAGTGCCTTACAGATGAAGAAATCCAAAAACTTACTGAATTTGAAGGGGGTATTCGCTACGGGCTGAAAAATGATGAGCCAGTATTCCAAATGATACCATAGGTATTTAATGACAAATCTAGAATATATAAAACACCTCCATACACAGTAGCGATAAATTCTATTTTCTATCCGTTTTGTTGTAGACAGGCGATAAATTTTTCTTTAATAACTTCCACAGCTGAGGACAATGACTGTTCTTTAACATCAAAGAGAAGGTTTTCTTTTATGAAGTCTTCACTAACTGATTCCATTACTTCTTTAAAAACAGGCTTTTTGGAATATTCTATAATATAGTAACCATCGTAAGACATAGCTTTCCTACTGTATTTTCCAAGCTCTTCAGGTAAGTCATAAGCTGATGTGGACTTAGAAATATTTGAAGACATGGGTTCAGATTCTTTAATTTTCTTGAACGTTCCTTCAACCATCTGTTGTCCAACTGAGCCCATCCCATGATAAATTGCATGGAGGAAACCTACTGTATTCATAGCATATTGATCTAGAGACCACTTTGTACTATTAAAATTACACCCTTGGAACCCGACCGGCCCTAAACCTTCGTATATAAGTGTTGATTCGTTAAAATTACAATCAATAAATTGGGTATTATCAATTACTACTGACTCTGCAGAGTAATTTTTTTGCTTTATTTCTTTGAAATTATTACTCATTTACAACCTCATTTATTTTTTTGTCTGATTCTTCAATGAGAATTCCCATTAATTCGCGGACAGTCATGCTCTTAATATTGGAATTACTATAGATTCTATAACCAAGAAAAATTATCACACATATAAGTATTAAAATCAAAAGGACGTTAATGATATTCGACATGAATTTAGTGAAATCATTTACTTGGTAAAAGATTGCGATTAATATGCCTAAAAGTGATGTTGCCAAACCGATTGTAGGTATAATTGGTTTTTTCTGAGCTCTTAGTTCTTCAATATTGTCATCTAAGATATCCCTTAATTCGAACCTGTGAAAGGTTAAAGGGGGGTATGAAGAGAAAGAATATTTTGTTTTTTTCCCAACAGTTTCTATTATGATACTACTATCTGCTGGTTTGAGTTCCTCATTTATTTCTTCAGAGTCTTTGCCCATTATCATTAGCTTGAAGTGCGAAGTCAAATATTAGATAATTAATTATAATAAGAACTTAAAATAAAATACTATTTACAAATCCATCTACAGAGTTAATTTGAGCTTATGCAGATATTTTACGAAATGTTTTACGTTTTTTTGTCTGTCACTAAAATAAAAAGGCTAAGCACTGCTTCGCAAGATCAGCGCTCAGATTTAGGTAATAAATAACATATGGCAAAAAAAATAGCCCGGCAGAAGCAAGTTCTGATAGGCTATTGAGTACCCGAGAGAGGACTTGAACCGCGGAGCATGCCTCCGCAATATCAGCGCTCAGATTGTAAATCTAATCTGGAAGTTCTCTAAAATAAAAAAAGCCCAACAGAAGCTATATCTGTTGAGCTATTGAGTACCCGAGAGAGGACTTGAACCGCGGAGCATGCCTCCGCAATATCAGCGCTCAGATTTAGGTAATAAATAACATATGGCAAAAAAAATAGCCCGGCAGAAGCAAGTTCTGATAGGCTATTGAGTACCCGAGAGAGGACTTGAACCTCCACGTCCGTGAGGACATACGCACCTGAAGCGCACGCGTCTACCAATTCCGCCACTCGGGCAAGTGTTTTTGTTGCGTCTGACTTGACGTCAGCGATTGCAAACAAGACTTCAAAAATAGGGACATTTTAATTTATATAGCAATTCTTTTTTTTAATTTTTTTGAGTATTAATCATTGACATGTGAAGATTAAATACTCTTAAAAAAATTATTTTGCTATTTACAATAGATTCCATTTTTTTTGAAATGTATAATAAATGAACTTAAGTGAAGACCAATCATCAAAATATGACAATATGAGACGGAATTTACTGTACTTATTTATCTTTTTTGTGGGGGGGGGGGGATTTTAAGCTG